>JAEIGA010007021.1_pt1 | contig 17133 bp, 13 predicted proteins | sample 9270691 | NCBI WGS metagenome assembly JAEIGA01 (sample SAMN17057246, study PRJNA624740) | gut metagenome | biome: biome; isolation source: fecal sample | host: Bos grunniens | place: China: Xizang | collected 2019
GGTCTGGCCGTCAGCGGCGGTGGAGAAGATCTGGCTCTTCTTTACGGGGATGGTGGTATTGCGGTCGATGATACGGGTGAAGATATGACCCATGGTCTCAATACCCAGCGACAGAGGGGTAACGTCCAGCAGGAGCAGATCCTTGACCTCGCCGCCCAGCACGCCACCCTGGATAGCGGCACCGATGGCTACGCACTCGTCGGGGTTGATGCCCTTGAAGGGATCCTTGCCAAGGTACTTCTTAACGGCCTCCTGCACGGCGGGGATACGGGACGAGCCGCCCACCATGAGGATCTTGTCGATCTTCTCAACGGGCACGCCTGCGTCGCGGATGACCTGCTTGGTGGGGCCCATGGTGGCCTCTACGAGGTCGGCAGTGATGCGGTCGAACTCGGCGCGGGTCAGGGTTGCCTCAAAGTGGAGAGGGCCTGCGGCGGTCGCGGTAATAAAGGGCAGGTTGATATCCGACTGGGTCATACCGGACAGCTCGATCTTTGCCTTTTCTGCGGCGTCCTTGAGTCTCTGCAGAACCATCTTGTCATTGCGGAGATCAACGCCGTTCTCCTTGAGGAACTTATCGGCCATCCAGTTGATGATGCGCTGGTCGAAGTCGTCACCGCCGAGACGGTTGTTACCTGCGGTAGCCAGCACCTCGAACACGCCGTCCGAGATCTCGAGCAGGGATACGTCGAAGGTACCGCCGCCCAGGTCGAAGACCAGAATGCGCTGGTTGTTTTCCTTATCCATACCGTAGGCGAGAGCGGCGGCGGTAGGCTCGTTAATGATACGCAGAACCTCAAGGCCTGCGATCTTACCGGCGTCCTTGGTGGCCTGTCTCTGTGCGTCGGTGAAGTAGGCAGGAACGGTGATGACGGCCTGGGATACCGACGTGCCGAGGTATGCCTCTGCATCCGCCTTCATCTTCTGCAGGATCATCGCGGAGATCTCCTGAGGAGTGAAGTTCTTACCGTCGATCTCGACCTTATGTGCCGTACCCATGTGGCGCTTGATGGAGCTAATGGTGCGGTCGGGGTTGGTGATGGACTGGCGCTTAGCGACCTGACCGACCATGCGCTCGCCGGTCTTGGAGAATGCGACCACAGAGGGGGTGGTGCGAGCTCCTTCGGGGTTGGGGATAACGATGGGCTCGGAGCCCTCAAACACGGCGACGCAAGAGTTGGTCGTACCGAGGTCAATACCAATGATCTTTCCCATAATAGTAATCTCCTTTTATATAGATGAATTTTTTTATAGTGATTTGTTTATTGAAAAGTTTTTAGGAATCCAAAACCCTTTTTTCAAAAAGGGTTTTGGCGGGTTCCAAGGGCAGAGCCCTTGGCGGGGTTTGGGGCAGAGCCCCAAAATATCAGTTCGCTACCGTTACCATAGCGTAGCGGATGACGTGGTCGCCCTTTTTGTAGCCCTTCTGGTAGACCTCAACGATGGCGCCCTCGGGCAGGCTCTCGTCCTCCACGTGCATGACGGCATTATGAATGTCGGGGTTGAAGGTCTCGGTCTCCACGGCCTCCACACCCAGCTTGGCCAGCGCGTCGACAGCACTTTTCAGGGTCATGGTAATGCCCTTCCCCAGCGGAGATTCGGCATCGCCCTCGCCAAAGCCCGCAACGGCGCGCTCCAGCGTGTCGATCACGGGAAGCAGGGCCTTCACGGCATCGGCAGTCGCGTCAGTGTATATGCTCTCCTTCTCCTTGACCGTGCGGCGGCGGAAGTTGTCGTACTCGGCGAGCATGCGGAGGTACTTTTCCTTTTCCTCTTTCAGCTCGGCCTCGGCGGCCTCCAGCTTCTTTACGGTCTCGGCCAGCTCGGCCTCTACCTTCTTGAGCTTCTTTTTATCGCCCTTGGACTTGCACTCGTCCTCCACGACGGTTTCGGTGGAGGGGGTCTCCTCCTCGGGGGTTACGGTGTCGAGATTTTCCTTGGTTTCACTCATGATCTCGTCTGTTTCCTTTCCGTTATATACTGTATCTGCGGTAGCTAATGCCCACCACCGCCCTCAGCGGTACCTGCGTCGGGGATGGACGGCGTTTCGCCACCCTCCAACAGCGTGTCAATACTGCCCGACAGCCCTTCCAGAGTTGCCAGCACCTTGGCGTAGTCCATGCGTGCGGGGCCCAGCACACCGATCGCACCGATGGTTTTGCCTTCTCTAACGATGGGCTTATACACCAGCGCCGAGCGATCCATGACCTTGACGGCGCTCTCCGAGCCGATGACGACGTTGATGCCGTCGCCCTCGCGGTCGGATACCATCCTCAGGATATCCTCCTGATTCTCGATGGCACCCAGCACCTCCTTCATGCGGTCAGGATCACTGAATTCGGGATATTGAAGCAGGCGGTCCATACCACTGACCTTCAACTCACCCTCGTCGAACTCGCTCATGGCCTCGTAGATGACCTTGACCACCACGCCGACCAGCGGGGCACGCTCGCCCATGACCTTCTCCATCTCCATCATAATGGGGAGATTGATTTCGTCGGCTGAGAGATCGTGCAAATGCTCGTTGCAAACGGCGGCCAGAAAATCCGTCACGCCCTGATTGATGGGGGGATGACCCTCCAGGCGAACGGTCTTGGTCTTGACCTGACCGTTGGAGGCCACAAGCACCATGATGAAGGTGGACGCGTCCAGATACACCGCGTCAAGGCGACGGATCTGCACCTGCCCAACCTTGGGCCTGATGGCGAATGCGGTATAGTTGGTGAGCTTTGATGCCACCTTGGAGGCGGTGAGCAGAATGTGATCCAGCTCGGCCATTTTCTGCCTGAGTAGCTCGTTGATCTGGTAAATCTCACGCGCCGTCATGGCGTAGTGCTCCACAAGGGAGTCTACATAGAAGCGGTAGCCGCGCTCACTTGGCACTCGACCTGCCGAAGTGTGAGGCTGTTCGAGGTATCCGAGGGCTTCCAGCTCGGCCATTTCGTTCCGAATGGTAGCAGAGGAGCAAGGGATCTGCTTACTTTCCATCAGATACTTGGATCCAACGGGCTCGCCATCGGCAATATGCGCGTCTACAATCGCCTTTAGTATGAGCTTTTTGCGTTCGCTCAATTCCTGCGGTTGGCCGCTCATGCGGATTCACCTCAACTTTCGGATTGTGATTCGTTGTTTTTAGCACTCATTGGCTTCAAGTGCTAACCACGCTATAAATATACCACGTTCCACCCCGTTTGTCAACCCCTATTCCTGATTTTTTGCCCATTTTTATTATTAACATTTTATGAACGTGAACAGACGGTGCCTGACACTGCCAAAAAGCCTGCCGCGGAGCGGCAGGCTTTGGGCTCATTCAATTCTTTTTCTGCTTCTGCGCAATCGCGCGGAGCTCTCCCACGAGCGCGTCGGTCAACTCGTCGGCGGCTCCCTTCCCCGCGTAGCGCGCCATGTCGTAGGCTTGGAACAGCTTTTGCTCCTCCTCGTCCCTCGTGACGTCGCGCCCAATCTCGGCGGGAGTCATGGTTCGCTTCATGCGGTAGCCCTCACGGATGCGGCGGATCATATAATCAATGAAGATAAAGCGCACGCGGGCGGCGTTGTCGGTCTGCTCAGCCCACTTGAGGTCGTTCTTGAGGCGCTTCTTGGGCTTCTTGACCTTTTCCTCGTCGCCAAAGACGATGCTTCGCTCATCTCGACCGCCGAGGCGGTTGCGGCGCGTAAGATCGATACCGATGCCGGCCAGCACCTTGGTAACGGCGGTAACGAAGGGCTTGACGATACGGGCCAGCACGCGCAGAGCGGCCTTGCCCAGCTTGCGGCGCATACTGGGGGTGAGCATACGGAGCAGGTCGCGCACACCGAGCGCCGCCGTGACCACGGCGACGATGGTAGAGGCAAGGCGGAGCTCGTTGGCATACTTGGCGATCCACGCGTTTTGGCTCCCCGAGATGGAGATTGAGAAGGAAAGGTCGGCCACGAACAGTGCCCACCACAGGATCACCCATACCAGACGGCGCTTGTCCAGCGATTCCCAAACCTCCCGCAACTGGTTGCGGGTTTCATCGGCGGGGGTTTGCTTCTTAGGCTTGACGCGGGTGGCGGTTACGGTATCACGCACACGGGTGACCGCTACTTCATCGGTCTTTGCGGGCACATTGCTTGTCCTGACTTTTTTGGACTTGGGACGAAGCTTTTGGGCGCGCTTGCGGCAGGTGGCGGCCAGGGCGGCGGCGTCTGCGTAGTAGGAAACGCGCTCGAATATCTCGGCCGCGTCCTCGAATGCGCTGTAAACGTGCGCACGCTCCATCAGCGCCACGCCCTCGGCGTACATTTTCTCGCCGTAGTAGCGCTCGTAGCGCTCGAGTAGCTCGCGGGTATCCTTGTAGCCCTTGATGGCGCGGAAGATCTCTACGGCGCGTCCGATCTCCTCCAGAGTGGCATCGGAATTCATAACGAGAGCGGTCGCCTCGGCGTAGTCAAACGCCTTGGCGCGGATGGCATAGACGCGCGCCAGCTCACGGGCATCCGAGTAGTCGGATATGAGCTGCATGACGCGCGCGGCCTCGCGGTACTCGTCAGCGGTGGGGGCGGACAGGGACGCGATGCGCTCGGTAATCTCGCGGTAGGCAGGGGCAGACGCCGCCTTGATGCACCGCAGGTACATTTGCGCCGCATCCGAATAGGTATCCAGCGCGTGAAACTCGTCAGCCAGCTCGATATAGGCCCGCCACGAGGAGGCCTCGGCAAAGCGGCGAGTAGCGGCAATATAGCGGGCGTTCAGCTCGCTTTCGGTCATAGGGCGATCAGCCATCCGACTCCACCTCCTCTCGCAGGATCACGGTCTGCACCGAGTTGCCAAGCTGCTCCAGCGAGGCAATGCGCTCGGGTACGTCGCCGTGAGTATCGAACGCCACGATCAGCACCTCGGTATCCCGCATTCCCTCGCGGATATCCCGCTCAAGGATGGAGGCGAAGGAGGCGCCGTCAGCGGGATCCATACACGCCATCTCACGCAGAATGGCAACGAGGTGCGACTCCGAGCCGTCGGGGGAGAATCGGGTGGACATCTCGCCGTCGGTGCGCTTACAGTTGGCGGCAAAGCCCACGCACAGACCGTCGTATATGGCGTCACGCACCAGCGCGGCGCAGAAGGACAGCCCACGCTCCACGCGGCGGCGGTATTCATTACCGTCAATGCGGCTGCCCATGGGCAGATGGAGATCCATGTAGATCATGAGGCGGCGGGAGGCGCAGTAGTCGCGGGCGTTGACCTTGAAGGGGGAGGAGGAAAAGCCCGTGGCGGGCACGCGCGCCGACGCCTTGAAGTTGATCTGGGAGAGGCTATCCCCGAATCGGTAATCGCGGATGCCTGCGAGGGAAAAGGGATCGGTAAAGAGGGGATGGCGGCTGATGTAGTCGCCCTGCACGCGGCCAATGGCCAGAGCGGGCAGATTCAGGGGGATCGCCTTGGGATAGACGTAGAGCTCGGCGGGGGCCTCCAGCGGGATGGGTTGCTTCTTAGTATATATGGAAGCAATCTGGAGCTTGTAATGTCCGCGGGCGCGGGCGGTCAGGCGGTGGTGGCGCTTGATCTGCATATAGGGCCACAGGTGAAAGCGGCTGATGCAGTACTGCATGGTACTGCTCGGATCGGGCTCGTATTCCTCCAGCTCCAGTTCGTTATAAAAGTAGGACTCAATATCCACGAACAGAAGCGGGAAAAAGCCGGTATTACGCACGGTTTCAATCAGCTCGACCTCCTCGCCCTCGTACACGCCCACCTCCGAGAAATGACGCTCGTAGACGATGCGCCCGAGGCGGGATGCGCGCATAGCGCCATACACGCGGAGCAGTATCCAGAGAACAAGCAGAACCGCAAGGACGGTCACGATCACCGCAAAGGCGGGTGACTCAATGAAGTCCAGAATGGCGTTGAGGGTAAGCTCAAGGCCCGTGCCAACCACCGATCCGTCCCAGAATGCCGCGAGCGGACATAGGGGATGGAAATATATCATATTAGTTCCCCTCAAACACCGCTTCGGTGGGGACGGTGACCATGCCGAGGATGTCCTCGATGATGTCGTAGGCGGCGTTCTTCTTGATGCGAAGGGTGTTTTCCAGCGTCAGGCGGTGATCCAGCACGGGGTGGGCGGCACGCTTGACGTCGTCGGGGGTGACGTAGTTGCGGCCCGCGATGGCGGCGTAGCCCTTGGCGGCCTTCATCAGCGACAGCGCGCCACGGGGGGACACGCCCAGCACCACCTTGGGGTAGGTACGGGTCTTTTCCACGATGGAGGTGATGTAGCTCATCATCTCGCGGCAGACGTACACGCGGGGCAGCTCGGCGATAGCCGTGAGCAGTTCATCGGCGGTGACGACGGGCGTGAGGGTCTCCAGCGGACTCTCGCGGTCAAAGCGGGCGAGGATATCCACGCCCTCGCCGTGGTTGGGGTACTCCATGCGGCCCTTCATGAGGAAGCGGTCAAGCTGTGCCTCGGGCAGGGGGAAGGTTCCCATGCTCTCGACGGGGTTTTGGGTCGCGATGACCATGAAGGGGCGGGCCAGCTTGAAGGTCTTGCCGTCGATGGTCGCCTGGATCTCCTCCATGCACTCAAGGAGTCCCGACTGGGTCTTGGGGGTGGCGCGGTTGATCTCGTCGGCGAGAACGATGTTGGCAAAGATGGGGCCCTGCACGAACTCGAACTCGGATTTCTTCATATTAAAGAAGTTGACACCCGTGATATCCGAGGGGAGCAGGTCTGGGGTGAACTGGATGCGCTTATAGGTGCAGTCCACCGAGGCGGCGAGGGACTTGATCAGCACGGTCTTACCCGTACCGGGTACGTCCTCCAGCAGAACGTGACCGCCCGAGAGCAGGGACACGATGAGCATATCCACGGTTTCGGATTTGCCCACGATGACCTTGGCGATATTATCCTTGATTTTGGTATATACGTCGGTGATATGTGCGGAGATCTGGGTTGCCATAAAAACCTCTTTTGCTTCGTATTTGCGCCCCGAAAGCATCGAGCGCACTTCTCTACTATTGTACCTCTTTTAGGGGGATTTGTCAAGTAAAAAAGTGCCGTTGGGGATAACTGGTTTTCGACTTGCATCCCACACTTAAGTATTTCCAACACTCTTGCCTTTCGGGAATTTATGTGATATAATAGAAACAACTCAAGCAGAGGAGAACAAACCATGAAGCACACGCAAAAAGATATGGCTCTGGGTCTGCGCCTGCCGTGCAGTCCCGATCCCGCAAATGTCCCTTTCACGTTTACACTGGACGGAAAGTTATACCGTGGATTTCCCCAAGAATTACACCCGTGCGCCGAACTCGTGCGCATCGACGCAATAGTCACACTACACCGCTTTACGGCTTTTGCGGACGGTCTGCAACTGATCGCAGAACGCTACGATTACCGTGATTTTGCCGTTTGTGAGTGGGTGATGCACATTGAGAACGCATCCGACCGCGACTCGGCACGCATATCGGATTGGCGTTTTTGCACCGAGCTTGCCGCCGAGCAGACTACGCTCTACCACGGCAACGGGGACACCTGCAATCCCAGCGGGTACACCTGGCAGACCAGTGCGCTTGGCGCGCAACCCCTGCACATGGAGCCGTGCGGCGACGGCACTTCCTGCAACGGTGCTTTCCCCTATATGCGCCTATTATTCGGTGATTGGGGCGTCAATCTGGCAGTCGGTTGGAGCGGCCATTGGAACGCCGATTTCACGCTTGAGGGCGGCTGCTTGCATCTATCGGCGGGGCAAGCGATGTTTGACGCCTACCTGAAACCGGGCGAGCGCGTGCGCTCCCCTCGCGTAACCATGCAGGCCTTTGACGGTGGGCATGACCGCGGTCGCAATTTGTGGCGTTCCTTCTACTTTGCGCACATACTGCCGCACGAAAAGGACGGCCACCCCCTCTCCCCCAAGATGTTTTTGCACACCTGGATGATCGACGGCAAGAGCGAATTTTCGGGCACAACCGAGCAAAATCAGATTGATTCGGTCAACACCTACCTACAAAAAGGCTTCTCGCCCGACGTGTGGTGGATGGACGCAGGCTGGTATCCCTGCAACTACAACTGGGTAGAGGGCGTTGGCAACTGGTTCGTCAACCCCGAGAATTATCCGCGCGGATTTGCGCCCGTGACCGATCATTTGCATAAGAACGGCATTGACTTTCTGCTCTGGTTCGAACCCGAGCGCGTATACCGCGACAGCGAGCTCTGGCGCGAGCATCCCGAGTTTTTGCTGTTTTACGGGGAAGACAACGCATTTTTGCAGAACAACGCGCTGTTCAACCTCGGCGATCCCGCCGCGTGCGATTGGCTGATCGAAAAGATCGACGGTCTCATCAAGGAATACGGTGTGGACGTGTACCGTCAGGACTTCAACTTCCCTCCCATGCCCTACTGGCAGTATAATACTGAGCCGGGACGCGCGGGTATTTTGGAGAACCTGCATATTCAGGGCTACTATCGCTACTGGGATACGCTACTTGCGCGCAATCCCGGACTTTGGATCGACTCCTGTGCCTCGGGCGGCAGAAGAAACGATCTTGAAACCATGCGCCGCGCCGTGCCCCTGCACTACACCGACGTAGGCTACGGTCATCACCCCATCAAGCAGCTCCAGCACAGACAAATGTTCGAATGGATTCCCTACTTCCGCGCACATAATTACAACTGGTGCAACGAACAGGGCGAATACGACGGTGGGCGACACCCCATCGATGCCTTTTCCTACCACAACGCTATGACACCCGCGTTGACCGAATTGGTGGAGTTTTACGATGACGAAGAGTTGTTTGCACAAGGCAAGGTATTCCATCCCATCTGGCGCCGAGCCGCCGAGATCATGCTGCGCGCCGATTACTACCCCTTGACCGAATGCAAGCAGGATACGCGGGACTTTTGCGGATTGCAATTTGACGAGGACGGCGCGGGATACGTACAGGTCATGCGCAACGTAGACGCACCCGAAGAAGCGATCACGCTCTTCCCGTTCGTGTACGATGTGGGACGCACCTACACCTTGACCGAGGCCGTCAGCGGCGAGGTACGCACAATTACGGGAGCAGAGCTCAAAGCACACGGCATGCGCTTTGCCATGCCGAAAAAGAGCGGTCAGCTGTGGTTTTACATAAGTGAATAGGCGAACCGACTAACGCCCTGCGACCACCAATCCCGACTGCATGACCGATCCCTTTTGTTAAATGAAGAAATCCCCCGACAGACAGCAATCTGTCGGGGGATTTTTGCCCTTATAAGGAACTTACAAATGCGCTCTTTACGAGAGAATCAGATCTCCCCATAGAGCTTATCGAGATTGTAGAACTCGCGGGTCTCGCGGGTGAAGACGTGAACCAGCACGTGGCTGTAGTCCAGCACCATCCAGGAGCGGTTGTCGCGTCCCTCGGCGTGGAGGGGCTCCACGGCGCGGCGGCTCATCTGGTACTCCACCTCGCCGCCCAGCGTCTGCACGTGGGTGGAGGAGGTACCCGTGGCCAACACCATGAAGTCGCAAATGTCGGTCTTGCCCTCCATGTCAATGATCTTGATGTCCTGACCGCGCTTGTGGTCGAGGAACAGGGCGATCGCCTCCGCCATCTCGCGGGCGGTGGTCTCATCACCCAGAGGGGCGGGCTCGGTTTCGGGAGCATCCAGCTCGGCTTTGATCTTTTCGATATCCATAATCTTTCGTTCCTTTCTGTTACTTGGCGTTCGCCGCTTTTTCCTCGCGGCAAAGTTCATTGCGTGCATCCATCGTATCAATGCTGATGACCGCGTCCTCGCACAGAAGGGCGCGCACTGTCATCTCAAAGGACATGATCAGGGTGCGGCGCAGGTGGGCGAGGCGGTCGGCCTCACTCATGCGCTCGGGCTTTGCGTCCCAAAAGAAGGTACGCAGGCGCACGCAATCGGGAAATTTGCGGGATTCGTCGATATAATCGGCGAGGTAGAGCAGCTTTTCGGTGAGCGTCATGCCACCATGCCCCGTCGTGTGCCAGCGGACGGCCGACACCACGGTTTCGTGATTGAAGGCGGGGTAACGCTCGGGGATGAGGGCCGCCGCCGTTCGGGCGTGGAAGGTTTTTGGAGCCATCTCATCGTCAGGGGACAGCGCAATACCCCGCTCGCGGCAGATCTCCCGCTGCGTCGCGGTATCCAACTCCTTGGTAATATCGTGCAGGAGTGCGGCGGCGCGGAGAAGATTCGTTTCATCGGGGCAGTAGATGGCGGCCAGACGCGCCGCCATGTCCTCCACCGCCACGGTATGCAGGTAGCGTTTCTCGGACATCTCAGCGCGCAGGCTCTCGCGCAGGGCGGAAAGCTCGCCCTCGTTCCACGGTGCTCGATCCATATTGTATCACCGTTACCCCTCATGGGGCATCCTTTCGTGTGGGTTTCTATAGCCTCGGCTATCGGTTCTTAGGCTTTCCGATACAAGCCTTTTTCTTGTATATACCGCGCCACGGCGGGGTGAACCATCCCGTCCACCGACCGTCCCTCGGCGATCGCCGCGCGGATCTCGCTGGAGGATACCTCCACGGGCGGAGTGACGATGCGGCGCACCACGCGCCCGTATGCCTCGTGATACTCGGCGATTTTTGCCACGATCCGCTCATCCAGCTCGGAATCCGACTCGCGGCGGACGTACACGGGGTAGCAGAGGCGGAAGATCTCGGCGGGCTCGCGCCATTGTCCCAGCGTCAGCATCATGTCGGTGCCGAGCAGGAGGAACAGCCGATTCTCGGGGTCGTACATCTCGCGCAGGGTGTCCACGGTGTAGCTCTTGCCCTCGCGGCGCATCTCCAGATCGCTGATAATCACGCCCTCTACGTCAGAAAACGCGAGGCGGCACATCTCCAATCGGTCGGCGTTTGAGGCATCCCCCTTCATCTGCTTATGGGGGGACACGCCCGTAGGGATGACGTACAGAATATCCAGCCACATCTGCTCCATAAAGGCTTTCGCCGCGGCAACGTGACCGTTGTGAACGGGGGAAAACGTCCCTCCGTATATGCCGATACGCATGGCGGTTTCACTTCCTTTCGGTGCTTGGAATCAGAGCTCGATGTGGCGCTTGCCGTTCAGCGAGCGGCGGTAGAGGATGAGCTTGCGCCCGATGACCGACACCACGGTGGCGGACAGCGCCTCGGCCAACGCCTCGGCGGCCTCGCGGGGGGTGCAATCGGCAGTTTCCAGCACCGAGAGCTTGATGAGCTCGCGTGCCTCCAGCGCGTCGGACACGGTGACGGCCAGATTCTCGGTCAGACCGCCCTTACCGATCTGCATAATAGTGGGCATATCGGCAGCCATGGAGCGCAGGCGTGCGCGCTGAGACGAGGTCAGAGTGGGGGCGGCAGGGTAGATTCTTTCTTGGTTAGGGTTATTCATAGTATTTCTCCATATTACACGGTCAGAGGGATTTCAAGGCCTCTGCCAGCTTGGCAATGGCCTTTCCGCGGTGACTGATGGCGTTCTTTTCGGCGGCGGACAGCTCGGCAAAGGTCTTCCCATAGGGGGAATAGTAGAAGTAAGGGTCATAGCCAAATCCGCCCTCGCCGCGTGGGGTGTCAATGATAAGCCCCTCGGTCTCGCCGCGCACCACCACTTCCCTACCGTCGGGAAACACACAGGCGATGCAGCACACAAAGCGAGCGGTACGGCGCTCGGCCGGCACGTCGGCCAGATTTTGCACGAGCAGGGCGTTATTCGCGGCATCATCGCCGTGACCGCCTGCGTAGCGTGCCGAGTAGATGCCGGGGGCGCCATCCAGCGCGTCCACGGCCAGTCCCGAGTCATCACCGACGCCGGCAAAGCGGCCGCCCGATGCGGTCATGGCGGTACGCGCCTTGATGAGCGCGTTTTCCTCAAAGGTGAGTCCGTTTTCCTCGATCTCGCCCTCAAGTCCAATATCGTCCAGGGACAGAATGGAAACCTCGGGCAGATCGGCGGCCAGGATGGCTTGCAGCTCGGCGATCTTTTTCTTGTTGCGGGAGGCCAGCACGATGGTTTTCACGTCCATGGCTTAGCCCTCAAAGAGTGCGCTGACGAAATCGGCGGCGTCGAACTCCTGCATGTCGTCGATCTTCTCACCGACGCCGATGAACTTGACGGGAATGCCCAGCTCACGCTTGATGGACACGATGATACCGCCCTTGGCGGTGCCGTCCAGCTTGTTGAGGGTGATGCCCGTGATCTTGGCGGCGTTGCTGAATTCCTTGGCCTGCGACACGGCGTTCTGACCCGTGGTAGCGTCCAGCACGAGCAGGGTTTCACGGCACGCACCGGGCAGCTCGCGGTCGATGACGCGGTCGATCTTGGCCAGCTCGTTCATGAGATTCTTCTTATTCTGCAGGCGTCCTGCGGTATCGATGATGAGGACGTCGGCGTTCTTTTTCTTGGCGGCGGCAATCGCGTCAAACACCACGGCGGCAGGATCGCTGCCCTCGTTCTGGCGCACCATATCCACCTCTGCGCGCTCGCACCAAACGGCGAGCTGGTCGATGGCGGCGGCACGGAAGGTGTCGCCCGCGGCAACCACCACGGATTTACCCGCAAGGCGCAGCCTCTTGGAGATCTTACCGATAGAGGTGGTTTTGCCCGCGCCGTTGACACCGATCACGAGAAGGACGGAGGGCTTGGTATCCAGCTTCAGGGGCTCGCTCTCACCGATCATGTCGGTCATGATCTCACGCAGAGAGGTGATGACCTGCTCCTTTTCCTTGAGGCGGCCGTCCTTGATGCGCTCGCGGAGCTCGTCCAGAATCTCCTCGGTGGCAACCATACCCACGTCGGCGGAGATCAGAATTTCCTCCAGCTCCTCGAGGAGGTCTTCGTCTACCTTGACGAAGCTGCGGAGCATGGTATCCACGGGGGCAAAGATAGCGTTACGGGTTTTGGTCAGGCCCGATTTCAGTCGTCCCCAGAAGGATTTTTTGGTAGTGGTGTCCTCCTCGGACTCGGGAGCGGGTTCGGCAACGGGCGAATCGTGATTCGCCCCTACGGCAGATTCCTCTACGGGTTCCTCTACGGGTTCCTCTACGGGTTCCTCGGTGGGTTCCTCGGTGGATTCCTCGGTGGATTCCTCGGCGGGTTCCTCGGCGGGTTCCTCGGCGGGTTCCTCGGCGGGTTCCTCGGCGGGTTCCTCGGCGGGTTCCTCGGCGGGTTCCTCTACGAGCTCCTCGAAATACTCCTCAAGGATCTCACCCACAATTTCGGTAGCAAGCTCCTCGGTTAGCTCCTCGTCGGCGTCCTCGGCAGGCTCATCAACGGGTGCTTCCGCGGTTTCCTCCGCGGTTTCCTCCGCGGTTTCCTCCGCGGTTTCATTTACAGACTCCTCTGCGGATTCATCTGCGAGGTCAGCCTCGGGAGTTTCGCTCTCCTGCTCCTGCGGGACGACGCCTTCCTCGGCGGGGGTGGATTTATTCTTTTTTCCAAACAGATTAGCTAAAAAGCCCATTCCAATCACTCTCCTTATTCTTGGCAATATCGGCAACGTCCAGCATCAGCACCTTGGAGATGCCGCGCTCGGGCATTGTCACGCCGTACAGACGGTTGGCTGCCGCCATGGTACCGCGGCGGTGGGTAATCATAATAAACTGAGTTTCGTCCGAATAACGCTTGATGTACTGCGCCAGTCGCTCTACGTTGACCTCGTCCAGCGCCGCCTCGATCTCGTCGAGGATGCAGAAGGGTGAGGGATTGACCTTGAGCACTGCAAAGAACAGCGCGACGCCGATGAAGGCCTGCTCGCCGCCCGAAAGCTGCATGAGATTCGTGATAATCTTTCCGGGAGGGGCGGCCTTGATTTCGATGCCCGATTCCAGCACGTTCTCGGGATCGGTCAGGGATATCTCGGCGCTACCGCCGCCGAACAGTTCGACAAAGGTTTCTCGGAAGTTATCGTTGATTTGGTTGAACGCCGTGACGAAGGCGGTCTTCATCTCGCCCTCAAGTCCCGTAATGATGCCCGTCAGCTCGGCCTTGGATTTCTCCAGGTCGGCGATCTGGACGCTCATGGTTTCGTAGCGTTCCTTGACCTCGTTGTACTTCTCTACGGCCTCGGGATCGAAATGACCGATGGCGCGGAGCTTGTTGCGGCACTCGGTCTGAAGCGCTACTATCTCCTTGTGGTTCTCGGCGGTGACGGCGGGATAGCCCATAATGACGGCGTCGGCGCGGGACATTCCGTAGTCATCCCACAGTCGCCCCGAGAGCTTGTCCATCTCGGCCTGCAACGCCGTGAGCTTGGCTTCGGCAGTGGTATAGGCACGGAACAGCGTTTCCTTGTGGTTCATCTGGGCACGGATCTTCTCGGCCAGCGACGCCAGGCGTGCCTCGTAGGCGGCGTTATCCTCATCGACGCGGCTGCGATCATCGTTCAGCGTAGCCAGCTTCAGCTCGCCCTCGGCGTACAGGCGGCGATTTTCCGCCTGCGCGGCAGCGTAATCCGCCAGCTTCCGGCGGTAGGCGACCACGCGCTCATCGCTGATACGAATATCGTTCTCGCACGCCGCCATGCGCTCACGGCAGGCGTGTGCCAGCGTTTCCTCGGTTTCCACATCCTTGCGGGCGGCGGAAATGGCGATGAACAGACGGGTCTGCTCGCTTGTGAGCTGATCCACACGATCCTCGGCGTCGCCCCGCGCGGATGCTTGCTCCTCACGGAAGGCGCGCAGCTCGGACAAGACCTGCGCCCCGGCGGTTTCCTCGGCACGCAGGGCCTCCATATCGCCCTCGTACTGCTCACGGGAGCGAAGGATCTGCTCGCAATCCGCCTTCATGCGCTCCAGCAGAGTGGCGTTGGCGTCAAACTGCGCCTGCGCCTGCTCAAGACGGGCCGTTTCGTTGCCCAGAAGGACGCGGGTAAGATCCCGTTTGTCCTCAAGGCTTCCCTTCTCGTCGTCAGCCTCCTTGATGCGCTCGCGGATCTCGGCCAGCTCCCGCTCGCTTTGCTCCACGCGGGCGTTCAGCCCGACCAGCTCCTCCTCGAGGCGTTTGATCTCGCCCGCGCGGGTAAGCACACCGTTTTTCTGGTTGACCGAGCCGCCCGTGAACGAGCCGCCAACGTTGATCTGCTGGCCGTCCAGCGTGACCACGCGCACGCGGTAACGGAGGGCCTTGGCCATAGCGGTAGCGTTGTCAATGTTGTCAAAGATCACGGTACGACCGAGCAGGGACGACACAACCTCACGGAAGCGTCCGTCGCAGGACACCAGCGAATCGGCCACGGCAATGTAGCCCGCATAGCCCGCCGCCTGCTTCATCTCGGGCGTTTCGGTCTGTCCGCGCATGGAGGTCAGGGGGAAGAAGGTAGCGCGTCCCGCCTGCCCGCGCTTGAGAGCGTACATGGCGGCCTTCGCGGTTGCCTCGTCCTCCACAACGATGTGCTGGAGGTTTGCGCCCAGCGCGGTTTCCACGGCGGTGATATAGGGATCGTCTACCGAAATGACCTTGGAAAGGGGGCCGTAGACAGTACCGCAGGGCTCTCCGCCGAAGGCGGTGATCTTACCCTCCCGATACTGGTTCATCACGTAACGAACGGCGTTGGCGTAGCCCTCGAAATGTTCTTCCATAGCGCGGAAGTTCTGGATACGCTGTCTGACCGAATCGCGGCGGAGCTTTTCGGTATTCAGGGCTTCGTAGCGGCGGCCGTACTCATCATTGAGTTCTTCGAGTTTTTCTTCCGCAGCCGAGATTTCGGCAACGGCGCGGTCGTACGATTCGGTATACCGCTCCACCGATTTTCTGCAGGCGGACACCTTCTCGTCCAGTTCGCGGGATGTGGACTCGTACTGCTCCATCTCGGTCAGAATACCGCTGTTGCGGTCGCTGTCTGAGTTGCGGGCGTTTTCCAGCACCGAGATGCGCACCCTGATATCCACAAGCTCCTGATCACGGCGGTGAATCTCCTCGCCCGAAATGGCGATGCGGTCGCTCAGTTCAGAGATCTTGCGATTCAGCTCGGCAATCTCTGCGGCGTTTTTGGTCTGCTCGCCGTCCAATTCGTCCAGCGTGCCCTGCAATTCGGCAATACGGGCGGTATGTGCCGCAAGCTGGGCGCGGTCGCCCTCAAGCTGTCGCACGAGCGCGGCACGGTTCTCCCCTGCCGAGGCAATGAGCTCCTCGGTATGCGTCATATTGGTTTCGGTGACGCGGTACTCGCTGTCCAGCCTGTGCTGGGCATCGGCGAGTTCGGCAATGGAGGCGCGCAACTCCTCAGAGGTCTGGCGGCTACCCTGACTCATTTCGGTCAGGCGTTGGTTCTGCACGTCGAGCGCTTGCAGGTTTTCCTCTGCCTGCTGCAAATCGAACTCGGCGTGGCGAAAAACGTTTGTGGCTTCCTCAATCTCACCGCCGAGACGCTCGGTATCGTACAGCCACAGGCTGACGTCGGCTCGCTTCTTGGCCTCAATGAGCTCCACACCGCGCTTGGCCTTGGCGGCCTCACGCTCGAGAGGGCCAACCTGTGCCTCCACCTCCGCAAAAATATCGCGGACGCGGACAAGATTATTTTCGGTGGCGGTGAGCTTCCGTTCGGCCTCGTTCTTTCTCATGCGGTACTTGGCGATACCCGAGGCGTCCTCAAAAATGCTTCGGCGTTCCTCGCTCTTACGGGACACCATTTCGGTGATTCGGCCCTGACCGATAATGGAATATCCGTCACGTCCGATACCCGTGTTCAGAAACAGCTCGTAGATGTCCTTGAGACGGACGCTTTTGCGGTTGATGAGGTATTCGCTATCCCCCGAACGGAAGTAACGGCGGGTAACCGTGACCTCGTCGTAGGGGCAATCCAGCTTGCCAAAATCCGAGGTATTGTCAAACGTGACCGATACCTCGGCGTAACCCATAGGTCGGCGGCTGTCCGCGCCGCCGAAAATGACGTCCTCCATTTTACTGCTTCGCAGGGTCTTGGATGAGATCTCACCCAGTACCCAACGCATGGCGTCGGCGATATTGGATTTACCGCTGCCGTTCGGGCCGACGATGACGGTCACGCCCGTGTCGGTCACGGCGCGCTCGCCGTCTATGGTCAGGACTTTATCTGAAGCGCCCCGCCCCGGATCGAACACCAGCTTGGTTCGGTCGGGGAAGGACTTAAAGCCCTGCATTTCGATTGATTTCAAATACACGAGTGTTCTCTCCTTAC
>JAEIGA010007022.1_pt1 | contig 17130 bp, 18 predicted proteins | sample 9270691 | NCBI WGS metagenome assembly JAEIGA01 (sample SAMN17057246, study PRJNA624740) | gut metagenome | biome: biome; isolation source: fecal sample | host: Bos grunniens | place: China: Xizang | collected 2019
AAATATCTTCAAAGAAATCGGTAACGTTCTTTTTAAGTTCTTTGATTTTATCAATAATATCACCAAAGCTTTCCTTAAAAGATTCAACAATACCTTTACCAGATTTAAGGCTTGTAAAGAATGTCTTAATCCTTGTTGTGAAATCTTTTATAAGGGTAATGAACTTCTTGATTTTATCGTAAACAAAAGTTATTCCGTCATTGAGTGTCTTCCAGCTAAATGCACTATCAGCCTTCTTCTTAAAGTCTTCAAAAGCTGCTGATATAGACTCAACCATAGGTGTAAGTTTTTCTTCAATACTTGCAACAGTATCGTTGAAGTCCTGTATCATCCGCTGGATTATTGGCATATCTACGAAAGCCTGCCAGAATTCTTTAACGGCCTTTGTGGCTTTCTCTACGCCATCATGAATCTTTGTAAAGACTGTAGACTGAGGAATGTTTCTAATTGCGTCTGCAACCTTGTTAATGAAATCAGCAAGCTTCTGCATAGCTGCAAGGTATTTATCAGAAATCTTATCCCCAATCTTTCCAAACTTATCTGCTACATCGAGAGCTCCTTTTGAACCTGTTATAGCAGCTACGATCTTACCTATGAGACCAAATATTGCATCAAATAGGTTTAGAATAGGTAATACTATTTTTCCTATACCGCGTATAGTCGTAAGTATTCCACCTATTATTGTCTTAATACCACCAAAAGCCAATGAGAATGCCGTATGCAAAGTATTTGCAGCGTCCTCACTAACTAATAGTTGTTCTGTAAACTCTCTGAAACCTTTGGTGAATTCATAGAGGTTATTCGGGTCCATGAAACCAAATACTTCTTTAAACGCATTACCTATTGGTTTTAAAATGTTTAATAAAGAAGAAAATATGTTTTTAAGACCCTGAATAACGTTCTCTCTACCGCCAAGCTGGTTCATTGACTGAGCAAATTCATCTGCAATGTCTTTATTGGCTGAAAGTCTTGCAGAAAATCTGTCCAAATTTACCAAGTCTTCTTTACTAAAGCCAGCCTCTGAAAGCTCTTCCTCGCTCATTGACTTAAGAATGCCGCGATAATCGCTTATGGCTTGCTTAAGAAGATCTCCGGTCATCCATTGATCTTTATGAAGAGACTTCATAAAAGTTTCAGTAGAATATATACCGTCATACTGTTCATCATTTAGGATTCCCTGGTCGTGTGCTAAGTCTATAAGAATGCCCCTAAACTTTTCAGCATCAGGAATTACATCTTTTAGACCACCACCGGCTAAGGTTTTCTCCCAACCTGTTCTTAAACCCTGCTTAAGAAAGTTATTGCGAGCTTCAGACATGCCATCAATAACAGAACTAATAGTTCCACCGACATCTGTCCAAAGAGCTTTAGCCTGTTCGAAATCACCAATGATAAGTTGCCAAGACATTGCCCAACCTGAACCAATGGCCTCCTTAAGAGTATCCATCATCATGGTAAATGTCTTGATTTCAGAAGCTGCATCTGTTGCTTTCTGACCTAATTCCTCAAAGCGTTTTATCTGCTCTTCGTTCAAGCCCATAGCCTTAAGTTCAGCTTCATATGCATCTCGTTCTACTTGATCCAGTTTTCGAACATCTGTAGCATAAAGTTTAAGAGTTTTTGTTAAGACCTCTGTTGTCATCCACTGGTACTGAAGTGAATCGTTAAAGTTCTTTGTACCACTAACAACATCATCCATCGTCTTACCCTGATTATTTTCGGTAAGAACCTGGTACATTCCGTCCGCAGTTTTCTTAACTGTTCCACAAGCTATACCCATCTCCAAAAGAGTTTCTTTAAACTCTTTGGTGGCCATGTTAGCGTTCTCAATTGATTTCCAGTCGATAAGCTTTACATAACCAGCTGACAAAGCCTGTGAAAAGTTGTACATTGCTCTAGAAGCTTCATTAGCATTTGCTCCTGAAACTGCAGCTTCATTTGCAATACCCTTGATAGCGTTTACAGCATCATCAAGTTTTACACCGGCATTTGTAAACTTACCGATGTTATTTGTCATGTCTGAGAATGAGTAAATGGTCTGATCTGAATACGCATTTAACTCATCCAAATACTTATTTACGGTTGCCAATGACTCGCCAGTACCAGCCATAATGGTCTGAATAGAACCCATCTTTAGCTCATACTCTTTAAAGCCATCGGTAACTCCTTCCATTGTTAATGCGTTGAAAACTTTCTTTCCAGCATTAACTATCTTATTGGCTACCTGGTCTTCTATGATGCTTCCAACCTTAAGCCAAATATCTCTGATATGAAAGCCAGCTTTTGCAGCAGTATTCTCTGTTTCTGTGAACGCCTGCTGTAAAGGTGTCATATCAACTTTGTCAAAGTGCAGAGCTTTCTTAAGCTTATCTATGGTGGACATGCTTTCTTGAGCATTTTTCTCAAAACTAGCATTGTCAAATTGCATTTTTACGATTTGATTTTCTATTTGCTGGCTCATAAAGCACGTACCTCCTTCCAAGCATCATCTGCAATTTTCTGGAAGATAGGTTGCATGGCAGGATTAATGTAATCGTTAGGCTGCACATAACCTCCGGTTCCAGTTCCGTGTCCATACTGTATCAAGATTGCTATTGGAACACCGTCATTTTGAGCATCGTTTGTAAAAGCAAGAATGGCGCTACCGTTCTTCTCTTCTATCTCATATGACCACCTCGATGCAGTCTCTCCTGTATCCTTTGGGGTTGCTGCCATTAAAGACTGAACCCCTAGTTCTCCGTATTTCTTTAAAATCTGCCTGAGTTTTTCTTTTCTAAACGACTGAAGCTTACCCAAGTATTTGTAAGTCTTGCTAAAGTCGCTGCTTGTTGTGACTGTTATGCTTCCACTCATGGCTATTACCCCCGTGTTCGCATTGCCGCCCTTCTAGCTGCATTAATTGCGTCATTACTACGAATCATTTCGTTTTTACTCATCTTCTTCGGAGGCTGGTTATACGAATTGCATACCTGTATCAGTGTTAGCAAACGGTTTAAATGCCACTTTTCGTATTCGGACGGTATCTGTAAAGCTACCATCCAATAGTAGATGAGTTCTGAAGTAATTACTTCAGGTCTTCTTCCCCTTACCTTACCTGGTTTCTTATCATCGCCAAACCATGTAGCGGTCATTGGGTCTTTTATGTAGTCTATAATCTCCTGCTGTTGTTTTGCAGTAATTGCTTTATAGACATTGGGGTTTACATTCTGGTTTATTGTCATGCACTGAATGTAATACTCTATCTGTTCTGGAGTTTTCTCGTCTTCTCTTAAGAATGGAATATGGTATTTAGACTCCCACTTAGAAATAGCAATAAGAGAATGCTCCAGATTTAGTACAGTGGGTTTTACTTCTATGAATCGCTCAGTTGCTTCGTCGTACAACTCAGAGCCTTTTATTTCAATCTTGAAAGACATCCTCTTACTGCTCCTTCTTCGAAAATATAATTAATGCTTGTGGTCAAGAGCCGGTGCAGGGATTGAGGACTGCTCGAACTTAGGAGTAATTCCCTCAACAAACTTCTGCGCCTCCTCAGGATTAGTAGCAAGCTCGAAATAGATCTCGCTGTAAGCAGCTGAACTCATGAATCTATTTCTTGCTTCCTCGCTCTTAACGAAGCGACCATCGTCAGTCTTAACACCATATGCCATGAGAAGAAGCCCTTCGAATACCTTAATGGCCTCTTTCATGTTCTGAGTCTTAACGAGTCTATCAAGGCGCTTATCCAGACCGCCGTCCTCGCTAAGTTCCATCTTAAGAATATCTGCTTTAGTAAGGTTGAAGTAAAAGTCTTCTTCTTTCTCAACCCCGTTAAAGTCCTCGTACTTTTTTGTGATTTTATACATGGTTTTTCTCCTTTCAGAAAATATAATAAGGCCCAGGCCGAAAGCATATAGCTAACGACCCAGGCCCCAAAGCTGCAAAGAATTAATCAGTTAATTGCACTGAGAATGTCGTAAACTTCATCAGGAAGAGGAAGCCTAGGAGCAACTGCTCCGGTCTCAACCTTCTCGAAGTATGTCTTCTCACTGTCCACGGTTGTATCAGAAGTAAGGGTGTATACATAAGCTCCAGCAGAGCCGCTTCTCTCATACCATCCCTCAGTTACAGGATTCTCCGTTCCAGCAGGAGAAACTTCGTTGTAAGAAACACTGCCAGCTGTTCCATAAAGAACTGCCTCGATCGCATCCAGCTGTGCCTTTGTAACTTTTGTGCTGTCGATCTCGATATGAGATGTAGCCTTTGCGTTCTGGATTCTTGTAACCGGAACAGGAGTTGTCTTAAACTCGTATGAGAATGTCTGAGCCTCAGGTGACTCGTTTACAGTCTGACGGCTCTTCTCTGAAGGTGATGCTGTAGCATTGTAAACCAGATGGATTACATAGCCAAAGTCAAGCAGCTCGGTGTCATTTCCAAGAATTGATCTGTAAGAAAGGCCGAATCCCTTTCTGTTCTGCTGAGCGATTGTAACACCAGCAACCAGCTCTGTTCTTCCGTCACAAGCCTTCCACTCATCAGGGTATGTGTAGCACTCTACAGTACCATTGAAGTTCTCGGCACCACGAAGTGAGCCGTACTTAATGTTATCTGCATAGAAGTCCTGGGCATCTCCGCCATCAGGTGACTCAGATACGGATGTAAGACCGTTCCAAGCATAACCTGCAGGATAAGCGCCATTTGCTATAGGATAGAGAACACCTCTATCAACACCAGTTTCGAATCTTTTTTCGCCCTGGGCGTCCCAAACTAATCCGAACATATTATTTACCTCCGTTATTGATAAATTGTATAGTAATCGTTATACACACCGTCAGTTACAACTCTTCTATCGAATGACACATACGGAGCAATGAAAAGCATTGTTTCCTTCATGTCATTCTTTATAGATTTGTACATATGGTGTATTTCCCAGCGTCCAGTCATAATGTATGGTTTGTTGTTTGCATTGCGGTTGTTAAAACCTTCGAACCTATACACTATGCATGGGTATTTCATTCCGGTATTTGGAGGAGCCTGGAAGTAGACGTGTGAACTCCCAAGAGTTTCCTCCAGCAGTTCTTGTATTTCATCCCTCGTCTTCATCTTGTTCCTCCAAATATAATGAGCCAAGGTCCAGTATGAGTCTTGGGTAATTTACCTCGACACCACTTACTGTCCACTTGGCTCCTCCGAATGTTACATAAGCTATTTTGTGGAAGTTGTTCTGAAGATACTGGTCAGCAACCACAGAAAGCTTATTAGAAATATGCAAGTCGGCATTGATTTTATCAGCCTGCTGCTCTCTCCAAGAATCTCGTAAAATATCACCATAAAATGGTTTCTTTACTATCTTTGGAACCCAATAGCCAGGCTCTTCTTCTATTTCTTCTTTAAACCCAATGTGGCCATACCACTTCATAATCTACCTCCGGCAAAATATCATCAGCCGTTTGCTCTCTTAAGATAGAAGCTCATAGCTGAGAAAGGCTTAATAAGAGCGCCAGACATTCTGGTCTCGTACAGGTACTTGTACTGGTTGTAATCGATATCGAAATCATCGAAGAAATCAGTCTTAGCTCCGCCGTTTGTACCTACATTGTAGTCTGACAGGTTAACAGCAACACCAATAAGAGGATAAGCCTTCTTGGTTCCTTCCTCGTCGATCTCGATGGTTGCGTTCTCCATAACTTCTACAGGAACAACCTTGCTAACTCTCATAGCTGTAGCAACCTCAGCCTCAGACTTGTACAGTCTGTGTCCGATACCATCCTCAAGCAGGAGTGCATCTGTGATGTAGTCGTTGGTTGTGAAGAACTTAGGGTTACCTGAGCCCTTATAAAGCTTACGAGCCTTGATCATGGCTCTGATGAGGGCCTTAGCTACAACGTCCTCGTCAGCATTTGCAGGAACCTCTACGGGAACCTTAATGGTATACAGATCAGCATCGTTGAATACAGGACGGATATGAGACTCCTGAATCTTGTCATCAGAAGAAGCCAGTCTTCCATCACCGATAAGGATAGCCCTTGCGATCTCTTCCTTAAGCATCATCTGCATCTCAGTCTTGATCCAGGCAACAACGTTCATATCAACGATATCGTCAATGTCGTCCTTATCAAGCTTCTGCTTTTTGTAGATTGTCTGAGGATCTGTTGTCCTCTTGAGCAGGCTGAATACCTCCTCTTTCTTCAGCTTACCTTTGATGTAACCTCTAGCGCGGGCCTCATCCTCGGTAATATTAGCAAAGATACTCTTTACTCTGCTGAAAGGTGTGTGATGAGTTGCATTAAGAACCTCATCTACCCAGTCCATCTCCCTCTTAATAAATTCAGGAGTGGTGTTGATGGTCTTAGCCTCCGGGAAGAGATACTCGATATTGGTAATACCATAATCTACGCCAGCAGTACCATCGTGCTCGATGAATCCTTCCTCCTCAGCAGCTCTGAAAGCCTCTCTGAGTGATCCCATCTGCTTACCAACTTTGTTAATTTCCATGAAATCGTCGTGCGAAAGTGTGGACTGAACATCAGCCCCATCAAATACGTTGTGCTTCATCTCTGAACCTCCTTCTTTCTGTTCTGATGCCTTCTCAACTAAGAACGCAACACACTTTTTCTGCTTTTCGTTGAGGGTGTTATATACATCTTCAACGGTTTCGTCCTCATCCGTGGTCTCATTTTGATCATCGGCATGAGACAGATTCTTCTCGCCTTTGTTGCCGGAAGTAATCTGACTGATGATGATAGCAACAGCCTTTTTCTGTTTCTCATTGAGGGTTTTCATGACATCTCCGATCGTCTCGTCGTCATCATCGTCTTCCTCATCGGCATGTTTTACGGACTTTTTCTTCTTGTCATCGTCTTCTTCCTCTTCATCGGAATCATCTTCAGACTCTTCGTCCTCTTCCATGTCCTCATCATCCTCTTCTTCGTATTCTTCGTCTTCCTCGTCATCGTCGTCCTTATGGTAAAGAACATCGCCATATCCGACGAAACTAATTATTGCTTCCTCCTCAGACAAATCGCCATGGGATAATACGGAATCAATAACTGCACCCCGGTTAGCGCCAGCCAACACAAGACTTACTTCTTTAATGGCGCCATGTAATACATTGCCACCTTTCTGTTTAAGCTCATTTGCAAAAATCGAAAGGGCAACTACATCGCCATGCTGTACGTACTCTTTTGCGCTCTGGGCATGAGGCGTATTGTTGAAAGAACAATAAGCGTAAATACCCTCATCACGCTCTTCGAGATCTGCATGACCAAGCACCTGCTGCACGTCTTTGTGGTTGTGCATCCATACCAGAGGAACGCGCTTGCCGTCATCTGCGGAAAACGCACCATGCCTAATGGTCCTACCGTCAGAACATTTAATGTCGTTCTTAGTAGCCCATCCAGCAAAATCGTAATGCTTAGACATTTGGCATACCTCCTTCATCTTCTATTGCTTCTACATTTACACCATCCTCCGCTGCTTTAGTCTCTTCTTTAGACTCATTCAAGTTAGGATTTCGAAGCGTCTCAGCATTAGCTGCGTCTGACGGCTTCATTCCAATCTCGGCTCTAAGCTCATTAGAAGTCATGATCTCATTCCTTCTGAACTTATCAGCTATGTCAGCCAATTGAGAAACCGGAACCAGCTTAAATGGATCTCTATAGAAGAAGATCGTATGCCCTTGTGTTACTGCGGTGGTGGAAAGGAACTTTCTCTTAAACTCATCTGCAATCGCAGAGCATATTGGAACAATGGTGTTATTGTAATAGTTGATGGTCGTTGCCTCATCGGCCGTGCCATCTAGAATAGCCTGGGTTACTCCAAGCTTATTGAATAGTTCTGTAGTTAATTCTTTAACCTGTTCCCAAAGATTATTCTCTAATGGCCGGTTAAGCTGAGTGATTCGTTCAGTACCATCAGCATATGCAACACCAAGAGGAGAATTCTCTAATTGGTTTTCCAAATCTTTCCTTCTCTTCTCTGCTTCTCTCTTTCTCTGGTCGGTTTTTGTTATGTACGGTAAAGAGATAATCAGATTTAACTTATTAGAAGTATTCTGCTCGTTGAGCTTATCAAGTTTATTGATAGTTCTAATAAGTCTCTGAAGGGTTGAATTCGGTTCATTCATTGTTGCATAGAATGGATTGGTAATAATTGCTACAGAATCTTTTGGCAGGATTATTTCTTCATATCGGCCAGTCCTCTCGTTATACAATCTAACCTTTACAGCTAATGGATACCATTCTGTAATCCTACCGGTACGCATAGAATAAATATCCCACTTTTGACTAAGCGTTGTAGGGTCATCATCCGTATCTGTTGGGACAACTGCGACTATGCCTTCATCGAACATCGACTCTACTATGTCCTGGATAAATGCTTTACCGGTTTGATCGACATTGGCTTCTAGTGTTAGACATCTATTAAGAGACGAATCAATCGTCTCAGAATAGTGATTTTGATCATCGAGTTTAGCGTGGATAATGTCTATCTGAGAAACGTCCACAGCTATACGATTGTAAACGGAAGCAACCACTGAACGTTGATTGCTAAGAGTAAATCTCACTCTGTCTGGTCTACTTGTGTATCCATATACCTCTCCTGCCGTGAATTCCCTTTCTTTTGTGGGGTCTCGGCCTAAGAACGCGTTCCAACCAGAACGAAACCTCTGTGTTAATGACGCCATTTAGTTACCTCCAATCAATACAAATCTCTAACGAAGATCGAGCCTAAATCTTCTGAATGTTTTGCGTATTGTGCATTCTGTTTACCGGCATTGTTAAGCGCCTTGGCACGTCTTCTCTTTTCTTCTTCCGTCATCTCTGACGGTTTCTTATAATACTCTTTCTTAGCCTCTTCAAATGATCTATTTTTATTTGAAGAGCTTGATGCGCTCGATGAACTAGATTCTTCACTTGACTTCTTCTTACCAGAAGACTTCTTCTTAGCATCAGTATTAAGTCCCTGCTTATCAGCGAAACCAGTTACGGCATTAAGCATCTTGGCAATGTAAGATTCTTTATTGCTCTTGTCTCCGCCTTCGATTGCCGCAATCTTTCTAGCCATTGCTTCAGTAATCTTTGTTCCTGGTGGGAATGAGAACTTAATGCCTTTGCCCATGATAATTGTTGAGCCGTTCTTATTGGTGAAAGTCCTCAAGTCAGTACCTGCAATCTTTTCGCCATCGGTTCTCTTAAAATCCTCATCATTAGCATCGTAGTCCTTATGACCAAATCTGGCTTTACCATCTTTGTCGTAATAAAGGTCATCATCGTCCGATCTAGATGACTTCTTTTTAGACTTGGACTTGGAATCTGACTTATTGTCTTCCCATTTGTCTTTATTTCCCTCGTAATACTCATGGTTATACTCAGAGGAATTGTTGAGCTTATTGTCTGTTCCTTTTTCGGAAGTAGTACTATTAGCAGTACCGTACTTGGCGTGCTCTTTATTCGCACTGTGCTCCAAGAATAAGGAGCTATCGAAATGATTCTTGTTATAGAAATGTCCCATATGTCCTCCTTATTCGAAAGCGTCTTTATTCAGTTTGTATGCTACTAAGGCATCCATCATTGCTGCTACAGCATCGATTTTTGCCTCATAGGTTTTCTTTAATAACTTCTTGTTACCGTTGGTATCCTCAATAGTTATTGCGTTACCCATAGTAAACTTCATCAACTGCTGATCGAAAATTAGCATTCTTTCAGTAGCCAACTTCTTTAATTCAGTTAATGGAACCGATTCTGTTCTTGCTCCCTGTATGACTTTTTCCACACCAAATTCTCCATTCTCTAATACCCATCGATTGACGAACTCTTTAGCATTGTATGGGTCGTATCCAAAGCACCTGACGTCATAGCCGGTTTGTCCTATAAACTGCTCAAGTTCCTCATATACTTCCATCATGTCTAGAATTGTGCCATCCATGATTACTAAAGAACCTTCTCTGATGAAATCTTCATACTTTTGTCTCATTGCTCCAGGAAGCTTGTGCAAAGTAAAGTCAGAAATGTAGTTTCTAGTCTTTACACCAAAGCAACCAGTTCGTAAAGGGAAGAAGAACACAAACGAACAGAAGTCGCCACCTTGTGAAAGGTCGGCTCCCATTGCGCATGTCATCTGCCAGAAGTCTTGTTTCGGGTGAGGTAAGGTTTCTTCATAAGTAAAGAAGAAAGTGTAACCTTCCATTGGAATACCAAAACGTTTTGCTAAAATATCATTCCTTGCATCTGGAGCTTGCTCAGCTCTTTCAACATCTCTTTGGTAGGCTTCGTATTCCACAGTCTTTCCGAGGTTAGGATTCGCCTTAATCCACATCGCAGGATCAGAAACCTCCTCGACCTCATCTAGCCTGTACCACCAGATAGATACATAAGGAGCATAATAGTCTCCTTTTAGTATCTTCATAAGCTCCATTTTGATCGTGTCGCCCACACCGTTTCTTACAGTTCCCTCTGAGCTTGTGGCAATGATAAGATAGCCAGGAACCTTACTCGATCCCTGTTCAATAGCGCCTATAGGGTCTTCCCTAATGTCACAAGAAAGCCACTCATCAACTGTGGCCACCTTATCTCTTCGACCCTGTAGTTTATCTATTGACATTGGCACCACTTCAAGTAAAGAATTGGTGATAAAGTTCTGAATACCCTTCTTAGTTGAAGCAAGCTTCATTCGATCTTTCTGATTACCAGTAGTATTCTGTAAAGAACCCTCAGTTAAGAACTGGAATAGCGGTCCTCTAGCTCTGGCAATGGCAGTCTTAAATGGGAATAGAACTTCTTCGCCCTGTCTGATAGTTGGTGCTGTAGTCATTTGTTTTGTAGTAGAGGTATCAACGTTTAAGAAGTATGCGTGTATACAAGTGTCATATAAAGTTTTAGCAGCACCTCGTCCTACGATGAGATACTGCTTTGTTGTCAGACGTCTCTTATACCGTTTCTTAATGTAACCGCCTTTACCTCCACCTTTTGCATTCGGGTCCCAGACTCTTCGTTCTTCAAAGTAATACCATCCGAAAATTTCTTCGCCCCAAATCTTAAATGAATCCAACATAAAGAAGTCAGATCCATCGGTTAGTGTAAGCTCCTTTTCACAAAATGCTATCCATCCTTCTACAGCCTTATCGTCATAGTAAAACTCAGGATTAGCTATAAGGTAATCTATACGATTCATCTCCATCGAGACGTACTCGTTGACTCGTGTTACCCCTAACAATACATCCGTTCGGAACTTACCATAATACCTTGGCGTTGCTGTATTGGATAACATGTTAGCTTACCTTTCTATTCATTACATCTCTTACATCATCAGGAATCAGTTCGTCATAAGAAGGAACGTCATCGTAGTCGCTAACTTTCTTGTTAACAACATTTTTAGGAACGTTTGGCGTAGAAGGCGCCTGGTTTGGTTTCGGCTGTTCTGCAGGTGTCTCTTCCTGTTTATTGTTCTTCTTCGCCTCTTTGGCTTCCTGCTTCTCTTTCCACTTCTCGAACTTCTTTTGATTCTGGTAATCGATTTTCTGATTCTCTAATTTCTCATCAGCTTTTTCCTGATAAGATTTCGTTTCCTTAATTCCATCCGATACATCTCTCTTCATGGCCTTAGCTAGAGCCTCTGCTGCCTTTTCTTCTGCAGATTTCTCTTTAGGCGGTTGTTTATCGGCAATGATCGGCCACTGGCTATCCTTGTGAGTTGAGTTGTAAACTTTAGCTGCAAGGTTATAAGCATTAATACCCTTCTCTGCGGCCTGTCTAAACTTATCAACGTTGTTCATGAAGTTAGATAGTTTATCCATTGCTGATGGCGGAGGGTCAACGTGGTTAAGTTTCTCCATAAGATTTACTTTATTCATAGCCTCGTTAAGCTCGTTATAGGTCATCTTATCTGCATACTGCTTAACCTTCTCCTTATCACCTGAAAGAATCGCTTCCTGCTTCTCTATTTCTTCTTTAGAAGCCTTCTGCTCAGATGGGTCTTTCTTTGTAAGCTGTTCTTTCATCTGAGCTCTATTCTGTGCGTCTCTAAGTTCATCAGTTGTTAACTGGTCAACGTACTTAGCAATCTTTTTCTTATCGGCGTTCTTTACAGCTTTAAGAGCTTCTTCTCGTTTCTCTTCATCAGTCATCTCTTTTTTGGCTGATTTTGAGCTTGGCTGAGAACTACCCCTTGTGAAGTGAACCTCTGGTTTACTACCCTTCTTTACATTCTCGATTGAGCCTTTGCCAGAGCTCTTTCCGACCTTAACACCTGCTGCCTTTGCAGCCGCCTTCTCGGCTTTAGAGTGATCTCCTGCCCCTAATGGATAAGGAGGCCCGTTTTTTACTCCCCAACGCTGTTTGAGGATTCCATAGTGCTCTAGAAATTCCATGCCCTCTTCGATTTCCTCGGAGAAAGCTACAAAGTCGCTCATACACCGTCCTCCTCTCCGTAGCATTCCACTTCTGATGTGATTCGCCACTCGTATTGGTCTACTTCTTTAGAAAGCTGGTCTGCAGCTATTGAGCTCGTAGGCGGATCGAACATCAAATGCACTTTTGCTATTACATAATTCTTAATGAAATTGAACCTATTACTCTTGATGAGTTGGCTCCATTCCTGTTCTGGGCCATCAATAGAAAAACCCTCTACCGGCCCGTACCCGAGCTGATGGAGGGTTGAGAATACTGAGTTGATGTCTACTATCAGTTGGTTGTCGAAGACATCATATGTAGGAACGATTCCTATGGCTTCTTTCACAGTATTTAGTATTGATTTAGTTGCCATCTTACCCTCCTTTCTCGGTGAGTTTTAGGACAAAAGATTCTTTGCATTAACAAATTTGTCCAGATTATTACCGTCGTTAAGCATAAACGCAGTTACCTGTCCGGTGCTCTTATCTACACCAAACGTTGTCTGATAACCTCTAACGAATTCCCCTTCTTTTGGAAACGCCTCTACAACATAGTGTCTAGGATCAAAGTCTACTACTTTCGTTACGCATTTATACCCTTCAGATTGTTTTACTTTATTAGCAGCTTCAGCCGGTGTCATCATTCTGCTACCTCCTTAATATACTTAAGATTCATATCACAGTTATCAAGTCTTGTGATTGTTACTTCTGAGGTCTTAGTAAGGAATTTTTCTGCTTCCTTACCTTCATACCTCTTATTAGCCTGTGAGTCGTAAATTACCATCTTACCGCCCTCATTAGCGTATGCCATTGAGTGACCTGAGAATGCTCCGTTCCAAGTTACACAGATCTGACCTCTTGCTCCGTCTGGCTGACTTGTAACTTCTTTAACAGAAGCCTCAATCATCTTCTTCTGCTGTTCTTTATCTATGATAGGACGCTCTCTTCTCTTGTAATATTCGTTGAGAGTTGCGTTATCGAAGCTACCTTCACTTGTCTTTGGCTTTGCTCCAGGGAACCAGTCCTTAACAAGAGTATCGGCATCGTAACCTGAGGTTGCTTTCTTAGCCTGAACGTCATAGCCTCTTCTACGGAGCTCATAAGCCATTGTGCAAAGAGTACAGTTAGACTTGGTATTCTCATCCCAGTTCTTGTAACCTGGGTTAACGCGTTCCATATCTTCTTCAGCAGACATTTCTTTTGTCTTCTTATGGAAACCGCTCTTCTTATCTATTGGATTTTGAGCACGCTCTTCTTTAAATTGTTTCTCTTTCTTATTAGCTTTCTTAGCGGCGGAATCTTTAACAGCGAAATCGATTGTGGCTGCTGTACTAATTACTGCTAGATGCGTTGACATTACACCTGCTCCAACAGCTGCGCCAATTGCTCCCGTACCGGTTGCTACGCCCATACCAGCACCCATAGCGGCCGCCATTGTTGTTGCTCCCCACATGCTCATGACATCGTTTAACGCTTCTTTCCTTCTATTAATAGAAACATTGTTCTTATCTTCGAACTTATGCTTCTTATTAACCTTGGTAACATTTTTTCCTTTGCTTCCGCCACCGATTCTTCTTCCAGAGTAATCCTGAAAACGTCTAACACCCCATCTCTGGCCTTTGATTCCATGGTGCTCGAGGTGATCTCTAGCGATTAATGCAGCATCGAAGTACCCCATAGAATCACCTCCCAAACAGAGCGTCTATTTTAGCCTGACCTCTAGCTACTTCATCGGCATGATTGAGGTATTCAGAAGAATACATACCGTCATGTTTGAGTTTCTTTTTAGCTTTCTCTACTCGACCAGCAAGTGTCTTATCGTATTTCTTTTTCTCAGAAACATACCTAGAATCGTCACCCTTGTACTCGCCTTTTGCGTATTTTGCCATTCGTGCCTTTGACCGTTTTCCTGTGATTTTCTCACCAATTGAGTGATCAGCTTTGTATCTGGCATCCCTTGCTGCTTTCTCAGAAACCTGCTGTCTATCAAAATTTGCATCCATCATACGCTGATGATTTTTCCAGTATTCGTTGTACTTGGCATCTTCCTCATCAGTTCTTTCTTTAGCAGCGTCTTTTACAGCTAAGTCGAAATGCCTATTGGCCTCATGGTTATAAAAATCTGCATCTTTCTGATGCTTATTCGCCTGGCTATCGTAGTAATCGCCAGTTATTTTTCCGGCTGCATCTTTAGCTGCCTGTTTAGTATACCTATATACGGCCTTAGCCCCTTCTCCAATCTTCTGGAAGTATTTGTGTTTCTTCCATGGTCCAGAGGAGTGGCATAAGTATTCTGCATGGTTCATATCACTTACCTCCTGCAAATAGTTTTGTATCTTTGTGTTTCTCTACAAGATCATTGAGCTTCTTTTTAGCACTTGAGATCAGAGTTTCCTGATCTTTATTTGGACTGTAAATTGGAACATTAAGAGCGTCTCTAAACTTCTTAATCGGTTCAACTTTATCCAGAGAATTTGCAAAACCTTCTAAGTCAGGGCTTTCAATTCCAGTTAGCCCTTCAACGGAGGTGTCAAGTTCTTTATAGTAATATCGTTTTCCTTCTTTACGGATATACTTATGATGCTTCCATTCTTTACCCATAAAATATCACCATAGCCTGGTATCACCCGGCTCCCTTTCTATTGGATTTGTTGGGGTTAATCTATCTACGGAACCGTAGTGGATTGCGTTATGAGTCGCATGGGAACAACAAATGAGATTATTCATGTCAAATATCGCAGGATCGAAGTGCGTTACTTGCTCAATAGTGATTGGGTTTAGATGGTGTATCAAGACTTTCGTTTGTATTGGTCTATCCTCTATCCCTAAGTCACAACCATTATCTCGTAGTATTACTCTTCGTCTTACGTCTTGCCATTGTGGCGAACGATAAAGCATCTGGTTTAAAAGACGATGACCACCGAACGTCTCTTCCGAACAGTGGCCATTAAGCTGCAAATATTTGAATCGTTCTTCGAATGTTGGGAGCTTGGTTAGTTCATCATAGGTTAGGTAGGTCATGCATTACACCTTCAATTCATCCATGTTATGGTAATAGTCATACTCGAACTGGTTTTTGTCCGGCTTACTAATACCCCTAAGTCTAGCTATCTCATCGTTAAGCTTATTCCAATCCGATTTGGTCATCTCATCAGCGGGTTTAGAATTAAACTCGAGGTTGTCTACGGCTTCGTTGAAATACCACCAGTTTTTATCATCACCGGGGTTGTTAACATTTTTGACAAGATTCTCAGCAGACCTTATTGCTTCCTTATCCCTATCGTCAAAACGCTTTGCATCGGCCATCATATCAGCATAGTAACCACCTTTGGTGTCTTCCCAGCTATCATCTTCCTCAACGCGAATCATTCGAGCTGCCAATCTATCAGACAGTTTTGTCTCTGTAGGGCTAATGTTCTTTGGAAGCTTATAGTCGCCTAGCCCGACCTCTTCCAAACCTTCATTTAGTTTATCTGAGACATTGGACGCCAGTTCTTTTCGTGAGTTGTTAGCCCTTGTGGCTAATTCATCAGCCTTATCGCCGAGCTTGTTGTTGTAAGCGTACAAAGATAATGCGTTGATGGTGGACTGCTGCCCATCTTCAAATATGCCCAACCAGATTGAGCCGGTCATATCTTCCATTGTGTATTTGCGATCTTTATCCGTAGAGAACTTGCCGTAATAGATCATGTCAGCTGCAATCTCTGATACTGCATAATACTCGGTTCTGAGATTTTTATTACTCGTAAGACCTTTGATCATCTCGTCAGTTTCTTTTGTTATCGCTTTCTGCTCTTTGTTATAGTCTTTGATCATGCCCTTAGCATCATCAATCTTCTTTGTATCAGCACCGGCAATCTTAAATATCTCTTTTGTAGGGTCTTCATCATACTTTGCGTTCTGGAGCGTGTTTACAATCTTTGTTTTGGTAAACACGTCTGCTTTCTTTCTCTCTGTATTCTTCTTAAAGCCAAGGCCAGATTTCTTTGAACCGATTCTCGTTCCGTCATAGTTCTGGAACCTTCTTACTCCCCAACGCTGGCCTTTGATACCATGATGGGATAGGTGTTTAGTTTTGTCTTCTCCGAACCAGTTGAAATAGGTCATTTACCTTTACCTCCCATCTTCTTAACTTTAGCTATTGCTTCCCAGTCTTTATCTGTAAAATCATAGTATGTATCGCCACGGTTTTCGATTTCTTTGGCCATCTTCTTAGTTTCTTTGAATGACTTATCCCAAACTACAGCATCTGCAGTACGTTTGAATTTAGAATCGTTAAGAAGAATCATTGGCATTTCGTAGTTCCAGATGAAATCTTCAGGATCGACTATTGCATCGTAACCTTGTTTCTTATACTCATCTAGCTGAGCCTTACGTGTATCTTTAGAAGTCTTCTGATTGTACAGGTATCGATTCATGGAGCCGCCGAGCGTATTTCTAGCGTTCATTGTTTCTTCGTCTTTACTCCAAATCTTGTATCTATCATAAGCGGACTTGCTATCATCCATATAACCGGCATCCAGAAGTGTCTTATATGCTTTTTCAACATTGACATCACCGATTTTGTCAACAATGTCTTTAACTGTATCAGCTCCTCTACGAACAGTAGCATCATCAAGAACGGAAATCTTAGTCATTCGAATCTCATCGTAATCTTTAAAACCTATACGAGCAGCCTTCGAATCGGTTAAGTATTCTTTTGCATCATTGTCCTTTACAAATGTGTATGCGCCTTCCAAACTTCCAGATTCTTTCTTATTAGAATA
>JAEIGA010007023.1_pt1 | contig 17130 bp, 13 predicted proteins | sample 9270691 | NCBI WGS metagenome assembly JAEIGA01 (sample SAMN17057246, study PRJNA624740) | gut metagenome | biome: biome; isolation source: fecal sample | host: Bos grunniens | place: China: Xizang | collected 2019
ACTAAAATTTTGCTTACTTTCAACGTCTTCAATAATTTTATTTTCTACAAAAAATACTCTTTCTCTTGCCTATTAGCCACGCATAGAGCCATTATAATATTTACATATCACTAAATATCAGCGAAATACAAATATATAAGCATATTACCAACTTTGTAATATCACCTTAATAAAGCTCAATGGTAGCAAAAAAGCGGTGCAAAGGTACAAAATCCAATACAAAATCGGAATTTTTTTTGCAATAAAGAACACAAAAGTATCTTTTAAATATATTAAAAGGAGTAGTGCAGTACCAATCATTAGGGCGATGCTCCAGCCTCGAAGCTCTTCTATTGGGGCTACGAGCCATGCTCCAACAAGTGGATAGAGGAGCACAACATAGCGCACAAAGTTGATTAGCGAGATGCTTGACAGCTCGTCTGCTGACGACGACTGCGTAACCAAGCCAGTAAGGACGTGCAGGGCATAGAGCCATGCCACAAAGACCAAGACGAAGAGGAGCGACACAACAGGGGCAAAAAGACCAAGGGGCGAGTCATAAATAGGAGAGTCTGGAGCCAGAGCCACGTCGGTAATGCGCACGCCAACAAGCGCAACCATCAATATGCCCACAGCAATGGCTGCAACCTTAAAGTAGCTTAGTGGCAACTCACCACCCTCATTAGCCATGCGACGCTCGCTATGCACACTAAAGAGATTACCCCAAATGATACCAATAAATCCCCACGAGTGCAGCAACATGTGCAGATAGAGAATAAACGAAACGAGGATTAGTATCTGATAGACTACCGAGTCGACAAACGATGACTCGAGGAGCATAACAGGCTCTGGCTCAACAAGCGTAGTGCCATCGCCAAACATAACATCGGCAGAAACAGCACGATAGCCACCATCAAATATTGGGTCGCCCGACATAAGTGTAGAGCTGCGGCCAAACATCTTGTGTGGCGCAACAACATCGTAGCCAAGGTGCTCAAAATCCTCTATTGCCAATATTTTACTCATTGTCCATTCTGTTTAATGTTACCCGTATTGTTGTACCCTTACCCAGCTCCGAGCGCACAACAGCAATACGTCCCTTATGATACTCCTCGATGATACGTCGTGATAGCGACAGGCCAAGACCCCAGCCTCGGGTCTTCGTGGTAAATCCTGGCTCGAAGATACGTCGCCAATTACCCTTTGGAATACCCTTACCCGTGTCGCTAACCTCGACATATACTGTACGGTCGGTCTGTCCTATAACAACGTCAATAGTACCCTGACCCTGAAGAGCATCGAGCGAATTTTTCATAAGGTTCTCGATGACCCACTCAAACAACGCCGAGTTGAGTGGTGCTTCGATAGGTGCCATGGCAAGACCGTTGTAGTTGAGTGTCACGTTGCGAGGCACACGTCGCCTAAAGTAGAGTACCGTATCGCCCACCACCTCGTTGATGTTCATAGGTCTAAGTTGCGTCTCCGAGCCAATCTTCGAGAAGCGGTCAACAATCTTATTAAGGTGTACAATATCTTTCTCCATCTCATCGACAGCCATCTGGTCTACCTGCTGACCACGTAGATACTCTATCCAACCCAAGAGCGACGACGTGGGCGTGCCAAGCTGATGTGCTGTCTCCTTAGCAAGACCTACCCACACCCTATTCTGCTCATTCTGCTTTGTCGACATCAGGGCAATGATGGCGAAGATAGCAAACAGACCGATGATTATCAGCTGCACATAGGGGAAGTAGGCCAACGCCTCGCTATGGGCATTCGACACCAACGACGAGTAGTCGGTAGTACCATAGTATATGGTAAAGGATATTGGCGGTATGAGGTAGCTCACCGTAACAGGCTGGTTGGCAAGGCTCATAGCAATAATCTCCTGGCGCAGCAGCTCGGAGTTAACCATTACCTCGTCGGGGAGGTTGCCAACAAGTGGCGTGAGGCTATCATCGGTAATAACGAAGGGGATTATCGTATGCTCGGCAAGCTCCCTGAGTAGCTCAGGCTCGTTGAAGATATATCTCGACGAACGTAATATATCCTCCCACATCTTCACAGCATTCTGCTCCATGGTGCGCAGCTGCTCAACAGCCATCTCGTCCTCGTGTCGCATATCGGTAGATACTCGCCATGTATAGAGTATCGACAGCGCAGCTAACGCCAGACCAATAGCTATGACTACGGTGCGACGACGTGCCGAGAATATACGGCCATGAAGTATCTTATCCCTAAGGCTCATCTCTAACGCTTTGACAGGTGCTGCTCACGAAGTATACGACGATACTCCTCCTGGTTAAGAATAAGGTCTATGGCTTGCTGCACCTCCTCGTCCTCAACAGCATAGTGCTCCATGGCACCTCGAGTGTAGGCATAGCGTGACAGAAGCTCCGAGCATAGCATAGTCTCGATATCTCGACGATAGGTCTGCATATTCGACATCTTATCATCTTTGATTAGGTTGCTAAGATGCTTTAGTTCCTCACGTAGCGCCTCATCGTAGAGCTCCTTTTCGAGAGCCTGCTCCAAGGCTTTAAAGGCTCTGCGGCTCTCAGACTCATACTCGACATCCTTATCGGAGATATACTCCACGAAGTTGGCATACTCCTCATCGCTGAGCTTGAACGTACGCACATCGACCTCATCGTCACGGTGACGACGCATATACTCATCGCACCAATTCTCGATATATCCTAACGCCATGAGCGTAACAGCAAAACGACTGATATATTGTTCTTCGAGCTTAACATCTGGAACAATGCCTCCACCGTCGTAGACTCGGCGGCCGCCACGTGTAGTATACTCCGAGATTAATGAGTCAGGAACCTGCGCTATCGTTCCGTCGCTATTGCGTGAGGTGTAGTCGTGAGCCTGAATACAACGTCCCGAGGGGATATAATACTTCTCGGTGGTAAACTTTAGGTAGGTGTTATAGCCAAGATAGGCTGTGCTCTGCACCAAACCCTTGCCATAGGTACGCTGGCCCATGACCACAGCCCTATCCATATCCTGCAATGAGCCAGCAAGAATCTCTGAGGCCGAGGCCGACGAGCCGTTAACAAGGATTACGATAGGTATATCTCGGGCAATAGGTTTATACTCGGTTGCAAAGTGGCGCAACGACGACGAGTCACGACCCATAATCGATACTATGCGCTCGCCATGGTCGACAAACAGCGAGGCGATGCTCACGGCCTCACGCATAAGACCTCCTCCATTTGAGCGATAGTCGAGCACCAAGCCACGTAGCTCACCCTCAGCCATAAGAGCCTCGAGAGCCTTGCGCACCTCGTCGTAGCTACCCTGAATAAAGTCGTTATGAGCAATATATCCCACGCCATCACGGATAATGCCCGAATATGGAACGCTCGGCACAGAGATTCTACGGCGACGCAGCTTCAAGTTCTCAACACGGCCATCATACGAGCGCTCAACGCCAACAACAACATCGGTCTCAGGGTCGCCACGCAGAGCCTTGCTAACATCATCTATGCTCCACGAACGCACATCCACGCCATCAATCATAAGAATCTTATCGCCAGCCTTAACACCCCCCTCATCGGCAGGGAAGCCCTCGTATGGCTGACCAAAGAGGATGTTGTCGCCACGCTTGCGTATGGGCGAACCTATGCCGCCATACTTACCCGTAGTCATAATGTCGAACTCGTCCATATCCTTCTCCGAGAGGTACTGCGAATATGGATCTGTGGCACGGCTCATGCCAAAGGCTGCCGAGCTAAGGAGTTTGTCAACATCGGCACGACCGACATACTTGGTGTCGAGCTCGTACATCATATTCGACAATATCTCGATAGCCCTGCCAAGCTCAAAGTCGGCACTATCACGCTTAGGCTGCCCGGCAGAGGCTACGCCTGTGAGCAACAACGCCACATATACAAGGCTAAATATTTTAATGACTCTTCGCATCATCATCACCTATTTTTCTTCACTCTCAAACCTGCGATTCGCAATGTAGCCCCTAAGCTGAAAGGCAATGCGAGCCACAGCACGGCGCACGCCACGAAGCTCCACACCATCCTCAACCTGACACACCTCAACCCTATCCTCGAACATAAACCATAGGCGATGCAAGATGCCCTCGGCACGATATACCAACACGCCATCATGCTCCTCGATAAAGCGGAAGCCGTAGACACGCATAGCATTTTCGATACGCACTCTGTCAGCCACAATATCGCACTCCTTGACACGACTGCGCATAAAGCCAAAGAGTGGATATAGCGCTACAAGAGCAACAAAGCAGACAACCATAAGGCGACCTCTATCCGTACTAACGTATGCCATAATCCACTCCCACAATCCGAGCGACGTAGGCTCAACGAGGCTCATAAGCCACACCATAGCTACGTACAAAAGGCACAATACAACGAGATATTTCAGCGAACGAAGTATATATTTCATAACTTAACTCTATCTATTTCCGATATTTTTTACCGCCTCGGCAACCTGCTCCATAAGCCAGCGAGGTGTCGACGTAGCACCACAGATGCCTACGCTCTCAACGCCCTCAAACCATGCTTCATCGAGCTCCGAAGACTCCTCAACCATGTAGCAACGCTCATTAGCCCTACGGCACACCTCGCACAGCACCTTGCCATTTGAGGACTTGCGACCAGAGACAAATATAACGACATCGACACTGCGAGAGAACTCAGCAAGCAGAGGCTCTCTGCCCGCCACCCTACGACATATAGTATCGTCTATAATAACGTCATCTGGATTATTCGAGCGACGCTTAATCTCCTCGCCAAGGTGGTTAAAAAGCTCGATACTCTGCGTGGTCTGCGAGAGGAAGTATATAGGCTTCTTAAAGTCGATAACATCGAGGTCAGCCTCACGCTCCACAACAATAACATCATCGCCAACCTGACCTGTGAGTCCCACAACCTCAGCATGGCCACGCTTACCCAGCAACACCACACAGCCACCCTGCGCCGTCATCTTATCGTAGGCCTCACGCACACGACGCTGCAGGCGTGCAACAACGGGGCATGTAGCATCGATAAGCTCAACGCCAAGCTCCTTGGCCAGCTGATATGTTCGTGGAGGCTCGCCATGAGCACGTATGAGCAACATGCCTCGACCAACCGACTCTATCTCGTCGTGGCTAATAGTGCGCAAGCCGAGAGCCTCGAGGCGCTGCACCTCAACACGATTATGCACAATATCGCCAAGCGACGACACCTCGCCCACACGCTCCAAGGCAGCCTCTGCCTCGCCAATAGCTCGCACAACGCCAAAGCAGAAGCCCGAATTTTCATCTATGGTAACACGCATAACTATCCTCTCAATACTCGTTGATACTCCCTGTCAAACCATGCCATCTGCTCCTCAACGCTCATTGCAGAGTTATCCAAGACAATGGCATCGTCGGCCTTGCGTAGTGGCGATATAGCACGGTTCATGTCGGCCTTGTCTCGTGACACCACATTTTCGTAAATCTCGTCGAACGACACCTTGTCACCCTTGGCAGTAAGCTCCTTATAGCGGCGCTCAGCACGCACACGAGCATCGGCCGTCATATAGATTTTAAGCTCAGCATCAGGGAATACAACTGTGCCTATATCACGGCCGTCCATGACAACACCCTTACGCTCGCCCATCTGCTGCTGCATCTTGACAAGCTTCTCGCGCACCGCCGAGATAGAGCTTACAGCACTCACGCAGTTGCTAACCTCGATAGTGCGAATCTTGCCCTCGACCAAGTCGCCATTGACATAGATGTCAGAAGCACCACGCTCGGGATTAAACCTAAAGTCGATATTTATATCGTTGAGCATAGCCACAATCTTCTCCTCGTCAACGATGCCACTCTCAATAGCACCATGCTCCATAGCATATAACGCCACAGCACGATACATAGCACCCGTATCGATAAAAATATAGCCCAAACGAGCAGCAATAGCCTTAGCAAACGTACTCTTGCCACACGACGAGTGTCCGTCAAGAGCAATGATAATTCTCTTTGTATCCATCTTACTTGATTATTGTCGAAAGAAGCGTAACAAATCCGAGCACACTAATCACAATACCTGCAACACGGTTTATAGTGAGCATGTGGCGTGGTCGGAATCTCTTACGGAAAATATTTATTAGCGATGTTATCGACACCCACCATGTCATAGCACCGAGCAAGAAGCCCAAGATGACAAACATATTCTGCACCATGCGACTCATTGACATAGTATCGGACGACATCACGATGTCGATATTAAACATTGTGAAGAATGCCAAGATGTAGGGAATGATAACCACGAAGTTGGCGAGCGTAACACCAAACATCGAGGCAAAATCTTGCCATAGGTCTCGCATGCCTGCACGATTTTTTCGTATCTGAGGCACAGGGTTTTGGAAGAATATGAATATTCCTATGATGATAACTATCGCACCACCACAAATTTGAATTATGGTGCTATACTCGTCGATATATGATTTTATGAGGGCAAATACCGAGAACGCCAGAATCGCAAGAAAGGTGTCGGCACACGCTACGCCAAGCCCCGAGGCAATACCCGAAAGGTATCCTTTGCTCAGCGTGCGCTGGATACACAACACAGCCACAGGACCCACCGTCACCGATGAGGCCAAGCCCACACAGAAACCACCGATAAGTATTTTTAGTAAGCCTAAAAGCATCTATTCACTCTCCATGTTAACATGCCACAAAGCCGAGCACAAGCCACCCGAGCCACCAGCACATATATTGTTGCAAAGATACAACCTTTTTACCATTTTCTCACTACGAATTGTTCGAAAAATTCATTTTTATCCTTTAGGATAGATTTTTCGGGCGAGATAATATTGTCAAATAGGATAATCTTCGTAACTTTACACCACTTTAATAACAACTAAATTGATACTACCATGAACGAAGTAAAGAAAGCAACAGGCATAGAGATACAGCTCGACGAGCAGGTAGCTCAGGGCAACTACTGCAACCTCGCAATCATTGCACACTCAACATCGGAGTTTATCCTCGACTTTGCGACGATGCTCCCAGGCCTACCTAAGGCTCGTGTGAAGAGCCGCGTGGTGCTCACTCCCGAGCACGCTAAGCGCCTCTTGTTGTCGTTGCAGGAGAACATCACCCGCTACGAGAACAACGTGGGCAAGATAAACATTCCTTCAAAGCAGCCTATGATAGACCCATTCGGCAGCAAGGGTAACGCCTAAAAAATGCATAAATTAGTAATTAGTAGAGAGTAACAAAAAGAAAAAAATTACTCGCTACCTATTATTAACTAAGAAGCGGGAGCGATTAGCCGTAAGGTTAGTCGCTCCCGCATAATATAGTCATCAATAAGCAACAGCCGATTAGTCGATAGGCTTAATTGTTATGCTCGACTTCTGCGCCTCGTCAAAAACCAACGACTCGGGCACAGCATAGCGGCTCGACCCAGCGGCATTCTGCTCGTTAGCAAGGTCGATAAGCTCCTGAATATCGCTCTTATTATCAGCTGTAGCACAGGTATATAGGCGGTTCATAGGACCTACAACGCCTGAGGTATCCGTAGCATAGCACAATGCCGTCTTCTCGACATTCCAATCGACAAGATAGTAGGTATATGGCTGCTTCAGGTTGCACGTCTTCCAATACCCCGAGGTGATACCCCAAAGCTCAGCATCGGGCACAACCAAAACATTGCTACAATCGCCATCTACCATGGTGGTAAAGAGCGTGCGAACACCCTCCAAATCGCCATACTTAACAACACATATTGCTCGGCCCTTAGTTGCTGCGGCGTCATTAAATACTGCGCCATTCTCGTCGTCGCCCGAGTAGTAGCCAACAAGCTCGATACGAGGCTTCACGGACGAGAGCGTCGAGGTGCGGACAAAGGCGGGGAATGTAAAGCACTTCACAATCTCGCCAGTGTGGACATCGAGGGCGTAGATATATCCCAAATACTCTGTATCGGGCTGCAAACCCGACACCTGCAAGGTGGCGTTGCCATTATAGTAGTATTGGTCTAAAACCTCCGCAACGGTAATCGACGGATTGAACTCCTTATACTCAGTAAGGTAGTAGTCGATAGCCTCTTTTTCATACTGCATAAACCTCGCCTCGTCGTACTCATCTTGTGCGCAAAGACCTGGAACATAATATATTGTACTATCCGTAGATGTCACATTCATAGTAAAGCCATAGGGCGACAATGACGTGGCAGTGATGTTAAACTGCACATCGTCGACCGAGCCTCCCTCAAGTGTTCTAAATGTCTTCATCACGGCAGGTGTGGTAATACCACCGTCGTAGCCAAAGGCGATGATATAGTAGTCGGTATCGGCTGCAGGGAGCCTCATGGCAGTGCTTCCCTCGTGCACAACACGTCCACGGTCATTGGCCATAACATCCATCCAGCCACCCCACTGCTCAACAATCTTGTGCATCATATCCTGCGCCTCGGTGACACCGTCCCATGGGGCTACAAGGGCGCAATACTTATCGGTGTTGTTCGAGGGGGTGATGCTAAACGATGCCTCCATCTGTCCCACGTTCCACACCTCAATCTCAAAGGTCATCGACGACTGTGCGGCATTGCCCGTAGTATACTTACCCCTCTGAACATCAGTGCATACGAAGATGCCGTCGTGGTCTACGATAAGGCCTGCAATGAGGTAGTAGTAGTCGGTATTTGCCTTAAGGCCCTTAGCCTGGAGGCTAAGCGCACCCTGGTGCACCAACGCATCGAGCACCTGCTGCTCCGTAGCACCCTGACCGAGGAGCGAGCTAATCTCCTGCTGGAAGAAATATTGATAGAAATAGTCGTGCGACATCTGATGTCCCTCCTCGTCCTCGACATAGTAGTTGTACTGCTCAACGGGCATAGTGCACAAATACCACTTAATATCCTCGTCGGTTGGGTCAACATTTAGATATACCGAGTTGTCCTCAACAGAGTGGCTCACTCTAAAGTCGCACACGAGCTTAGGCACATTAACACTCTTAAACTGGCTCTTAAAAAGGGGCGTAAGCTGCTTATATCCCCTCTCGGCATCGACGCCAAAGATGATGATATAGTGCTCAGTATCGCTCTTAAGACCCGAGAACGAGACATCGTCGATATCACCTCTGTCGACAACCTCAGCCATATACTCCTCAAAGGTCTTACCCTTGGCATTAGCCTCCGAGGTTATCTGCATGAATATATCCTCAACCAAGAAGGTCTCACGGGTAAAGGCATCAGCATCAGCCTTTTCCAAAACCACGCAGAGATAGTCCATATCCTTATCCTTGGGCTTCACACTAAACCACACCGTGCCTCGCGACACGTCGTGGATAAGCACCTCAAAATCCTTCTTTTGAGGCTCGGGGAGTGGCTCAACAGGCTGCTCGCACGACACAAAACCTAAGGCGAGAGCGAGGCACAGGAGCACGCTATAAATAGACTTTTTCATGGCATATAAATTTGAAAAAGGAGCCACACAGCAAAGTGCAGCTCCTCTCATTGTAAATCATTGTATTACAAAGCAAACGACTTAACAAAGCCAAGGCTCATAACATCGCTTACAGGCTTTGTCAAAGGCTCTACCTCGTGGTAGGTAACCTTAGCAGCACGTGGCGCACCTACCTCCTCGCTCCAGATGCACTCCATGGTAGGCTCTACCGACTTATCGGCAAAGACCATAGACTTAGCAGGCTGAGCCACAGCATCGTTAACAGCCTTAACATAGCCCTTCAACAACTCGATATCCTCGCCGATGCCTGAAGGCTTGATGCCAAAGCGACATACCTGACCCTCAGTACCCTTAGCATCCTGAGCATAGGCAACGATAGTCTGGTCGATATCCCAGTCGGCAACCATAAACTCATAAGGCACGTCGAGGCTACGCAACTGGTTCCAGTAGCCACGGAACTCAGAGAGAATGTAACGGTCGGCAAGCTTAGCAACATCGTCGTAAGGATCTGCCGAGAGTGCGCTAAAGATAGCCGATGCGCCCTCGAACTCCTTGAACTCAACAGCCACGATAGCCTTGCCAGCTGTTAGCTCTGCATTGTTAAATACCGAGCCACACTCAACATCGCCGTTAAACACGCCGAGCACCTCAACACTTGGGGTGATAGCGCCAACAGACTCAGTCTTAGCGATAACCTCGCTATATACGCAACGTACGAACTCACGAGTATTAGCATCGATAACCAATACATAGCCGATATACTCGGTCTCAGGGTCGAGGTTTGCGATATAGTACTTGCCATCGCCATTGCGGTAGTAGTTGTAGAGCTTCTCCTCCAAAGCCTCCCAGAAGGTAAGGCTTGGGCTCTGACCCTCCATTGTCATCTGCACAAGCTGTGCAAGGCTGCTATTTGCTGAGCCCATGACTGCCTGTGGGTTGAAGTTGTTAGCATAGGCGATACCTGGCTGGTAGTAGATTGTTGGGTCTGAAGCCTTAATCTCGAATGTAAAGTCGTAAGGGCCAACCTCCGATGCGCTGAACTCGAACTCAGCATTCATGGGGTTACCCTGCTCCGAAGTAGTGAACGACACGTAAACAGGAGCAGAGGTGATTGTACCTGGGTTGGTGTCATACTCGCCAGTCTCCTCGCTGATAACCTTGCCATAGTTAGGGTTAGGCTCAAAGCTGAAGGCAACGATATAGTACTCTGTCTCAGCGATATTAAGCTCGAGCTTGTTCTCGCCAGTAAGGTCTACGATGCCCTTAACAGGGTCGTGATGCTTAAGCTCCACGTTGTTCTCCCAGTAGTAGATATACTCGGTTATTGCCGACTGAGCAAGCTCAATAGGCTTCATGCTCTTTTTCTGACTATTGATATAGCCGATGCAGTAGTAGTAGTTAGCGTCGAGGTCAGAAGGGGTGATACGCACCTCTGCTGAGTAGTGCTCAACGTTGAAGACGTCGATGTCGAAAGTGAGGTCGCTATCTGCCGCCTTGCCAGAGTTGTAGCGAATCTCCTTAAGGGCTGAGCAAACATAGGCATCACCCTCGCTGTAATCGACAGCAGCAGCAAATGCCACATACTTTGTCTCAGGCTTAAGACCCGAGATATTGAGTGTACGTGGACCCTTGTGGAAGAGCTTAATGCCAATCTCCTCGGCTGAGAGGCCCTTATCCTTAAGCGCTGCAAGCTCAGTGTTTAGGTAGTTCTGATAGTACTCCTCCTTCGACCAGCCATACTCGCCATCGGCGCTTGTGTAGGCCTGATACTCCTCGAGAGGCATGTTTACAAGGTGCCAAAGCTGCGCATTGTCAGAGGGCTTAACGCCGAGCGCAACAGTAGTAAGGTTGACATTCGACTTAAGCTCGAAGGTGCAGCTGCTCTGTGCAGTAGCCTCAGTGGCAAACTTACGCATAACGAGCTCAGAGGTTGTTGTGCCCTCTGTAGCAGGGTCTACACCAAATACCAGCGCATAGTAGTTTGTGCCTGGGTTGAGATTTGAGACAACATGATTCTCAAGCTTACCCCTCTTCACCTTCTGGCTAACATACTCCGAGTAGGTCATTTCGTTAGACTCTGCATAGCTCTTTATGTCGTTCAAGACCTTGAGCACAAGAGCGGCATCACTCTCGCTCGACTCAACAACATTAGCATCGGTGACAACCACCAGGTACTCCGCCTCGTTGTTTGAGGGGGTGATGTTGAATGTTGCATCTGTCTTAGTGGTCTTAACAACCTCAACCTCAAATGTTAGAGCCTCAGGCTTTGGCTGTGGTTCTGGCTCGGGCTCGGGAGTAGGCTTCTCGCAAGCCACAAACGATAGTGCAAGCACCAAGAGTGCCGCCATCATCGAATAAAGTTTTCTCATAGTTTGGTTCTATTTATTAGTTATTATTTAGTCGTATTACTTAGCAATAACCTGACCCTCGTAGTCGAGCGATACGCTCTCGCCATCAGACATTACAAAGTAGCCTGTGATTTGATACCATGGATAGCCAGACTCGTGCTCAACGTCGACAACAACAAAGGCGCTACCCTCAACAAAGCGATGCAAATCATCACTACCAGAGAAGAGCAAGTAACTATACTCCTGAGCACATGTCATAGCCGAGCCATCGCCCAACATATACTCGCCAATAGCCACATTCTCGTTGCTGAGGTCAGAGTATAGGTCGATAAAGAGCGTGTGTCCAGTAGCATTGTCCACAAACGATAGGTAGTCGTTACGTAGACCATTGGTCTCAAGGGTATAGACGCTTGCCGACACCCCATCGCTAAAGTGGTATGTTCCCTCGGGATACTCCTTAGGCTCTGGAAGTGGCTCTGGACCAGGATCAGGAGTTGGCTCTGGATCGGGGTCAGGAGTTGGACGCTCAACAGGGTCTTGTGGAGTATCGGGCGTAACATCATTCTCGCCACATGCTACAAACAACACTGCAACAAGAAGGCTAACAAAGTATAAAGTTCGTCTCATAGTAAAAATATTTTTCACAAATATACAAAAAATATCTTTTCGGACAATATCCCACCCACTGATTTAAAACCTCAGGTTAAGAGTTTTACATCAAACATAGACAAAAGCCCCTCGGAAAGGTGCTGACGGCATACTCTCCGAGGGGCGTTTTCTGACGCAAGTGGGTTAAATATCGCCCACTGCGACGCTATATACTACAAATAGTAAGGACGGATATAAGCACCGCTCTTAACAACATTGCTCTTAAGCTCTGGTGTTGCAACCTTTGCCTCAGCCTTTGCCTCAACAACAGGTGCTACAACACGCTCAACCTCAAACTTAGGGCTAACATTCTCGTCGAATACGAGTGACTCAGGGAGTCGGAATGAGCTCTTAGATGCGCTATTTAGCTCGTCGTAGAGAGCCTTAAGATCGCTGATTGGAGCCTTATTCTCAACAGTCGCCTTAGTCCAGCAACGGCCAAGAGCACCAGGGTTGCCCGCAGCATCAATAGCATAGGCAAATGCTGTCTGGTCAGCATCCCACTCGACAACATAGAAGCTATATGGGCTATTCATTGAGATAGAGGCCCATGTGCCGTCCAACTTACCCCAAAGCTCAGTATCAGGATATGCTGCTGAGTTGGTAACATCGTCGCCGGCCATAGTACCGTAGATTGAACGAGCACCATCGAAGTTGCCATACTTAACAACAGTGATAGCCTTGCCCTTAGTTACTGCTGGCTTACCAAAGATTGCACCGTTCTCCTCGTCGCCAGAGTAGTTGCCTATAAACTCAACAGTTGGAGCAACAGTACCAAGCTTGCTGGTAGTTGCAATATCCTCAAATGTGTGAACCTTAACCACGTGGCCTGTCTCCTGTGATAGAGCCAACACAAAGCCCGAGCAAGTGGTCTCAGGAGCCATACCTGAAGCCTTAGCGCTAAATGGACCATCGTAGTAGTACATGCCAAGAACTGTTGCAGGAGTTACATAAGGATCTGCCTCCTGCTGCATTGCAAGCTGCTCGTCGAACATAGCGTCCATCTCCTTTACAAGCTCGTCCATATTCATGGTTGCATACTGCTCGTTAGATACTACGTTGAATGTGTAGTATGTAGAGTTATTAGAAGGCTTAACTGAGATAGTGAAACCATAAGGAGATACGCCCGATGTCGTCATCTCGAATGTTGTATCCTCAGCTGGAGGCGCTGGAAGAGTCTTGAATGTTGCCATCTCTGGCGCTGTTGTGATACCACCAGCGTAGCCAAATGCGATAACATAGTAGTTGGTATCGGCCTTGTCAACCTTATACTTGTACGCGGAACCTGGGCCACCAGTATAATCCTGAACGCCCTTGTAAAGCATAGCGCCATTGTTCATCCAACCGCCATAGAAGCCGACAATCTCGTTCATGATATCCTCGGCACTCTTCTGGCCGTCCCACTCGCCACACATCCAGCAATATGTATCATTATTGTTAGATGGTGTAACCTTGATAGCGGCACGCATAGCCTCTACATCTGTTACAGAGATCTCGAATGTAAGGTTCTTTGCCTTAGCCTCGCCTGTTGTGTATGTTGCCTTTGTAAGCTCTGTTGCAATAGTGATTGCACCCTCAGGAGTAACAATAAAACCTGCAACCATGGCTACATACTCAGTATTAGCATTCAAGCCCTCAGCCTTAAGCTCCAAGCTACCCTTGTGGAAGATAGTGTTCATAATCTGGTTGTCGGTATAACCAGCCTTGCGATATGCGTCGATATCCATCTGTAGGCAGTAGAGCAAGAATTGCTGCTCCGACATGCGGTAGTCGCCCTCAGGGTCAGTATATGCCTCGAAAGTGCGCTTTGGCACAGTGTAGAAGTACCAAATATCATCGTTGTTAGATGGTGTTACAGTGTACTTAGCTGTGTTGCCATCTACCTCAGTCTTAACTTCGAAAGCAACATCAAGAGTTGGACCAGCCTCGGTAGTAACCTCAGTCTTGAAGACGCCAGTAGTTGCCTTGTAGTTGTTAGCTGGGTCAACACCAAAGACGATGATGTAGTACTTAGACTCAGAAGCAAGACCAGAGAATAGACCATCGGTGATAGCACCCTTGTCAACGATTGATGGCATGAACTCTGCCAATGTCTTACCTGTTGCACGTGCCTCTGACTCAAGCTCCATCATGAGGGTCTCGATGATAAACTGGTCACGTGTGAACTCCTCGATAGTCTCAGCATCGTACAACACGCAAAGATACTCAGCCTCAAGGTCTGAAGGAGTTACAGTATAAGCAATTGTAGATGATGTTACCTCACCAATCTTGACCTCGAAAGTCTTCTCAGTAGGGTTAGGAGTTGGTTCTTCTGGTTCTGGCTCTGGAGTAGGTTTCTCACAAGCCGCAAATGTCATGACAACCATTGCCATGAGCATCATCAACCAATTGAATTTTTTCATAGTTTTAGTTTTGTTATAAAGTTGTTAATGTAAATATCTATCTATGTGGCTCTTACGCCCAAGTAGCGACATTCTCAAATATGAGCACACTATTCAACGTACAAAAATATAACATTTTCGTCAGCAGACAAAAAAAAATCGGTTTTTTTGTGTAATAAAAATGTGCTGCATAGAGCCTCTACCCTATCGCAGTAAGGCGATAAGCGAGATATTACGATAGCATACCAAGCATAGAGTCCCGAATGAAAACTTCCATTCGGGACTCTATGCTTGATATCACATTGACAGCCTACTACAAACGGCCTGTCCAATTGAGCGTAATACGATTCTGACGTGGAGCATCATCGAGAGCGTCGATAATAATGGTGTGTGTGCCATCGCCATTGGCCTCGATAGTCACAGTACCCTCATAAATAGGTGCTTGCGATACGCATAGACCATCTTTGTAGACCATGAAGAGCGAGCCAAGAAGAAGGTCGGCATCGTCGGCTACACGGAAGCCTGGTATGAAGACACCAGCACGGAAGTCGGGCTTGGTCTCATCCTCGGCAGAGAAGCCTGAATCAACATATCGGCCTGTAAAGTCGGTCGTTGAGCTTGAGAGGTAGTCGATAACAACATAGGTACCCTGCTTCATACCGTTGTTGCAGACAAACTCGATAGTCCAGTTGTTGTAGCCACAACTCCAGTAGTCGCCATAGGAGTTCACACTTGCCGAGCAGTTAGAGACGTCGATAACGGTATCCTTAGTAAGGCTCGACACATAGTCTGTGATGATGCTTGTAGTGAGCGAGTAGTCACCCTCGAATGTCACATGGAACTCGGTATCCTCAACCATGGCAACAAGCTCAAAGCGATTGCCCTTAACCTTAAGTGTAGCATCCTCAATAGGTAGCGCCCAGCCCTCCATATCCTCGTCAACCCACGAGTAGTCGGTATTGCCAATATTTACAATGGTATACTCCTCGAGGCTCTGCGAGTAGTCGAATCTATAGTCGCCATCAGGAATGCGAACGTTCTGAATATCCTCAGGCATTGGGGCAATGAGGTCTAAGCGGAAGTACTCGCCACCAGCAACGGCTGCGCCATCGACAAAGCCGTCCTTAGTGAGGATAATCCAGTAGTGACCAACACCCTGCATAAGGTTATCGCCGTAGTAGCTACCAACAAGCTGATTAGCAGCAACATCTACGACATCATACTCACCCTCGTTCTTACCGCTTTCGCTAAGCTGATTAACTTCAATAAACTCAGCCTCGTCGCCATAGGTAACACGAACCTTTGCGCTACGGTTATATCTGCCATCGTTAGGAGCTACCGACACAAGAATTACGCCTGCGGTATTGGTGTTGATATCCAAAATCATGTCGAGATTATCAGCCTCGGCAACAACATCTGTATACTCGCCTCCATTAAGCTCGTAGGTGATAGGAAAGACACCGCCGTCAACACCCACCTCTACACTCTTAGCTGATGTAATAGCAAAGGTTATCTCCTCAGGAGCTGGTGGCGTAGGCGTTGTAGGCTCACACGACACCACAACGAGTGTCACGATAGCAAATAGAAGTGCTAGAAGTTTTTTCATCATAAAAAGGTTTTAGTATGTTATTGGCGCAAAGATAATAAAATTAGGCAAAATAGAGTATACATTGCTCAATTATTTGATAGTATGACGTTCCACATACCACAAATAAAAAGGTTGCCCAACTCGATAGTTGGACAACCCGTTTTATAAGAAGTTGTAGCAGAAAAAATTACATCTTCTTGCCTACGTTAGTCTTCTTAGCGCCCTTAGCAGCAGAAGCCTTAGCAGCAGCCTTAGGAGCAGCCTGCTTTGTCTTCTTCTCAGCTACTACAGTAGCGTCCTCAACAGCGTCGGTCTTCTTAGCGCGTGAACGACGAGTCTTTGGCTTAGCCTCAGCTGCTGGAGCTGCTGCCTCACGACCGAATGTGTAAGTCTCGTTGAAGTCAACGAACTCGATGATACACATATCAGCACCATCACCAAGACGGAAACCAGTCTTGAGAATACGTGTGTAGCCACCTGGACGCTCCATAATCTTAGGAGCGATTGTGCGGAAAAGCTCTGTAACGGCCTCCTTCTGCTTCAAATATGAGAATACCACACGACGTGAGTGAGTAGAATCCTCCTTAGACTTTGTTACAAGAGGCTCGATGAACTTCTGAACAGCCTTTGCCTTAGCAACAGTTGTCTGAATACGCTTGTGCATGATAAGCGAAACAGCCATGTTTGAAAGCATAGCCTTACGGTGGCCCGCCTGTCTGCCAAGGTGATTAAAATTCTTATTGTGTCTCATAATTAATCT
>JAEIGA010007024.1_pt1 | contig 17129 bp, 19 predicted proteins | sample 9270691 | NCBI WGS metagenome assembly JAEIGA01 (sample SAMN17057246, study PRJNA624740) | gut metagenome | biome: biome; isolation source: fecal sample | host: Bos grunniens | place: China: Xizang | collected 2019
GACAGGTACAGGTGTTGAGAGTGATAAGTATTTTGTACACAAGCTTCTTCAGCATTCATTTGCCGGATATGAGAAATATTCTGCCATGATTGCTGAATCTGTCAGCGGATGGGAGAAGGAGAGACTGTTCTCTACAGATGTAATCATGATCTGCATGGGTCTTGCAGAGGCTGTAAACTTCCCGACTATTCCAGTGAAGGTTACAATCAACGAATATGTTGAACTGGCCAAGTTCTATGGCGCTCCAAAGAGCCGCTCATTTGTAAATGGTCTGCTTGACAGACTGGTCCAGAAAATGGTCAACGATGGTCAGATCGTCAAGGAAGGAAAAGGATTATTATAAACAAAACATAAACTAAATTTAAAATGAAACATTATTTTACACTTACAGAAGCTGGCACACTAACTAATGAAGGAACGTCTTCTTCAGAGCAACAGACTTATACAGAGCATAAAGCTCCACAAATCGAAAACACAGAAAAGAAGAATGAACAGTCTTCAAATGCAGGCGGCGGATGGTCTATGTGGATCATGCTTGCCCTTATCTTTGGAGTAATGTGGTTCTTTATGATCCGCCCGCAGAGAAAGCAGCAGAAGGAGCTTCAGAAATTCCGTGATGCACTCAAAAGGGGAGACAAGGTTGTCACTATCGGCGGTATCTTCGGTACTGTAGTTGAAATCAAGGACGCAAGCGTTCTTATCGAGGTTGATAATGGTGTCAAGATTCGCGTAAGCAAGCAGGCCCTTATCAAGGATTTCTCTGATTCTCAGCAGTAGTATCTGATAATTCCAGATGAGAAAGATTATAGATAAGATATCGAGATTGCTGAATTTCGGCAGGAGAGATGGCATAGTTTTACTGCTGGCTCTCCTGCTTGCATTCAGTGTCTGGCTTATACATAAACTCTCACTGGAATATAGCGTCTACTTAAGTGTAGAAGTTGTTGCTGAGAGTAATATTCAAGGTCGTTCCGCAACGTCGTCTTCTGGAGTTGAGGTAATGGCCAGGTGCCGCACTACAGGATGGCGGATTCTGTATGCTTACCTGACTCGTGATGACGTTGTAAAGGTGAGCATTCCTGCAAATGCCTTGCATCATGATGGCGATGATCGTTATTATATTACATCGGAGCGTCTGCATGAGTATGCTGACAGGATTTTCGGACACAGTGTTTCTGTAGAAAACTTTGTTGCGGACAAGGTATATTTCAAATTCCAGAAGGAAGTCTACAAAACTGTTCCGATCAAGCCTGTTTATTCATTGTCGTTTGAAGAACAGTATCTGGCAAACAGTGAACTTGAGGTGGTTCCGGATTCTGTGACGGTTTATGGAGATGAACTCCATCTTGAGGCTTTGGAATATGTTACAACCGCTACGATCAAGCATTCTTCCATCAATGAAGGTATCAGTGGCATGATATCTCTTACTCCGATCAGTGGCATGAGATTCTCAGTGAAAGAGGTCCACTACAAGATGGATGTTACCAGATATGTTGAAATAGAGAATAAGAGAATTCCTGTTGAGGTCATAAACCTGCCTCCTGGCAAGAGTTTTATTGCGGATCCGCTTTTTGTTGATGTCAAGCTTGAGTGCGAATTCCCTCTGAAGTCAAATCCTCATAAGGGATTGTATCTGGTTGCAGATTACGAAGAGTTCAAGAACTCTATCTCTGGTAATGTTGTAGTCCGACCTACATCTTTGCCATTCGGTACCATCAGTTATGACATTTATCCGTATTTTGTAAAAATAAAGGAGGATCGTCGATGATGGTCATTGTCGTGACCGGAGGAATAGGAAGTGGCAAATCACAAGTGTGCGGAATCTTGAGTAAAATGGGTATCCGTGCGCAGTACAATGCAGATGCCAGAGCAAAGGCCCTTTATGAGGAACATCCCACTTTGCTCTCAGACATTGAAAGATCTTTGGGATGTACATTGAAAGATGAGGACGGTAGATTCCACCCTGCAAAACTTGCATCAGTGATTTTTTCTGATAGCAGTGCATTGCAAACAGTCGAAAGTCATCTTTTTCCGGTATTGATTGATGATTTCAAGTCTTTTGCCGGATCCTGTGGGGAAGATATTGTAGTATTCGAGTCGGCTACAGTGCTGGAGAAATCTCAATTCAAGGGCTTTGCTGACAAGATCATACTTGTTGACGCGCCTTTTGAAACCAGGCTCGAAAGAGCGTGCAGACGGGACGATGCAGATCGGGAAAAAGTCATTGCACGAATGCGTAACCAGAAACTCATGAATGAACTTTCTGAAGGTCATGATGATCCTAGGATTGATTGTAAGATCATGAATGATGGCTCATTGGAGGAATTGGAACGCAGAACTAAAATTGCAGTTAACAGTTTAATATCATAAAAAATGAAGACAGATCTTACTAGAGTACTGGCAATTTCAGGCCAGAGCGGATTGTACCTTTATATCTCATCTACACGCCAGGGTGCTGTGGTTGAAGCTCTTGCAGACAAGAAGAGAAGCGCAGTGGGCGCAACAAGCAAGATCACATCCCTTGCTGATATCTCTATCTATACAGATGATGAAGAAGTCAAGCTTCAGCAGGTTCTTCTCAATATGAAGGAAGTTCTCGGTGATGCTGATGCTCCATCTGCAAAGTCTAACCCTGAGGAACTCAAGGCTCTTTTCGAGAAGGCTCTTCCGGCATATGACCGTGACCGTTTCTATGTTTCACATATGAAGAAGGTGGTAGAGTGGTATAACGCTCTCAAGAATTATGCTTCTCTTGATTTCGTGAATCCAGAGGACGAGGCTGAGGAAGCTGAGCAGGAGTAATCCATGTTAAAGAAATTACAGACAGTCACCTTGGGCTGCTCAAAGAACAAGGTAGACACAGAACATATCCTTTCCCAGGTGGAGGGTCTTTATGAGATCATTCCCGAGGGAGAGGATATTCCCGTTGATATACTTCTGATAAATACATGCGGTTTTATCGGAGATGCGAAGGAAGAATCTGTTCAGGCAGTGCTTGAGGGCGTAGAGCGAAAGTCTCGTGGAGAAGTCGGGAAGGTGATTGTATTTGGTTGTCTTTCACAGCGTTACGCTAATGAGATGCCTGAACTCATCCCAGAGGTTGATGCGTGGTTTGGTGCTCGTGAATTTGATCCGGTTATCCGTGAACTCGGTGTCGAGCCATCGCATTCGAAGCGAACAGAACGCTATCTGACTACTCCTTCTCACTATGCGTATCTGAAAATCTCAGAGGGGTGCGACAGAAGATGCTCGTACTGCGCCATTCCTTTCATCCGTGGCGCTCATAAGTCAGTGCCGATGGAGGATCTTGTGGCTGAGGCTCAAAGCCTTGCAGGCAAGGGTGTCCGTGAACTCATAATCATTGCTCAGGATACGACATATTATGGTTTAGACCTATACAAGCGACGTGCATTGGCTGAACTTCTGCAGAAACTTTCTGAGGTGGAGGGTATTGAGTGGATCCGTATCCATTATTCATATCCTGCTGCTTTCCCGGAGGATGTTCTTGATCAGATGGCGGAGAACCCGAAGGTGTGTCGCTACATGGACATTCCTCTTCAGCATATAGCTGACAAGGTTCTTGACAACATGCATCGTCATGTGACTGGTGCATGGACTCGTGAGCTTATCCAGAAGATGCGTGAGAGAGTCCCGGGCGTAGTTCTTCGAACAACCATGATTGTAGGTCATCCTGGTGAGGGCAAGCGTGAGTTTAGCGAGCTTCTTGATTTTGTACAGGAGGCGCGTCTTGAGCGTCTGGGTGCATTTACATACTCAGAGGAGGAGGGGACATATGGTGCAGAGAACTTCAAGGACAGCGTTTCAGCTAAAGTGAAACAGGAGCGTCTGGATGCACTTATGACACTTCAGAGTGAGATTTCTCTCGCATTCAACCAGTCAAGAGTCGGCTCGGAGATAGATGTTATTGTCGATGACTTTGTAGATGGCGTATATGTATGCCGCAGTGAGTTTGAAAGTCCTGAAGTTGATGGTGAGATTCTTGTAAGACATGATTCTGCCATTATGGGCGAAGTCGATCCGTATTCGCTGGTAGGTGAATTTATAAAAGTACGTGTGATCGGTGCAGACGAATATGATCTTATAGCTGAACCATTAGAGATCTGATGATTATGAAAGCAAGACTTCTACTGTTTTCTGTACTTATTGCTTTGCTTGCCTCATGTGGTCCAAGCAAACATATCATGTATGTTGACATGAGACAACCATCCAGAGCTGGGGTTGAACTGGCCGGAAAGATGGTCTCTGTAGTATATCTGGAAACCGAAAATGCAGACGCTTCTACATTTAATAGAGGTATGGCGGACGGCTTTGCATATACTCTTGAACAGGAGTATGGCACGGGAGAAGGGAGTGTGGGAGTTTTCACTATGCCAAAGGAAAGCGGGAAGGACTATTCTGATCGCCAGACGATGATTGATCTTCTTGTAGATACGGATGCAGATGTTGTATTTCTGCTCGACGAGGTAAAACTTGGTCCACTTGAAGCAGGCAGTTCCTCTGTAATTGTACCATTCAGCATGAAGATGTACTGTTTTGATGGAATGGATAAGTCCGAGCAGGTAAAGACTTTTTCAGGAAGCAGTTCTGCGCGTCCTGATGGATTTGAGGCAGGGGTTTATCTGGCAGATTCCTTCAAGCCACAATGGAAGACTGAGGCTTATACATTGGCTTATTTTGATAATGAGAAGTGGTACAAGGCTTTGGATAAGGCTGAGTCATACAATTGGAAAGCTGCTATTGATCAATGGATTACACTCCTTGATACCAATGATCCGTTGCGACGCTCATGTGCTGAGTTCAATATTGCCGTAGCTTGTTATATGCTTGGAGACTATGCTTTGGCTGAGCAATGGCTTGATAGAAGTGATGCTGACAACAAACTGCCAGGCATGTCAGATTCATTCAGAAAGCGGCTGGATTCCAGGAAGTAAATTCTGAATATCCTTGCGTAATAGTATTGATTATATTAAATTTGAACAATAGAATATTTTAATAACCCTATTAATTAAATTATCATGAAAAAGATTTTAATGATTTTGGCAGCTGCAATGCTCGTATTTGCTTGTGGCGGAAACTCTGGAAAGAAAGAAACAGTTGAGCAGAAAGCTGCAAGGTTTGCAACTGAAATGTGTGAAGCTGAGGCTGCTGGTGATTATGACGAAGTTCAGAAGCTTGAGAAAGAATTGAAAAAATGGGTAATGGGCCTTTCAGAGGAAGAGATGATGGAAGCTAAGGCTGCTTTTATGACTGCAGGTGAGGAGTGGGAAGCTAACTACTATGAGAAAGCTAACTACGATGAGGAAGCATACTACGATGAGGAAGCATACTACGACGAGGAAGCATACTACGATGAGGGAGAAGAGTGGGATGAGGAAGAGTACGATTTCTAATATTCCTTTAAATTAATATAAAGGCTGTTCAAGTAAATTTGAACAGCCTTTTTTATTGCTTTCACTTTAAAATTATGTATATTCGCTGAATTGAATGCGCTTATGCATCTTTTGACCTGAAACTACCATGGTAAACATCTTTTGTGTCAACACTCAGACAAGCAGGACCTTTCCTGAAGGTACAACTCTGCTTGATATGCTTCCGCAGTTCATGCCGGAAGCTTCATTAACCTATCCGATTATTGCAGCAAAGGTAAATAATGTATGCCAAGGACTCAAATACAGGGCTTTCAACAGCCGACAGGTTGAGTTTCTGGACTATACTACATATATAGGCAGAAGCGTGTACTGCAGTTCACTGTGCTTCTTGCTGTGCAAGGCGGCGTTGGATGTGTTTCCGGAGTGCAGGATTGTCTTGAGGCGACCAATATCAAAGGGATATTTCTGTGCTATAGACAAGAAGGACGGAACACCTCTCGTTCAGGCGGATGTGGAGAGAATCGATTCCAGAATGAAAGAGATCGTGAAGATGGACATGCCTTTCCGTCGTCATGAAGTCCGCACAGAAGAGGCAATAGAGATGTTTGCCGCGAAAGGATATCATGATAAGGTGCGTCTCCTTCAGACTGCAGGTGACGTATATGTCAACTATTATACATTGGATGATACTCCGGATTATTACTATGAGGCTCTGCTTCCAAGTACAGGATATCTGAAACTGTGGGGACTTTCCATTTATAGAGACGGTCTGTTGCTTCGTGTTCCTGACAGACATAAGCCGGAAGAACTTGCACCCTTCACCGAACAGCCAAAGACTTTTGAGGTCTTCAGGGAAAATCTCAAGTGGAACAATATTATGAAGCTTGATAATGTAGGTGATGTGAATATGGCATGTCAGAATGGAGAGGCAGGGGACTTGATCAAGATAGCTGAAGCTCTTCAGGAGAAGAAGATCGTACAGATTGCAGAGGAGATCGAGCGTAGAGTCGCTTTGGAGGATCCTGTAAAGATAGTTCTGATAACAGGCCCCTCAAGCAGCGGTAAGTCTACGTTCTGCAAACGTCTGAGCATTCAGCTTAAGGCCTGCGGACTACTCCCGATTTCATTCTCGACCGATGACTATTTCGTAAATCGTCTTGATACTCCGAGACTTCCGGATGGCTCCTTTGATTTCGATAACTTTGATACTGTTGACCATGCGTATCTTCAGAGTGATGTTCTGAAGCTTCTGGCAGGGGAGACTGTAGAGGTTCCTGAGTTCAATTTCGTGACAGGATTGAGAGAATTCAATGGCAAGAAACTTAAACTTGAGCCAGGTATGGTTCTCCTTATAGAGGGTATCCACGCGCTGAATCCACGTCTTACTGATATGGTCCCTGAAGCTTCGAAATACAGGATCTTCATCAATACGATCACAAGTATTTCACTTGACAACCATAACTGCATTCCTACCAGTGACAATCGTCTTATCCGTCGTATTGTCCGTGACTTCAACAAGGGAGCATTCTCTGCGCGTGATTCGATCATGAACTGGCCGAATGTCCGTCGCAGTGAGGTAAAGTGGATTTATCCATATCAGGAATGTGCTGACGTGCTTTTCAATTCGACTTACATAGTTGAGTTCCCGGTAATCCGTGCCCATGCTGAGCGTATCCTCATGACCGTTCCAAAGAATTGCCCGGAATATTCTGAAGTACATCGACTTATGAAATTCCTAAGCTACTTCACTCCGGTTTCGGATAAGGAAGTACCTGCAACATCGATGATCCGCAGTTTCATCGGTGGCAGCAGTCTCTAGTGTAAAATTTCAACCATATATTATTAATTATGAAGATTTCATCACTTTTTCCAGATTTTAACGCAATTGTTAAAACCGATTGGTCAAAGCCTGCGCTTGACACAAAAGACAAACTTTCATTGTTTGCTCTTGTAGGATCCATTGTCATGGTTATAGCAGTATTCAACACATGGGCTGGCTATAATATCACCCTTCACAACCGTCAGACACTGACTGCAGATGTGTCAGGAATCAGTACATGGTATGGAGTCATATGCCTGGTTCTTGCTTTGGCCTCTGTCGTAGGATGTCTCTATGGTCATGTGAAACTCGCGTTCTGTGCAGCTCTGCTGGGTCTTTTGATTTCTGTATTATTCGGTGCAGGCTATCCTGAAGCAGAACTTTTCGAAGCAGCTCCTGGTACTTGGAAAGTTGATGGCGAGGCTTCATGGAAGGAACTGGTCGATCGTCCTAATGTAAAACTTCACTCAATATCACGCGGTGGACATGCCCTTTATGTCGTATTCTCGATTATAGTTTCTATTCTGACATATAGGAAAATTAAGAAAAGTACTCCTGTAGAGTAGGAAATACCAAAATAATGATTAAATTTGTTAACCATTTGAAAACATATTAACCCTTTAAAATAATAACATTATGGATTTCAAAACTTTCCTCCCAGATTTTGAGGCAATCAAGAAAACTGATTGGGCAAAGCCTAATCTTAAGGTTGACACAAAGGACTATACCGCACTTGCATTGTTTGCCGGAGCAGCTCTTATGCTTATCTTCGTTTTCCTTCCTTGGGCAACATATGCAGTCGAGGATGAGTCTGTTTCAAGACTTGGTATTACAACTTGGTATGGTATCTTTGCTTTCATCTGCGCTGCTGCTGCAGTAGTCGGTGTATTATACAACCATACTAAACTTGCTTTATGTGCTGCTGTTCTTGCTCTTCTTTTTGGAATTCTTGGTGTTGCCATTGTTCCAGATATGACTTATGAAGGAACAACTGTCACTGGTGAAAAGATTAAGGAGCTTGTTGAAAAGAACTCGAAAGCATCTCTCTCTCACTTGGGAGCATATCTCTATCTTGTAGCTTCAGTCGTGACAGGTGCTGCAGCATACCTTAAGATTACAAAGAAATAATTTATAATAAGGTATATAAAGTAAAAGGTCAGCAATTATGCTGGCCTTTTGTTTTGTATGTATAATTTGTGTAGGATTCAGATAATTAAATGTTATATTTGCATATAATCATAAAATAATACTTACCCTTAAATTAAAAACATTATGGATCTCAAAACTTTACTTCCAGATTTTGAGGCAATTGGAAAAACCGATTGGTCAAAACCTAAAATTGACACAAAGGATTCTGTAACTTTGTTTTCTTTTATTGCATCAGCCCTCATGGTTGTATTTGTTTTCTTGTCATGGATCAAGCTTACCGCGACGTATGATATGGGTTATGTTAATGTTAATGCTGAAGGAGAAAAGATGGGCGTTGAAACATGGTATGGAGTATGCGCTCTAATTTGTGGATTGACAGCTGTCGTAGGATGTTTGTATCAGCACACTACCTTGACTTTCTCTGCTGCAGTGCTTGGACTGGTTTTCGGTATTGTCGGATATATGAGCTTCCCTGAGATAACTGTCAAAATATCAGCTATGGGTATGTCCGAAACGGAGGTAGTTAAAAGTCTCGATGACTGGAAAGAAGGCGTAGAAGAAGCTAAATCATCAGATATTTCTCACCTAGGTGCAATATTATATATGGTAGCCTCAGCGGTGGCAGCTCTGACAGCCTATAAAAAGATCTCAAAGCAGTAATTTTACATAAGATATGTAGTAAAAGGTCAGCAATTATGCTGGCCTTTTTTTTTATTATAGACAATTTAGTAACTTTGCATAGAACCATTGCATAATATTATCATATGAACAGGTTAATTCTTTCTTTATTTGCAGTTTGCATCGGAGCCGTTACTGTATCTGCTCAGGATTGGGCTAAATTTTCAAGATATGAGGAGGCTAATGCTAAGGTAACTCAGAAGCCTAAGGCTGTACTGATGGGAGATTCCATTACAGACGGTTGGGCGAAAGCAGATGAGGCATTCTTTACTGACAACAATCTGGTAGGTAGGGGTATTTCCGGTCAGACAACTTCTCAGATGCTTGTCAGGTTCAGACGTGACGTTGTCGATCTGGCACCGAAGTATGTACTGATTTTAGCAGGTACAAATGATATTGCCAAGAATAATGGTGATATATCACTAGAGAATATTTTAGGTAATATCATTTCTATGTGTGAGATTGCCAAAGCCAACAAGATCAAGCCTATCATATGCTCAGTTTTGCCCGCTGACAGGTATCGTTGGCGTCCTGAGGTCGCTCCAGCGGAGGATATTGTAAAACTGAATGCAATGCTGAAGGAATATGCTGACAGCGAGAAGATCAAATTCATTGACTACCACTCAGTCCTCAAGAATGAAAATAACGGACTTCCTGCAGAATACGCTCCAGACGGAGTACATCCTACAATAGAATGTTATAAGATAATGGAGCAGATGGTCCTGGAGGCTCTGTAAACCGATCATAGATTCATGAAGAGAAGGATACATGAATTCTGTAAGTCAAACAAGTGGATGCTTTTGAGTTTTCTGCTTGTCTGGCTGGGCCTTTTTGTCTTCGACTGTATCTATCCCAAACTGCAGACTCATCTGATGCTCAATGGCTGGCATACTCCAGTCCTTGATAACTTTTTCAAGTATATTACTATCATGGGCGAGTGGTTCCCGGTAGCTGTGGGAGTCGTCTTGCTCATCTGGACCAGACGCGGAGGTCTGCTGATCCTTTTAGCTCAAGGATTGACATGCATCATAACCCAGATACTGAAGTTTGCATTTGCACATCCTCGTCCTGCAACATATTTTGACCATATGGATGCTGATTTGCCTGCAACAGTGCCGGGGGAGAGTCTCAGACGTGCATGGAATTCATTTCCCTCAGGACATACATCTGCAGCATTTTCCCTGTTTGTCTGCCTGGCTTTAATGACCCCTCGCAAATGGGCTCCTTTATGGATTACAGCCGGATGGGCCGTCGCTTATTCCAGAATATACCTGTCGCAACATTTCCTGGAAGATATATTATTAGGATCTGTTATAGGAGTGCTATCTTCATGTGTGGTATATATGATCATGGAGCGATACTTTAGACAACGTAAACACTCTATATAAAAAGGGTTGGTCTCAGTATGAGGCCAACCCTTTATGTCAATAGGTAGAACCGTAAGCCGGTTTCTGTTTTAATCTGTCATTTATCTTCGCAGCCTACCCCCCGACAAAGAGCGGGCAGCCCTTTCAGTCATTAGCCGAGGCTTTGACTCTGCCGGTATATTTGGCCTTGCTGGTCCTGGTGCCGCCACCGTCGTATGTCACCATATGACGTCGTGAGCTCTTACCTCGCGTTTTCACCCTTGCCCTTGCGGGCGGTTCGTTTTCTGTTGCGGCATTCATAAGATTACTCCCATCTGTGCTTTCCACAGCAGGATGCCCTTTCCAGTCCGGACTTTCCTCTAAGGCGAGCCTTAGCGACAGAAGCGTTCTACCTATATTCTGTTGATGCAATCTGTTTTATGGGCAGCAAAGTTAGTCATAATTTTTGCAAATACGTTTTTTTACTTACTTTTGTGACTCACAAAACGAATTCCGGGTGCTATGAGACACTTTTTCCCATATATAATATTTGCAGTCATGCTGTTATCCTGCGCAAACTCCAGTCCGAAGAAGGCGGAAGCGGTTGAGAAGATAAAGCTGTACAAGCTGGAAGTGGTTGCAGAATATCCTCATGATGTTACCTCTTACACACAAGGACTTTTTTTTCAGGATGGCCAGTTGTATGAAAGTACCGGTCAGTATGGTAGTTCTACATTCAGAAAGGTCGATCTGACTTCAGGAAAGGCACTCCATAAGTTTGGTCTAAATGAAAAATACTTTGTCGAGGGTTCTGTGATGTTGGGAGATAACCTATATATTCTCACCTGGGTCGAGAACGTCGCTTTTGTATATGATGCTAAAACCTTGAAATATAAGAAGACTTATAAATATCCTAGAGAGGGATGGGGATTGACAACGGATGGAACCAATCTGATTGCTTCTGATGGCAGTTCAATGCTTTATTTCATGGACAAGGATATGAAATTCATCCGCAAGGTACAGGTGACAGTAGATTCCACACCTCTGAGATGGTTGAATGAATTGGAGTATATCGATGGGAAAATATGGGCTAACGTATATACCTATGATGAAATCGTCATCATAAATCCAGCATCTGGTAAGGTTGAAGCCGTTGTTGACTGCAGGGGATTGCTGCCCAAGGAATTGCATACCGCCAATACTGACGTATTGAACGGTATTGCATATAATCCCAAGAACAGAAAAATCTATCTTACTGGCAAAAACTGGCCAAAGCTCTATGAGGTGAAGCTTGTTGAAGTCTTGCCGAGATCTACCTTGTGAAATTTATAGCCGAGCCTCTTGAGCTCCAAGGCTGCACCTGTCTTGAACATTACACGTACTGTACGGGCAAAAATATGGAATGCCTTGACGGTCTGATGCTCAATCTGTTCGTGCTGTATGAATGTTACGGCTTTCTGGGCACAGCATAGAAGGATATTCATGATCTGCTTTGCTTCTACAGAGTCAAGTTCAAAGCCGAGGATGTTCTGCACGATGAATTCATCCATATCATCGAATCCTCTTGGTCCATGCAGGGACTCATATGACTTGCTATGATTGCGTCCCCAATCGATATCCCACCAGTGAGCGACCGCCATTCCTGCATATCCTGCGCATGCGATTGCAAATTCAGGATAGCTGTTCACCTCTGGAAGTGCCTCTGCAATATACTCAGGAGCCCATTCCTTCCATTTACATTCAATATCCTCCGATGAAAGTAGTTCTCCATCCAACATTCCAAGGCTGGTACACATCTTCAGAATCTCTCTCTGCAGGTTTTCCTCGTAAGTATCGTAATATTTTGTGTTTTCTTCCATGATCTTTTGATTTTGAGATGCAAATATAGCTTTTTTCAATTAATGTTTACGCTTGTTCTGATGCATTACCACTATAGTGACTGCTGCGAGTATCAATGTTATGCCTATCAATGATTTAAGGTATAAATGCTCGTGAAGGAATGCGACTCCTAGAATCACTGCAGTTACAGGCTGGAGTGCACCAAGTATTGAAGTCATTGTAGGACCGATACGTCTTACGGCCTTGACACCGGTAAAGTTGGATACCATTGTGGACCACAGACCGAGGCCAAGTACAAGCAGCCAGCTCTTCGTGCCATGGATCATTGTGAGTTCCTTTTCAAAAACAAGGGCGCATACAATGAAATATATGGCGCTGAGCAGCATTATCCATGTGGTGAACTTGACTACTTCTATTTTATCTGCCCTGAGGCGTTTCATCAATATGTAGTATGCTGCGAAAGTGAATGCAGAGATCAGTGAGCACACCAATCCGAGAGTTGTGTCACCTCCTTCGACTACGAGACTGTCTCCGGAGGCAAGCAGATATACTCCGAAGATTGAAACGGCTATAGCTCCGATATCAATCATTGATTTGTGCTCTCCGAAAATGAACATCATGCACAGGGCGACGATCACCGGATACATGAAGTTGATGGTCGATGCGATTCCGCTGGAAATATTGGCATAACCGATAAGTAGGGTTACTGAGGTGATAGCTCTTAGAGCACTCAGCAGAATTACTTTCCATACTTCATCGTAAGTGTTGAAGCGTAATGACTTTTTCTTGAAGAATGCATATATCATCAAGACGATTCCGGCTATTCCCCAGCGGTAGGAAAGTATGTCGAAGTTGGTTAGTCCGGCAGTTATCAGGCCAAGGCTGAATAGGGGAGAAAAGCCGAAGGAAGCAGACGAAAGAATGGCATAGAATATACCATTCAATCTGATTCTTTTCTTCTTTTTCTCGTAAATCTGCTGGTGTGGGGTCATAAAGCTAATTTTATGTGTAAATCCTTAATATATAATACTTTAAGTTATGTATAAAAATGTCTTATTGTTTACAAGTGTTTAAGTAACAAAAATGTTTCTACTATAAACAAAAGTGTTTTATTGGTTGATTTTTAATTAGTTAGTTCGTTTACAAGTGTTTTCCTCAAAATGTTGAGTGCATGAGCTGCAAATCGCTCTATATTGCGTTTGCGGTCGCCCTTGAAGACCATTTTGTATGTCATTGTTTCCTTGGGTGAACTTACGCCGATCCATACTGTACCTACCGGTTTTTCATCGCTTCCGCCTCCAGGTCCAGCTATGCCTGAGGTAGCTACCGAGTAGTCGCTTCCAGTTATCCTTCGGACCCCTTCCGCCATTGCAGCGACACACTCACTGCTGACAGCTCCATATCTGTCAATGATTTCTTCAGGAACTCCCAGTACTCCGGTCTTTACACTGTTGGCATATGAGGTGACGGATCCGAGAAAGTACTCAGATGAGCCGGGAACGGATGTAAACAGGGCTGAAATGGTGCCTCCGGTACATGACTCTGCCGTGCTGACAGTTTTGCCATATCTGCTTAAAATACGGCCGATGCATTCCTCAAGGGTATCATCGTGCTCCGAGTATAGGAAATCGCCTAAAACAGGCCTTAAACGAGCTAATTCAGCCTCAATGCGCGCTTCCTCCACCTCGCGTATCCCTCCGTATATCGAAAGCCTTAGACGCACTCCTGTCAGCTGATTTGGCAGGTATGCAAGATGGATATCCTTCGGAAGGCCGTCTTCCCAGGATTCAATCAATTTGGAAAGTGCAGACTCCGCTATACCGAAAGTCATTACAGTGCGATGATAAATGTCTGATATCGAGTGAGTTGACTTGATATCGTCCATTATATCATTCAATGCTCCCAGAGCTTCAAACGGAACACCTGGGAGGGAATAAAGTGTTGCTGTATGACCGAATCGCTCTTCCGGGAATCTGAATACCATGATGGGAGCTGTTCCCAGCTTGTTTGGAATGACTTCACATGTTTCAGGAACAGATGCCTGCGCCAGATTGATGTCAAGTACGTCAAGTCCACGTGAACTGAGTATCCTGTGTACAATCTCAAGCTGAGCTTCATCAGTCTTGTATTTTGTGGCTCTAGAGAGCTCTGCAAGGGCTTTTTTCGTTACATCATCTTTGGTCGGACCCAGGCCTCCGGTTACGATTACGATATTGCTGCTCTTAAGCTCTTTTTCCAGTTCAGATATGATCGTATCATGGTCATCTTCAATAGATAACATTCGTGACACCTTGATACCCAATGAGTTAAGTGCACGTGAAATATGTGAAGAGTTTGTATCTACAATCTGTCCGATGAGGATTTCATCTCCAATAGTGCAGATTGATGCTGTGGTCATATTATTCTGCTGCTGTTTCATTAGCCAGTTGATCTTTCTCTAAATGCGTGATAATCTTCTTGATAAGGCCTGGACCTTCATAGATGAAGCCGGAATATATTTCAACAAGAGATGCTCCCGCATCAATCATCTCCTTGGCATCTTCTCCTGACATGATGCCGCCTACTCCAATAATAGGAAGCTTTCCTTCTGATTTCTGACTGATGTATCTTACAAGCTCTACATTCTTTTTGTGTAAAGGTGCTCCTGACATGCCTCCATTGCCGATTTTCTCGATTTTGGCCTGGTCTAGCGTGAGGCCTTCGCGACTTCTTGTGGTATTTCCGGCAACAAGTCCGTCAATGCCTGATCTGAGGCAGTAGTCGATGATGTCATCCAGCTGATCTTTAGAAAGATCCGGAGAAACTTTCAGGAGAATTGGTCTGTATGTGTCGTAATACATTCGTAGATTCAGAAGCCTGTCCACGATGTCTGATAAGAATGAGATATCCTGTAAAGAGGTGAGTCCCACAACATTAGGACATGATACATTGACCACAAACATGTCAACGAAGTCGTAGAGAAGGCCGAATGCCTGCTCGTAATCCTTTGCTGCTTCATCATTTATGCTGCTGGTGTTCTTTGAAATATTAGCAGCCACGATTACTTTAGGCTGTTCGCTCTTGAGGTGCTCCACAGCGTTCTTGACACCTTTGTTGTTGATACCGAAGCGATTGATGATAGCCTTGTCTGCAGGCACTCTGAAGCATCTGGGCTTAGGGTTTCCGTCCTGAGGCTTAGGTGTAAGCGAGCCTATTTCAACGAATCCGAAACCGAAGTTAGCCAGATCATTATAAAACTCTCCATTCTTGTCCAATCCGCCTGCCAGGCCCACCGGGTTCGGGAATTTCAGACCGAATACCTCTTTTTCAAGCTTAGGGGACTTGCGTCTGTAGATAGCCCGTATGATAGATTGTGTAAAAGGGATATGCCTCAGGAGCTTTAAGAATGAGAACAGTATATTGTGTGCTGTTTCCGGGTTAAAGCAGAAAAGAATAGGTTTCAGAAAATACTTATACATAGGAAATCGCTATTTAGTAGTCTAACTTACAAATATACGAAAAAAATGCACCGCATAAGCGATGCATTTTAATAATATAGGAATTTGATTACATTTCTTGAAAAGTGCCATCATCAAACATGATGATAATTTTAGATACATTTCGTTGTTTTACAGCAGTTTGCTTAGTGTTATTTGAAGTGTTTATGTCGTATGAGGATTGCGTGAAATCTGAAGGGGCTGACTGTTGGACAGGAATATTCGATTCCTGCGCAGTTGTGATGGGATCCTCAAAAAGGTCGTCATCATTGAAAAGCAGAGTCGGCATCTGAGGCGGCACTGGGGGAGCAGAAGCCTCAGCTTGAGCTGTCTTATACATTTTGCCTTTGCCGAGCATCAACCATTCGATATTCAGTTCGGGGTAGGAGTTCATTATAGCTCTTATAAAGTCATAGCTCGGATTGTTTCTTCCTGACAGTACGTGTGAAACGCTGGCACGAACGACCTTGATTGTATCTGCGAACTGCGACTGAGAGATATTTTCTGCGTCAAGAAACTGCTTTAAACGTGTGTTCATAGTTGTAATGATTGCTGTTACAAAAGTAACGATAAAATATTGAACATCCAAAATTATTTTGTGTTCAATATTGTAACAGGAGAGAAGTAATCCATAGGAATAATGCTAAATAATTACTTTAATAGAAATACCTTAATCAGCTGAGTTTTAATTATATAATATAAATAAAACATCCATTTATTAGCCAAATAAGCTATATTTATCATAATTTTACCCAAATTAACTTATTTGAGCGATGTAATACTTTATATAAACTTATATATTTTCAATGATTTTCAAGCACTTATATAATCCTAAAACCTAAGATAAGAAAAATTTATATTACAAAATTAAAGTTTACAAAAACATACGACAGCTCAAACTACATACGAATTAGATTTAACAAAATTAACATATGTCATTAGTTTTGTGAATTTACTTCTGTAAACCCAAGCCTGTCTTATTTAAAATTTTCAGAAACGTCAAGAATTGTATATTTTTGTAACGAAATAAAATTCGAATGAAATAAACGATCCTCACGATGATACCAGATATACGAATTGAAGATTATAATTATACCCTACCTGATGAGAAGATAGCAAAGTATCCTCTGGCACAGAGAGACGCTTCCAAGCTTTTGTGCTATAAAGATGAAGTCATTTCTGAAAACCGCTTTGCAGATATATCCAGCATTCTGCCTGCAGATCATCTTATGGTATTCAATGATACCAAGGTTGTACCAGCCAGACTGCACTTCCAACGCCCTACCGGAGCGCATATCGAGATTTTCTGTCTGGAACCTGTATTTCCTGAAGAATATGTAAGCATGTTTGCGGTCACATCGTGCTGTCGTTGGAAATGTATTGTAGGTAATGTAAAGCGATGGAAGAATGACGTGCTCTCGCTTTACAATCC
>JAEIGA010007025.1_pt1 | contig 17129 bp, 14 predicted proteins | sample 9270691 | NCBI WGS metagenome assembly JAEIGA01 (sample SAMN17057246, study PRJNA624740) | gut metagenome | biome: biome; isolation source: fecal sample | host: Bos grunniens | place: China: Xizang | collected 2019
GCACAATCCTTAAAACCTTAACCCCTCTAAGCGAAGCGACCTAACAAACTAAATTAAAATTCCACCGTGGGTGCTGTTTGTGCGGCTTCCGAAGCTTCGAAGGGTGCTTTCTTTTCGAAACCAAACATTCCGGCGATGATGCTCTTGGGAACGCGACGCACATTGACGTTATATTCCTTTACGACTTCATTATAACGACGGCGACTTTCAGCAATGCGGTTTTCCGTACCTTCCAATTGTGCTTGGAGTTCGGAGAAATTCTGACTCGCTTTGAGGTCGGGATAACTTTCTGCCACCGCCATGAGTTTGCCTAAGCCCTTTGAAAGTTCGCTTTGTGCCTGCTGAAACTTACGAAGGTTTTCTTCTGTCAGGTCTTCCGCATTAAGCGTAATCTGAGTGGCTTTTGCGCGAGCATCTACAACGTCTTGAAACGTCTGACTTTCGTGTGCGGCATATCCCTTCACGGTGTTTACAAGGTTAGGGATGAGGTCGGCGCGACGCTGATATTGTGTCTGAACGTTTGCCCATTCCGTGTTTACGGTTTCGTCTTGCGTCACCAAACTGTTATACGTTGTTACGCCCCCTACAAGGATAATTGCCACAATGGCAAGGAGGATAATTGTTGATTTTGAGAATTTCATTTTTTGAGGTTTTATTGAGGTTATGAGGTAGGAGGTTTGGAGGATGGAGGTTTGGAGGAATATGGTCTGCATTGTTCTTGATATCTTAGAATCTTGAAGCGCAGCGACCTTATAACCTTTATTTAAAATCTACCGCCGGCTCCGCCACCGCCAAAGCTTCCGCCACCGAAACTACCTCCGCCGAATCCGCCACCACCGAAGCCTCCGCCAAATCCACCGCTGCGTCTGCCACCGCCTATCGGGAAGATGAATGGGGCAAAGCCGCCACTGCTGGAGTTAGAGCGGTCCGAAGGAATGTGCTGGTCTTCGTTTTCTTCGTAGCCACAGGCTTCGCATTTCCAAACGACTCTGTTGTAGCTCATATAAAAATGGTCTAATCTTTCGAAAGGCTTTTTCTTGACTACACAGCGCTTGTGGATTTTCAACTTTTTCTTGCCGCAATGAGGACATACGCGAACGCCCATTGGAATGATGATGAGAAAAACCATTCCTACGATGACTAAAATTAAGAGTACGCCGAAAAAGATGGTAACTCCGATGTTTTCTTCTTCCAATTCTTTGTTGATGCTCTCATCGCCGCGGATGATTCCGTCGAGTACTCTCATCGTAGCGAGCATTGCGCCGTCCCAGTCGCCTTGTTTCAGGAGTGGCACCATCACTTGGTTTTCCACACGCTTGCAGATGGCATCCGGAAGTGTTCCTTCGAGCCCGTACCCAGTCAGAATTTGGTAGCTGCGGTCTTCTGTGCAGAGCATCACGATGAGTCCCGTGTTCTGCTTCTTATCTCCGATTCCGTATTTCCTGCTGAGTTGCATTCCAAATTCATAAGGGTCGTCGCCCTCAATACTCTTTACGACGATGACTACGGTTTCTACGCCCTTGTCTTGTTCGAGGGCCATGAGTCGTGCATCAATGCTGTCAACTGTCGTAATGCGCAGAATGTTGTCAGGATTGCAAACGTATCGGCGCGCATCTTGCAGGTGTACCATAGGAAGTGTTTCGGGCGTCCATTTTTGAGCCGTCAGGCTCAGCGTGGCGCAGACGAATATTCCTATGAATAGAACATACATTCGTTTCATGTTGCAAATCATACTGCAAATTTACATTTAATCGGATAGTTGACCAACTTCTGAAGTTTCTTTTCTGTCGCAAAATGGAATTTGAACGTTGTTTTTATTCAAAATAGCCAAACTGACACCGCAAAATAGTAGGATATTTAAGAACTTTACTACGTTGAAAAATTAAAAATGCTTAACTTTGCAGTCAAACGTATAAATAAATCTGAATATGAAACCTCTATTCATAGCCGGTCCCTGTGTTATTGAATCGGCAGAACTCTTAGACCTCGTTGCTACAAAGTTAGCAGACATTCAGAAAAAGACAGGTCTCGAAATCTACTTCAAAGCCTCGTTCGACAAAGCCAACCGCACGTCTATCCACTCTTTCCGTGGTCCCGGACTTGAGAAGGGATTGCAGATGTTGGCTGACGTGAAGGCGAAGCATGGGCTTCCTCTCCTCACCGACATCCACGAAAGTTATCAGGCTGCTGCCGCGGGCGAGGTCGTTGACGTATTGCAAATTCCCGCTTTCCTTTGTCGTCAGACCGACCTCCTCGTTGAGGCTTCGCGCACCGGAAAAGTTGTGAACATCAAGAAGGCTCAGTTCCTCTCGGGCGAAGACATGCAGTTCCCTGTCGAAAAGTGTCGCGAAGCGGGCGCTAAGGAAGTGTGGCTCACAGAGCGTGGTAATATTTATGGTTACAACAACCTCGTGGTTGACTTCCGCAACATTCCCTTGATGAAGAACTACACCGACCGCGTCATTATGGACTGCACGCACTCTGTGCAGCGTCCCGGAGCCGCAGGCGGAAAGACGGGAGGCAATCGTGAGTTTGTCCCCGCAATGGCAATGGCTGCCAAGGCTTTCGGTGCTAACGGCTATTTCTTCGAAACGCACCCCAATCCCGAAGCAGCGCTGAGCGATGGTCCCAACATGATTTTCCTCGACGAGCTTGAAGCGCTCATCCATTCTTTGGCAAACTAAGCATCCCCACTTTTGTTATGAGTAAATATATCGATACTGCAATAAAATGCTTGCAGGACGAGTCCGACGCAATTCTTGGACTCATCCCCCTGCTCGACGAAAATTTCGACAAGGCCGTAGAGCTGATTCTCGAAAGCAAGGGCAAATTGGTCGTGACGGGTGTGGGTAAGAGTGGGCACATTGGTGCGAAGATTGCGGCTACCTTGGCTTCAGTCGGCACGCCCAGTTTTTTCCTCAATCCGCTCGACGCATTCCATGGCGACCTCGGCATGATTCAGAAGGAGGACGTGGTGCTTGCTATCTCGAATTCCGGTCAGACCGACGAGTTGTTGCGCTTCCTGCCCTACCTGCTTGAGCAGAACATTCCCGTTATCGGCATGAGTGGCAATCCGCAGTCGCTGCTCGCCCAATATTCGTCGGCGCATCTTAATATTGCTGTCGAAAGAGAGGCTTGTCCGCTCAATCTCGCGCCTACGAGTTCCACGACAGCCACGCTCGCACTCGGCGATGCCTTGGCATGTGCGCTCATCGTTGCGCGCAATTTCCAGGCTAAGGACTTTGCGCAGTACCACCCCGGTGGTTCGCTCGGCCGCCGACTGCTCACGAAGGCCAAGAACGTGATGCGCACGGACGACCTCCCCGTAGTTGCGCCCGATACGAAGTTGAGCGAAGCCGTTATCCACATGAGTAACGGTCGCCTCGGACTTTGCGTAGCTATTGCCGACGATCGTGTGGCGGGCATCATTACCGATGGCGACGTGCGCCGAGCTATGCAGAAGTCGCAGGACAAGTTCTTCCAGCTTACTGTGGCCGACATCATGTCGAAGAGTCCCAAGACCGTTTCGCCTGAGACCAAGATTCACCAGATTGAGAAACTCTTCCAGCAACATAAGATTCACAACGTGCTTGTTGTGGACAAGGATTGCAAACTTATCGGCATAGTCGATTCGTTCAGCACAATGCTTTAAAGTCAGCGCTCGATGAGACAAACTTTATTCACACTACTTTTTATTTTCTTCCCCATAATCGCTTTAGCCCACACGGGCCGAAGCGATTCTGCTATTGTTCGATTTCTGGAGACGAACTACGACGTGCGCTTCTCCGACAACAATAGCATGGTGTTCTTTAAAGACGGGCAGGAGAAGTTCGACGACCTCTTTAAAGCCGTCAACCAGGCGCGCCAAAGCATCCACCTCGAATACTTCAACTTTCGCAACGACTCCATCTCGCACCTACTCTTCAGTTTGCTGAAGACTAAGGCAGCTCTGGGGGTCGCAGTGCGTGCTATCTTTGACGGATTTGGCAATACGTCGAACGACCGCCCCATTCGCAGCCACCATCTCGATGACTTGCGTCAGGCGGGCATCAATATCGTTGAGTTCGACCGCATCGGACCGCCTTATTTCCAAAATTCCTTCTTCCGCGACCACCGTAAGGTTGTTGTCATCGACGGCATGCTGGCATACACCGGCGGTATGAACGTAGCCGACTACTACATCACGGGCAAACCCGAGTTCGGACCGTGGCGCGACTTGCATTGCCGCATTGAGGGCGATGCCGTGGCTGAGCTTCAGAAGGTGTTCATCGATTTCTGGAACAAGGAGACGGGCGAAAATATTTCCGGACCTCAGTATTATCCTGGCGAAAAGTTGGCAACGGATTATTTCTTTGGCTTAAAGGCGGACACTACCAGCTCGCAGCGTGCAAAGACCATTGGCGTTGCCAACAGAGTGCCCCGAAAATCGGCAAGCATCATTGAGGACACGTTCGTCGAAATCTTTAACACCGCGCAGCGCAACATTCGCTTGGTCAACCCCTACTTTACGCTCACTAAGCGCACGTCGCGCGCATTGGAGCGCGCCATTAAGCGCGGCGTAAGCGTCGAAATCATGGTTTCTGCAAAGAGCGACATTCCCGTGACGCCCAATGTCGTCGAATATTACTCCGACCGTTTTTGCCGCATGGGCGCTACGATTCACGTCTTCAAAGATGGTTTCCACCATGCCAAGGCAATGATGGTCGATGACCAATATATATTTATGGGCAGTGCAAATCTCAACGGCCGTAGCCTGCGTATTGACTACGAGTGCAACATTCTTGTAGTGGATAGCGCAGCCACGAAGGCGCTCTACGACATTTACTTGCAGGACATCGAGCAACACTCCGTCACGCAGACGGCTGCCGACACCGTTCGCCGACCTCTGCTTCGCCGTTTCGTGAATTGGGCTTACCACCTCATAGCTGCTATGCTCTAAACCGTCCGAACACACACCGCTCACAACTATGCGCACAATGAAAAATCCAACCTTCACCATTCTCAAGGCCATAGCCATCGTGCTCGTTGTCATGTCGCATGCGGGATTTCCTGCCGGCGTGGCCAACGTGATTTTCCAGTTCCATGTGCCTGCCTTCTTTCTTTGTGCTGGCTTCTTCTTCAATCCGGCCTACCTCTCCGACGAGAGAACATTCCTTAAGCGCCGCGTCAAGGGGCTATATCTGCCCTTCCTGAAGTACGCACTGTTCTTCCTCATTGCCCACAATCTGTTTTTCCTCACAGGAGTTATTAATGACACTGCTGGCAATGGTGGTGGACTCGTAGCTTCGTGGTACACGTGGCACAACTTCTGCCAGCGCCTTTGGAATATCGTCTTCGGTATGGCTGGTTACGACGAATTTCTCGCAGGTTCTTACTGGTTTTTCAGAGCTTTGTTTGTGGGTAGCGTGGCTTATCTGTTGGGGTGCAAACTTCTGCGCAAGCTCAAGCCACTGAAGCAGAACGATGTGCTCATCAATGCCGTGCTCGCGGTGGTGGCGTTTGCCTTAGCTGCGTGGAAGATTGACGAAAACCTCAAATTGCAGCCCTTAGCCCCCGGCGGCTATCGCGAAATCATGGCAGTATTCTTTATGGCATGCGGTTTCCTCTATCGCAGGGCTTACGAATTGCTCCGTACGAAGCAGGCTGTGTGGAGCATCGCGGCGGTTGTCGTGTCAGTGGTTGTTGTCGCGCTGTTTCCGAGCATCGTTCCGTCGAGCATGGCGTTTGCGCCCACAATGGCGCAGCACGTAGCTTTGCCGCTGCCTGCCATCGGTGGTTTTGTTGTGCTCCATGCTGCGTCTCACCTCATTGCGCGCCATACGTCCTACGCTTCGCGCTCATTAATATATATAGGCGAGCGCACGCTCCTCGTATTTGCGTTCCACCTGCTGGCGTTTAAGGTGGTGAGTGCTTTCAAAGTGGTTTGCTATGGTTTGCCTTGGGCAATGGTAGGCGGCCATCCAGTTGTTCTGCACGAGGTTGGCGATGGATTCTGCTGGCTCTATACGCTCGCAGGAGTGGGGCTGCCTTTAGCGGCGGTTTACTATTTCCGCGTAGTGCGTGCTGCCTATCGCCTCACGCCGCAGAAGTGTCTGCGCCTTGCGGTGTGTGCGTCCCTATGGTTGGCGACGATGATGTGGAAGGGCGTGAGCTTCGTTTTTTGTTACGTCTGGAATCAGATTGTGGGCTTCTTCAAGGGGCTGAGAGATATTGTTTCGGCAGCACGTCCGAACGACGATTGAGCGGCTCGCACCTGCGGGCATCGTAGTGGGGGAGCGTTTCGCGTCGCAGAGTTGGCGCGAGGCGCTCCCCCAGCGTTTCAGTATATTGTGCGCGAGGGGCAGCGGTGAGGTTTGATGGCGCTTTGAGGCGAGGCGGTGAGCTTGCACATTTTTGCGCTGAGGGTAGCGCTGAGAATGGTGTAGATTTTTGCAGCTGCGGGTAGGAGTCTGAATATCGAAATGCTGAGGCACTGACGCTGGGCTTGAATTTTGCCATGTGCTTCCTCCTTAAGTGCAAAAACGGAGTATGTGCTGAGGCATGAAATTTTTTTCATACCCCCTTCGAGCTGTGCACAAAACGCCCCTTTTCGGGGGTGCGAGATTGCAAAATCAGGGGTAAAACGTCGGCGTTAACAAAGCGGGCGAAAGTCGAAATTTGGATTTCGGCCGAAAATGTTGTATCTTTGTACTACAGAGGAGGAAGACCGCGAGGTTTTCCTCTTTTTTAGTTAAAATGTGTTAAAAACAATCTCCGATGTTGTTAAAACAAGCTTTGATGTTGTTAAAACGACCTCCGATGTTGTTTTTCGAAGGTCGGATGTTGTGAATTTTTCCTCCGATTTTAGGCAAAATTCCTCCGATTTTGCTTCGCAGACGAAAAATTTTCGCTGACCGACAAAAAAAGTTGCCTTGGGCATCAAAAATTTTGTTTTCACTGCTCCGAGCTGCGTAGTTTTTTTCTCAAATTTCGCCCCTCGCGCCGCCGATTTTGTGACTTTTTTGTTACAAATTCAATTTGCGAAATAGAATTTATTAGTACGCGAAGTGCTATTTATGGATATCAAAATTGTGCGAAAAAAGTTTTTCACACTTGCTAAGATTAATTACGTTTAATTAATACAGAATTTTTGTTGGTGTCGTTTCAATGCATGTACATTTGCAGCGGCTAAGGCTCAATGTCGGGCCGGCTTAAACAAATTTTTTTACCTTAAAACCTTACTGCTATGAAGAACATTACGTTCGCAATCGCTTTGGCAGCATGCGCAGTGACTGCCAGCGCGCAGGAAGACAGTTTTCCTGCAAAACACAGTGTCGCAACCAACAGCTTTGGCTCCAATTGGTTTGTGGAGCTTGGTGGCAACTACAATGTGTCCTACACCTCGCAGGGGGGTAGTGTGAGTATCAACCCCTTTTCGCACAAGCGCGGCAGCTTTGGCTTCACGGCTGGGGTAGGTAAGTGGTTCACCCCCGAGCTGGCGCTCCGCACGGGCGTTGACCTTGGCTGGGCACGCAACACTTCGGGCAGCGCCCACGAGCTTCACCCCACTGCCACCTACATGTACATTCACGAGGACATTGTGATGAACCTCACTAACCTGATTTGGGGCTACGATGCCGAACGTCGGTGGAACATGAGCCCTTATGTGGGTATGGGCTACGTCAGGAATTTCAGCGAAGACGTTAATAAGTTGGGCATGAACATGGGTGTGCGCAACTCCTTCCGAATCATGCCGCGCATGGACGCATTTGCTGATGTGCAGGTACTCTTTACCAGCTCCTTGTTCCTCGGTGCTAAGGGCAACAACAGTAGTAATCTGCTCGCTCTCAATCATTACGACAAAGTGGTGAGCTTCAAGTTTGGCGTCACTTACGACATCAGCCAGCAAAACGGCTGGAACTATGCCTACGACCTGGCTGAAATTGCCGCCAGCAATCGTGAGCAGATGGAACTGATGGAGCGAATGGTGGGCGTCGAACGTAGGGAAAACGACCGCCTGCGCCAGTTGCTCGCGGCTGGCGAACCAGTTGTGCCGATTGTAGAGACGCACGTCGTGAAGGAAAGTCAGGTGTTGAGTACGGTGTATTCCGTGTTCTTCAATCACGACTCTCACGAAATAGCGTCGCGCAAGGACCTCGTGAACCTCAATGACCTCGTGGCTTATGCCAAGCTCAACAACCGTAAGTTGCTTGTCACGGGCTATGCCGACAGCAATACGGGCGCCATCGCTTACAACCAGGCGCTGTCCGAAAAGCGCGCGCAGACCATCGTTGCCGAATTGGTGAAGATGGGAGTTCCGAGGCAGAATATCGTTGTGAAGGCCGTGGGTGGCGTTGACCTCCTCTCGCCCTACAACTACAACCGCCGTGCTACCGTTGTGATGCAATAGTGGCGAGCGCATGATAATCAAAAAAGAGGCGAACCCGCGGTGGGTTCGCCTCTTGTATGTGCGCATAGATTATTGCTTCAACCAGTAGTTGTAAACCTTGAGGTTTGTCACCTTGCTCTTGAAGTCGCCTGCCTTTTGGAGGGGGAACACGAGTGTGCGCTGGAGGTTCATCTTGTCGCCTGTAGTGTACATGATGGGCTCAGCAGCTCCGTCGGCATTGTACATTGCGTGTACCTGGTTTTCGGGCTTGATGACGTAGATGGTCTTTGCGTCGAGCGTTTCCTTGTGCTGTCCGTCAACGTAGAGCACCGTCTTCTTGTTGTCGCCCTGGATGAGGATATCTGCCTTCTTACCTACGGGGATGCGGTAGTTGAACTGTGCGAGGAAGCCGTCGCGCCAGAAACCAAGGCGGCCCGTTTTGGGGTCAGAGAGGTAAACGATGGCGTTGTCCGAGCTGAAGAGCACTGTGCCTGCTGCTTCCTGAGCGCCCTCAACGGTGAAGCTCACGCTGTAGTTGTAACCGATTTCTGCAATGGGTTGCTGCTGTCCGGCTTCAACGGTAGCTGCTTCGTAAACGAGCTTGGGCGTTGTGCCGTAGAGTGCGAGTTCGTTGACACCGGGAGCTTCAGAGAGCTGGAGGCGCTTTTCGTTGAACTCAGCGTAGGGGAGTTCGGCCTTCTTTGCTGTCCAGCACTTCACAGCCAATGTCTGCAATGCGGGGAACACGCGGTGGTGGATATCCTTTGTTGAAATACCGTTAACGTGGTCGTTCCATACGGCAAACATACCACCGAGGATTGCGGGGTCGCCTTCTTCAAACGTCTGGTTGCCGATGTTGGCGGGCGTCCAGTGGTCGTAGAGGTAGTGGCAGTTGAGGTAGTCGTAGTAATAACCGGCTGCGGGCACGATGTAAACAGCGCCGTCGGGGATACTTACGAGCTTGTAGCCCTGCTTCTTCATTTCTGTGGGGTCAGCGTAGCCGTTGTACCAGCAGTTCATGATGACGTTTTCAGCCTTAACGGGAGTGTCGCCCTTAGCGTGAGTGAGTGCGCCCCAAACCATGGCTTGCTTGCCAAAGCTTTCAACGTACTTGATGTAGTGGTCGGTGAACTTGCGGAAAGCTTCGACTACGTCCTTCTTAGCGTTGGAGTATTCGTCCGTACCGATGTGAACGCGAGGACCGCGGAACACGGGGTTTTCGCCTTCAAGGTATTCCTTGAAAAGTCCGTCAACGAAGTCGTAAGTTTCTTGCTTGAAGAGGTCGAGGTGGTCCATGCCGTATTCCTTAGAACCAATCTCGGGCTTGTAGTGTGTGAATGCCAAAGAGTGAGCGGGCACGTCGATTTCGGGAACTACCTCAACGTAGTTTTGTTCCGCAAGGATTTGCATGTCGATGAACTCCTGCTTTGTGTACGAACCGTCCTTTGCTGTGAGTCCGGGGTATGTTGTGCTTTCGAGGCGGAAGGCTGCCTGCGTCTTGCTCCAATCATTGCCGAAGAACTGGCGGAAGCCGTTGTCGTTAAGGTGCACCTGGAGTGTGTTCATCTTGTAGTAAGCCATAATCTTCACGAGGTTGCGGAGATAAGACATGGGGATGAACTTACGACCTACGTCGATCATGAAGCCGCGCATTGCGTATTCGGGCACGTCAACGGTTGTACCCTTGGGGAGCTCAGCGTTAGCATTTTGTTCTGAAAGCTGGAGCACTGTGCGTGTTGCCCAAAATGCACCTTGCGCTGTTGCCGCTGTCATCACAGCCTTGTCGGCAATTTCGAGCTTGTAGCCTTCAGCGCCTAAAGCGGCTTCCTTCTTGTTGAGCACCATTACGAAGTCGCCAGCCTTGCCCGAACCCTTCACAACTGTAAGCGTACGGCCCGTAAGCAGCTCGTAATCGGCAGCGAAAGCCTGAGCAATGCGCATAAGCTCCTTGTCGCCACCCTTTACAGCAATGCGACCCGAGGGGGCAAACATGCCTTCGGCTCCGGTCCACGTCTTGAGTTCGGGCACTACGAAGGGCTTGGGATTTACCTCCGCTTGAAGTTCGAGCACACCCATCATGAAGCAACCCACGAGGAACATGCATAACTTGCTAAAACTGAAAAATTTCATAAGTGTTGATGTTTTTAAATTTATAATTATCAATGATTCTCTTGCAAAGGTACAATATATTTTTTTTAAATATTTTTTTTAAATATTTTTTTTAAATATTTTTTTTAAATATTTTTTTTAAATATTTTTTTTAAATATTTCGCTTAAAGCCTAAGTCGGGCGAAGTTTGTTCGTAGGACGAAAAAAAACTTTCGGGAAAGGGGGCTGAACCTTTCCTGAAAGTTTATTGATGTTTGAGCTTCGTGCATTCTTGGTTGATGTAGTAGCGAGGAAATGCTTTGTCTGCGTCGCCGGAAGCGCGGGCCAAAAAAAAGTTTCCCACGAAGTGCAGTTCGTAAGAAACTTAAAAATTCCTGCCAAAGTGCAGAATGACAAAAATTTTGTAATAGTCGGTTTGTCCGGAAATCTAATTGGATTAGCCGGCGATGATAGCTCCTGAGGGACAAACATCAGCGCAAGTACCGCAGTCAACGCAAGCGTTAGGGTCGATTGAATACTTTTCGCCTTCAGAGATTGCGCCAGAAGGACATTCGTCAATACAAGTACCGCAAGCGATACAGTCGTCAGTAATAACGTAAGCCATAATAGTAAGTTTTTTATAAAAAATAATTGTTATGTAAATGTTGTTTGATGCATTATCGTTGTGCGCGGCTCAAAGCCCGTGCTTCGCAACTTGAATGCAAAGTTACAGCATCGGCTTAGAAAAACAAATTAATTTGACCTTTTTTTGGGTATCATGCGCAAAGTTTTCTTGTCAACTCACAACTTTGGCTTAAATTTGCACAAAATCAAAATTTATAACTTCATGAATAGAGCTATCTTTGTCATACTCTGCGCTTGCTTTGCTTGCGTGGCGACTATCGCGCAGGAACGCAAGGTTCAAAACAAGCCATTCATCGATGAAAGGCGTTTTCACTACGGTTTCTTCTTCGGACTGAACGACCAAGGCGTGGAATTTGAGAACAACGGCTATATCGACCCCGCAACTGGCGCACAATGGACGGTGGAGAACGACCAAACGAACATGGGCTTCACGGTAGGCGTGCTGGGCGACTGGCGAATGAATCGTTACATCTCGCTTCGCTTGCAGCCCTCGCTCCACTTTGGCAGCAAGCACCTTTCTTTCTATAATCACGCTGACGGAAAGCGCCAGTCGCAGGACATGAAGTCAACTTACCTTTCGATTCCGGTCAATGCCAAGGTTGCAGCGCCGCGTTTCAACAATTACCGCCCTTATATTGTTGGCGGATTTAGTGCGAACTACGACCTTACGGCCAAGAAGCACACACTGCTGCGCACGAAGCCGCTTACGTTTTGCTTAGAGCTGGGTATGGGGTGCGACATGTACCTCCCATTTTTCAAGATGATTCCCGAACTGAAGTTTTGCTTCGGGCTTGGCAACATTCTCGAAACGAACCGCGACGATTTGCTCGACTCTGGCGAACAGGTGTTCACGAAGAGTGTTAACAATGCTCGGTTCAACATGGTGATGCTCACACTTTATTTTGAGTAAATCGTAGCCAGGTGCTTTAAAATCGTTTTTATTCACACGTACTCATATTATATATATATGGCAGAGCGCATTCTTATTGTCGATGACGAATTGGATTTACGCGAAATCCTGCAATGCAATCTGGAAAACGCAGGTTTCGAAGCCGATACCGCTGCTTCGGCGGAGGAAGCTTTGACATTGCTCACTCCGGCTCACTCCATGATTTTGCTCGATGTGATGATGGGAGGAATGTCGGGCTTCGACTTTGCACGAATGCTGAGGCAGGAGCTGAACAATCAAATTCCCATCATTTTTCTTACGGCGCGCGACACCGAAGCCGACCTCTTGCGAGGATTTTCTGTGGGGGGCGACGATTTTATTACGAAACCGTTTTCGCTCCAGGAGGTATTGGCACGCGTAAGAGCTGTGCTCCGCCGACAAAGTCAGACTTACAAATCCCGCAAACCTACTGACGAAGCTCCTCTCCTCACCATCGACGAGGAAAAGAAGTTGGTCTATAATCAGGAACTGAAGGTGGAGCTATCGCGCAAGGAGTACGACATTCTTCGCCTGCTGAGCGAGCACCCAGGTCGCATATTCTCGCGCGACGAAATCATTCAGCACGTGTGGGAAACCAATAGTGTAGTACTTGAGCGCACGGTTGACGTGCACATCACGCGACTGCGCAAAAAACTGGGCGCTATCCTGGGTGGGCGCATCGTAAATCGTCAAGGCTACGGCTACTGTTATTTGTCCGACGATGCTAAATAATCAGCAAACACAGGCGCTTCGCTTAAGCACATCGTCTTAACTCGCTGCTACACTGATGAAAAAAACACTTATTTCCTACAAGCGCAAACTGTTGCTTTACTTCACGCTGCTCTTCATGCTCTTCGCTGCGATACTCGTAAGCTTTCAGCATCAGCGCGAGGAGCACTACAAGGTGGAGTTGCTCGAAACCGAGCTGCGCAGCTATTCCGACATGCTCGCCCACTTTGAGTGTTTGAAGAACAAGCACATTGAGAACGACATCGCCGAGCCGCTATTCAGAGCCTTGCCGCGCGACCTTCGTATCACGATTCTTAATCGTCAAGGCGAGGTGCAATACGAGTCGGGCAACGTGGACCTTATTGAAATGGAAAACCACCTGTCGCGTCCGGAGGTTATTGAGGCTATTAAGACGCACGAAGGCCACCTGATACGCACGTCTTCGACAACGGGGCGCGACTTCTTTTACTTCGCAAAGGCTTATCCCGACTGCATCATTCGCGTAGCCGTGCCTTACGACACGACGGTGCAAAACATGCTCAAGGCCGACAACGTCTTCCTGTGGTTCGTGTTGGGTATCTTCCCCATTGTGCTCGTGTTGCTCATCCAAGTGTCCGACCACTTTGGCAAATCCGTGGCAATGCTTCACCGATTCATAGCTTCGGCTGAGCGCGGATTGGTGGACTACAACCACATCGAGTTTCCCAACTCCGAATTGGGGCGTATCGGCCACACAATTATGGAGAAATACAAGCAACTGGAGGCGTCGCACAAGGCCGTTCTGGCTGAGCGCGAGAAGCGCCGAATCTACAAGCGCGACATGTCGAACAACATCACGCACGAACTGCGCACCCCCGTGAGCAGCATCAGCGGATTTCTCGAAACGCTGCTGACGTGCGACAACCTCGCACCCGCACGCAAGCGCTATTTCCTGGAACGCGCCCACGCTCAGACGCAACGCCTTGCTGCCATCATTCGCGACGTTTCGATTATCACTAAGGTGGACGAAGCTCCCGAAACGATGCCTCGCTCGCCAATCGACGTGGCGCAAGTCGTCAGCGACGTGTGCGAAGAACTTTCGGCTCAGGTCGAAGCGCAGTCGGCATCCGTCGTGTGCAACATTCCGAGCGCTGTCTGCATTCAGGGCAACTACTCCCTTGTGCATGCCATCTTCCGAAATCTCATAGAGAACGCTCTCCGCTACGGCGGCTCCTCGGTAGCCATGACCATCCAGCTCGAAAGCGAGGATGCGAGCCACTACCACTTCGTTTTCTACGACAACGGTAAGGGCATTGCCCCACATCATTTGCCGCGCATCTTCGAACGTTTCTTCCGAGCCGACGAGGGCCGCACGCGCGAAGCCTCCGATACGGGCGGAACCGGACTTGGACTTTCCATCGTGCGCAATGCGGTGCGCTTTCACTATGGAAGCATCACTGCCAGCAACCGCGAAGGAGCTGGCCTGCAATTTAATTTCAGCTTGGCCAAATAGCCGTCAGCCGAATGGCTGCGCATATCGAATTATCGTTGAACAAGATGGGTGTGCCTCCTACGTTGGGGCGCGCCCATCTTGTTTTTCGTGTGTTGAGGCCGACGTTGCGCTCGCTATTGTTGAGCTACCGATGAGGCGCTCGTTAATATACGAATTTCTTTCCATCCGGCAAAATCCAAAAACCGCATTGCGCATCAGGTGTGCGGCGCAATCTTCGAAGATGCTTGCTGCGCAAGGTGTTGGTATGCAGTCGTTTGAGCAGAGCGCCGTTGTGTGGTGGCTTAACATTTATATAGTTTTATTGACAATGTTTATATTCGTATTAATATTTATTATGTATATTTATTTTTGCGGTGTGCTGAAGTCGTCCTAAATTTGCCAGTGCAAAGCCAACGAAGGATTTGCTAAAACCTTAAATATTATGCTGATAAAGAACGTACATGCAAGAGAAATATTGGACTCTCGCGGAAATCCCACCGTTGAGGTCGAAGTTGAATTAGAAAACGGAGTAGTGGGGCGCGCCTCTGTGCCTTCGGGAGCCTCGACCGGCGAAAACGAAGCACTCGAACTGCGCGACTCGAACGACAAGCGCTACGGCGGACGCGGAGTAAGGCAGGCTGTGTGCCATGTCAACACTGTCATAGCGGCTTCGCTCCAGGGCGAGTCGGTCTGCGAGCAGCGCACCATTGACGACCTGCTCATAGCCATTGACGGCACGCCCACGAAGCGCCGCTTGGGGGCAAATGCCTTGCTCGGCGTGTCGCTGGCATGCGCACGTGCAGCAGCCCAGGCTTTAGGCATGCCGCTCTATCGCTATCTTGGCGGCGTGAATGCTCACCGTTTGCCCGTCCCGATGATGAATATTATTAATGGAGGTGCACACTCCGACGCGCCCATTGCGTTTCAGGAATTCATGATACGCCCCGTCGGTGCACAGGATTTCAGCGAGGCGCTCCGCATGGGGGCTGAGGTGTTCCATGCTCTGAAGCGCTTGCTCCGACAGCGTGGGCTCAACACTTCGGTGGGCGACGAAGGCGGATTCGCACCCAACCTGCGCGATGCTGAGGACGCGCTGCAGAGCATCGTTCAGGCCATCAGCGATGCCGGCTACCATCCCGGCGAGGACGTGACCATTGCCATGGACTGCGCATCGTCCGAATTTTTCAGCAACGGCAAGTACGACTACACCATCTTTGAGGGTGCACAAGCCAAGGTGCTGACAGCCGACGAGCAGGTGGATTACCTCGAACAGCTGATTGAGAAATATCCTATCGACTCCATCGAAGACGGCATGGCCGAGGGCGACTGGGACGGATGGGCAAAGCTCACTGCCCGCATCGGCAATCGCTGCCAACTCGTGGGCGACGACCTCTTCGTGACCAACACGCGCTACTTGCAGCGCGGCATTGAAAACCGCTGTGCCAACGCTTTACTTGTGAAGCCCAATCAGATAGGTACGCTTTCCGAAACGCTCGATGCTGTGGCATTGGCGATGCGTTCGGGCTACGCGGCTATCATCTCGCACCGCTCGGGCGAAACGGAAGATACCTTCATCGCCGACCTCGCGGTAGCCACAGGTTGCGGACAAATCAAGGCTGGCTCGCTCAGCCGCACCGACCGTTTGGCGAAGTACAACCAACTTTTGCGCATCGAGGAAGAACTCTCCACTACCGCCAACTATGGTTTGCGCCTGCCCATGCACCTTACGCTGACTCCGCCTTGAAGATTCCGAATGTAGCAGCGGAGGCAGCCTGTTTACCGCGGACCATGGCTCTTGCACTGCAAGGCTCCTGCCCCCCGTGCTCCTAATAACGATTCAAACCTAACCCCTAATACCTTACAATCATGAAAAAACTACTCTTTCCCAAGCACTATCCGAGTCCTTGCTTCTCCGGATTTCTCCTGAGCATGCGTCTGCTCTTTGGCATCCTGCTCCTGCTGCACGGTTTCGACAAACTCCTTGACTTCAGCGCCTATGCAGCAACCTTTCCCAATCCGCTCGGAATTGGTAGCGGGCTGAGCCTGGTGCTCGTGCTGTTTGCCGAACTTTTTTGCTCGCTGGCTTTTATTGCGGGATTCTTCTTCCGATTGGCTGTGTTGCCCATGATTTTTGCGATAGGCGTGGCGTTCTTCGTGACGCACGATAGCAGCCTTGCTCAAGGCGAACTGGCATTTATCTACCTTGCAATCTTCGTAATGCTTGCCACTACGGGCCCTGGTATCTACTCTGCCGACTATTTCATTTCAAAGATTTGCTGGATGGGCGAGGATGAAACCACTTGCAACTCCGAATGCTGTTGACCTGGCGGCTGAATAATTTCTGACGAAGGGCGTGCCTGAGCTTTTGGGCACGCCTTTTCTGTGCGCTCTATGCGATGCGGAAATGTGCTCGCCGTGTGTGCGTGCGCCTAATTCGTTTGTAGGCTGTCCTAACTTCTGTGTTTACGGGTTTATGCTCGGATTTTGTGCGTGGAAGTCGAAGTGTAATTCAGCTACACAGCAGATTGGTAGGAAAGATGTTGAATTTGGCATGCGTATATTGCATTCTCGCGCTTTGCTTCGTCTATTTTGATTTTTGAATTTGTAACAAAAAAGTCACAAAATCCATGCTCGTAGAGCTTTGATTTGAGGAAAATTTGTGCAAAATTCAGCTGCGCAAAGCAATGTTTTTCGTTGCGAATACAACTTTTTTTCTGCCATCGCAATTTTTTTTCGTTGGCGAGGCAAAATCGGCTGAATTTTGGCTGAAATCGGAGGAAAAATTTACAACATCGGACTTACTAAAAACAACATCGGAGGTAATTTTAACAACATCCGACCTTGTTTTAACAACATCGGAGGTTGTTTTTAACACATTTTAACTAAAAAAGAGGAAAACC
>JAEIGA010007026.1_pt1 | contig 17127 bp, 13 predicted proteins | sample 9270691 | NCBI WGS metagenome assembly JAEIGA01 (sample SAMN17057246, study PRJNA624740) | gut metagenome | biome: biome; isolation source: fecal sample | host: Bos grunniens | place: China: Xizang | collected 2019
ACAGAATGGGAAGCACAAGCAATGACAGAACTCATTGGTGAAGCCATTCCTGGTAAGACTTGGGAAACTGATACAGAAAAGAAGAACTATGTATCTCGTCGCTTGCTCGTAACAAAGGAAACGATGAATGGTAAAACCTTTGGTCAGCTCCACTTCTCTTCTGTGTATGGTGTAAATGTAACTCGTGTTACGCGTAACGGGATGGACCTTTTTGCTAACCGCAACTTGCGTCTCCAGGTAGGTGACCGACTCCTCGTAACAGGTTTGGAAGAAAATGTTGATCGCCTTGCGCGCAAGGTGGGTTCAAATGTAAAACATCTTGACCATCCTAATGTGGGCGCCATCTTCTTCGGTATTATGGCAGGTATCATTCTCGGACAAATGCCTATTCCCCTTCCTGGTATTGATGTGCCTGTGAAGTTAGGTTATGCCGGAGGTCCGCTTATTGTTGCCATCCTTGTTGGCGCATTCGGTTACCGTTACAAGATTGCATCTTACATGACTACATCTGCAAACCTCATGCTCCGCGAAGTAGGTCTCATTCTTTTCTTGGCAAGCGTTGGTCTCCAAGCAGGTGCAACCTTCTGGCAAACAATCGTGAACGGTGGTTACAATTATGTATGGGCAGGTTTCTTAATTACAACTGTACCTATCTTAATTATCGGTCTTATCGGTCGTCTCAAGTTGAAGTTGAACTATTTCACTTTGATGGGTCTTATTGCCGGCTCTAACACCGACCCTCCCGCACTTGCATTTGCAAACCAAACAGCTGTAGGTAGCGATGCTCCCGCTGTAGGTTACTCAACGGTATATCCCCTCACAATGTTCTTGCGTATTCTTACAGCGCAGCTTGTGTTGCTCTTCTTTATGGGCTAAACCTGAAGAAATAAAAACGAATTAATGATTGCTGTTCGGAAACGGCTCCCAGTAATGAGAGAGATACTTCCGGACGGCAATCTTTTTTTGTACCCGTTGACAAATGTTTTTTTGTATTCTTTGCCTAATGGCCACCATTATTTTTCACCGTAGGTTTCTTTATAGTCAACAAAAAAAAGTAAATTTGTAGGCGACAATAATTAAATACTCTACAGCTATGAAACAATACCTCGACCTGCTCCGCAGAATTAAGGAAGAAGGAGTTATAAAGACTGACCGCACTGGCACAGGTACAAAGTCTGTGTTTGGTCATCAGATGCGTTTTAACCTCGCCGATGGTTTTCCCTTGGTTACTACAAAGAAGTGCCACTTAAAGTCTATCATTTACGAATTGCTTTGGTTCTTGAAGGGCGAAACCAACATCAAGTATCTCCAGGAGAATGGTGTGCGCATTTGGAACGAATGGGCAGACGAGAATGGCGACCTTGGACATGTTTATGGTTATCAGTGGCGCTCATGGCCCGACTATAAGGGTGGACATATTGACCAAATTTCTCAGGTGATTGAACAGATTAAGAACAATCCCGACTCTCGCCGCCTCCTTGTCTCTGCATGGAATGTGGCTGAAGTAGATGAAATGGCGCTTCCCCCTTGCCACCTGCTTTTCCAGTTCTATGTGGCAGATGGTAAACTTTCTTTACAACTCTATCAGCGCTCTGCCGACTGCTTCCTCGGAGTGCCTTTCAACATTGCCTCTTACTCGCTGCTCCTCCTTATGGTGGCGCAAGTTTGCGGTCTTGAACCTGGTGAATTTGTACACACTACGGGCGACACTCACCTTTACTTGAACCACATGGAGCAGACGGATTTGCAACTCACGCGCGAGCCTCGTCCGCTTCCCCAAATGCGCCTCAACCCTGAAGTGAAAAACATCTTCGACTTCAAGTATGAGGACTTTGAACTCCTCAATTACGACCCACATCCCCACATTAAGGGCATCGTAGCGGTATAAAAATAAATTAAAAAGGAGAAATGAGAAATGAGAAATACCTTGCGGGATAAATTGCGCTCGTTTCCCTTTCTCCATACTCCCTTCACCGCCCCTTTCTTATTTCAACTTTCTCCATTCTCATTTCCCTTATGCTCCCCGAAGCCTTTCTCCAACAAATGGCCATGCTGCTTGGCAGCGAAGAAGCCCAGCGCTTTTGCACGGTTCTGACACAAACAGAACCGCCTACCAGTGTGCGCTTCAACAGAAGGAAGTTGGGGGCAGACAGTTCGGACCTCATCACGGGCATTCAAGACTGCGCCGTACCCTGGTGCGAAACGGGCGTCTACCTTAAGGAGCGCCCCATGTTTACGCTCGACCCCGTGCTCCACGCTGGGGGCTATTATGTGCAAGAAGCGGCTTCCATGTTCATAGAACAAGCCTACCGCAAGATTGCAACGGACTTTGAGCCCACAGCCCTGCTTGACCTTTGCGCGGCTCCCGGTGGGAAAAGCACTTTGTGGCGCAGCCTGCTTCCCGATGGGGCATTACTCGTAGCAAATGAGCCGATGCGCCAGCGCGCAGAGGTGTTGGCAGAAAATCTCACAAAGTGGGGGCATCCGGATGTAGTCGTAACCAACGCATTTCCGGCTGAATTTTCTGCGCTCTGCGGCATGTTTGATGTCATCGCGACGGATGTACCATGTTCGGGCGAGGGAATGTTCCGCAAGGACGAGGGAGCGATTAGCGAATGGTCGACAGGCAATGTCGTAGCCTGTGCAGAACGCCAATGGAACATCCTTTGCGACATTTGGCCCTGCTTGCGCACCGGGGGCTACCTTGTTTACAGCACATGCACCTACAACCGCCTGGAGAACGAAGAGATGGTGGCGCGCATCTGCAAGGAACTCGGTGCTGAAATCGTGCCACTTGACATGAAGGCGGACTGGAATGTCCACACCTTATACGCGCCCGAAAATCTTGCCGAAGCGTCGGTGCAGAACAACGGGATGTATCACTTCTTCCCCCACCTGACGCGTGGCGAAGGCCTCTTCCTGTGCCTCATGCGCAAGACGGCAGAAACTCCTGAAGCGCGACTGAAGAAAGACAAGAAGGCTAAAGGCGCGAAACCGCAAGTACCCGCTGGTGCAAGCACGGTGGCAAAATGGATCTCTGATGCGGGAGCATATAAGATACTATCAACGGGCGACGCAGAACTTTCAGCCATCCGCCAGTCGCACGCCGACACGGCGCAGCGCCTTATGGCAACGCTTAATTGCCTAAAAGTGGGCGTGACATTGGCAGAAGAAAAAGGCAAGAAGTTTGCCCCTGCTCACGACCTTGCCCTTGCGCTCAACCGCAACCAGGAAGCCTTCCCCACTTGCGAACTTCCTCTTGACGATGCCCTTTCCTACCTGCGTCGTGAGGCAATCACCATCGACGCTCCCCGTGGTTATGTCATCGTAACCTACAAGGGATTGCCCTTGGGCTTTGTGAACAACCTCGGCAACCGTGCGAACAACATGTATCCCGCACATTGGCGCATCCGCATGAAGTAAAAATCAGAGCGGAAGCCACAGGGTAAAAAAGCACTAGGACATGGCGAAAACGATTCGGCGAAGAATTTAAAAAGTTCGCCGAAGAAATCAAAAAGTTCGGCACTTCGTTTCAGCAGATTCCCATACTATTTTTAGAAGGTTGGACATGCCTTTCATCGCATCAGATTTATGCTTTATAACAGCGCATGCCGCCTTCTTAAAACCTCATAACCTCTCACCTTAAAACCTCCTCAATGAAATATTTAGAGTTTACCTTCACCCTCACTCCCCAAAGCGAAGCCGCAGAAGATGTGTTGAGCGCATTGCTCGCAGATATTGGCTTTGAAAGTTTCGTGCGCACCGCCTCGCTCGACCTTCCCCGCGTGGGCAGTGTGGATAATTTTCCCGAAGCTCCCATCTTTGCGGAAGAAGCAGAGACCGGACTTTTCCAAGCCTACATCCAGACGCAACTTTATGACGAGGAGGCGCTCGCTTCGCTCATCGAGTATTTCCCCCTCCCCGATGTGCAGATTACCTATCAGATGGTGGAGGCAGAGGATAAGGACTGGAACGAAGAGTGGGAGAAGAATTACTTCCAACCTATCGTTATCGCCGACCGTTGCGTGATTTCCAGCACATTCCATAAGGATGTGCCAACGGCAGAGTACGCGATAAAAATCAATCCTCAAATGTCTTTCGGCACAGGTCACCATGCGACGACTTCTCAAATGGTTGGACGCATTCTTGACGACGATATGCAGGGAAAAGAAGTGCTTGACATGGGGTGCGGCACCAGTATTCTCGCCATTCTTGCCCGCATGCGTGGCGCAAAGCACTGTGTGGCAATAGACATCGACGAATGGTGTGTAAAAAACTCACTTGAAAATATGGCGCTCAACGGCGTAGATGGCATTGATGTGCTTCTGGGAGATGCAAATTCCCTTGCCCAGCATGGTCCCTTCGACCTTGTCATTGCAAACATTAACCGCAACATCCTTCTCGCCGACATGCACCACTATGTTGACCGCATGAACGATGGCGCCTTCATCTTTATGAGCGGCTTCTACGATGAAGATGTGCCCAAGCTTGTGGCTCACGCCGAAACGCTTGGGTTAACGCTCACGGATGTGCGCAGTCAAGACGGTTGGGCTTGCATAAAGATGCAGAAGTAACTATTCCTTGACAGGCATATAGACCTTATAGTGACTAAATTTGCTACAGAATCTATTGCCTCAAAGATGAATCGCCTTAAATCCCCTTATGCTTATGACTCCCCTCAAAGCCTGGTTTCTCGCCGCACGTCCGAAGACATTATCTGCGGCATTAATCCCCGTAGCCGTGGCTACGGCGCTGGCATATGCCAATGGTGTGGCACAATGGGCGCCTGCCACGCTCTGCGCTCTCTTTGCGATATTGATGCAAGTGGCATCCAACTTTATCAACGACCTTTATGACTATTATAAAGGCACCGACACCCCTGACCGCCTTGGCCCGAAGCGTGCGTGTGCCCAGGGATGGATTACGCCTTCGGCTATGCGAATGGGGATTATCGTTACCCTCGTTTTAGCATGCACTATCGGCGCAAGTTTGTTGCTTTATGGCGGGTGGTGGCTCATTGCGCTTGGAGTTAGTTGCGTCATCTTCGCCTTCCTCTATACCACACTTATGAGTTACCACGGATTAGGCGACTTGCTGGTGTGGGTATTCTTCGGTTTTGTCCCTGTTATAGGCACTTACTATGTGCAAGCTGGCACAATTCACCCCCATGTGTGGTTGCTCTCGGCAGCATGCGGATTGTGCGTGGACACATTGTTGGTGCTCAATAACTATCGCGATCGCGAAACCGACCTTCGCGCAGGGAAGCGCACCATTGTGGTGCTTTTTGGCGAGCGTTTCGGAAGTCTGGCCTACCTACTGCAAGGTATTATTGCCTATATATGCGTAGCGACCCTTGCTTATGATGGCAACATGTGGCTCGCTATTCTCCCGGCGTTCTACCTCCTCCCCCACTACCTTACATGGCGTAAGATGGTGCAGATAAATCGCGGACCTCAGCTCAACCGAATCCTCGGGTTTACTTCACGCAACATGCTCACCTTCGCCATTCTTGTGGTGTTGGCATATATTAGTGATACCCTCAACCTTACAGCAACTTTGTTCTAAATAAAAACAGACACTTCCTATATGAGAGTAGCAATATACGGTGCCGGTTCGCTCGGCACAATTTTGGGAGCATTTATCAGCAAAGCCGGCGCAAAGATTGAGTTAATCAACCGCAACAAGGCGCATGTCGAGGCGTTGCAAACAAAGGGTGCGCAGGTTGTGGGCACCATGGAATTTACGCAACCGGTTGTGGCATACACTCCCGCAGAGATGAGTGGTGTTTACGACATTATCTTCCTCATGACCAAGCAGCAACACAATCCTGAAGTGGTGGCAATGCTGCGCCCCTTCCTTGCGGAGGATGGTGTGTTGGTAACCTTCCAAAATGGATTGCCCGAAGTGCAGATTGCAGAGGTCTTAGGCGAAAATCGAGTGTTAGGTTGCACCGTTGCATGGGGCGCTACGCTTCAATCTCCTGGTGTGTGCGAACTCACCAGTGCTCCCGATGCCCTTTCATTCTCACTTGGTAGCATTAGCGCAGAGCGAAACAAGCATTTTGACAAGGTAAAAGAACTTTTGGAACTGATGGGCTCAGTGGATGTGGAAGAAAACTTCCTCGGTACCCGCTGGAGCAAACTTCTTATCAATGCCGCTTTCTCGGGGATGAGCGCCGTGTTAGGTTGCACCTTTGGAGAGGCGGCGGGGCCCAAAGATTCGCGTCGCATTGTCCAGGCACTTATCAAGGAGTGTATAGATGTGTGTCAAGCAGGCGGAATCCGTATTGAACCTGTGCAAGGTAAGGACATCGTTAAGCTTCTCAACTACACGAATCCCTTGAAGCGCGCCTTCTCTTTCTTTATCATTCCTATCGCCATTCGCAAGCATGCAAAACTTAAGGCAAGCATGCTTCAAGACCTTGAGAAAGATAAACTCACCGAGGTAGATGCTATCAACGGCGCCGTATCTGCCACTGGTCGCAAGGTAGGATGTCCCACGCCAATGAACGACCGCGTGGTTGAGATTATCCATCGTATAGAACAGGGCGAACTTCGTCCGTGTCGCGACAACCTCCGCTTGTTCTAAAATGAGGAAGTTGCAAATAACAATTAAGTAGCGTGTCACCAACGGCTTTCCGTGGCGACACGCTGCTTGTTTATTCATACTGTTGGGCGTTATCGACCAACGCGTAAGGCAAGTAAAAATATAGGATGGGGACAAAACAAAAAAGCATTGATAATCTTTCGACTATCAATGCTTCACAATTCAGTCGGGGTGACTGGAATCGAACCAGCGACCTCACGCCCCCCAGACGCGCACTCTAACCGGACTGAGCTACACCCCGAATTGCGAGTGCAAAAGTACAACTTTTTTTTGACTCCGCAAGTATTTCACCTAAAAAATACACTTAAACACAAGAATTTTGTGAATTGCCCGTTTTTAGAGAGTAAACAAAGGGAGAGGATTCCTATAAATTTTCTAACTTTGCTTTACTATACACATTATAAATAAATATAGAATCACTATGGAAACAATTAAAAGTGCAGATCTCACCCTCAGCGTAAGCAAGCAGGGTGCAGAAATACAGAGTGTCGTTCTCAACAAGAACGGCAAGGAATATTGGTGGCAGGGCGATAGTAAGTGGTGGGGCGGTCGCGCACCAATTCTCTTCCCCATCTGTGGCGGTATGTGGGACGGCTGTTGCACTTATAAAGGTCAGGAACTTAAAATTGAGAAGCACGGTTTTGTGCGCAAGGCTGAGTGGACACTCGCTGCGCAAACGGAAAACAGTGTGACTTACAGCTACGAGCCTACTGCGGAAGAGCTTGTTGCATATCCCTTCCCCTGCCGTGTGGAAGTTTGTTACGCACTTGAGGGCATGCAGCTCCGTATGACGATGCGCGTAATTAACTTGGGCACGGAAGAAATGTACTTCCAGATGGGCGGACACCCCGCTTTCAACCTCCCCGACTTCTCTGACGACAAGGAGGTAGTTGGTTATGTGCGTCTTGAAGGGACTCCCGAAAGCGTACTCCGTGCCAGCACACAAGGATGTACCGAACACGAACGCTTCGGTTTCCCCAAGACGGAAGAAGGTCTTGTGCCCATCTGCGTGGATACCTTTAATAACGAAGCGCTCATCTTTGACAAGCACCAGCTCACCGCAGCAACACTCCTTACGCTTGACAAGCAACCCGTAGCACGCGTAGAATGCTCTGCACCCGTTTGGCTCTTCTGGCAGCCCCAGGGAGTGCACACACCTTTCCTCTGCATCGAACCTTGGTATGGTCTTTGCGACGAACAAGGTTTCAACGGCAGCATCCAAGAACGCCCCTACATGCAAGCGCTTGAGGCGGGCAAGACTTGGGAAAACGATTTGGTGATTCAGTTCTACGAATAACAAATCTCCACACATTAGCTAAACAACTTAAGTGAAACTTCCACACCACCTACAGGCAACCATTTCGCTCCCCTCCTCAAAGAGCATTTGCAACCGCGCACTGATTATTGCCGCACTCTCGGGAAAGCAGACGCAGCTGCACAATCTGTCGGATTGCGACGATACTCGCGTGCTCGTTCGTGCTTTGCAGAGCGAGGAAGAAGTAATCGACATCATGGCGGCAGGCACTGCCATGCGCTTCTCTACGGCATATTTTGCCACCACTCCCGGCACGCACATCGTGACCGGCACAGAGCGCATGCGCCAACGCCCCATCGGTGTGTTGGTCGAGGCTTTGCGACAATTGGGTGCCGACATTTCTTATGTAGAAGCCGAGGGATTCCCCCCACTGCGCATTCAGGGCAAACCACTTAAGGGCGGCAGCATTTCGCTCCCCGCAAATGTGAGTTCGCAATACATCTCGGCGTTGCTGATGATTGGTCCGACACTTGCAGAAGGACTGTGCTTGCACCTTGAAGGCACTATCATCTCGCGCCCCTATATAGAAATGACCCTCTCGCTGATGCGCCAGTTTGGAGTACAAGCGGAATGGACAGACGAAGCCACTATTCGAGTTGCGCCACGGCCTTATCAGCCCTTGAAAGCGTTTAGCGTAGAAAGCGATTGGAGCGCGGCGTCCTACTGGTACGAACTCGTGGCGTTGAGTCCCGACCCTGCGGCGTGCATTGTGTTGCCCTACCTTTTTGAGAAGAGTTTGCAAGGCGACTCCCGCATTCGCGAATTTTTCGTTCCTTTAGGAGTACGCACAGTATTCACTCCCGAAGGCGTTATACTCACAAAGTCAGAAGCGGCAGCGCCTGCCGTGTTGCGCCTTGACCTTTCGGAACAACCCGATCTGGCGCAGACGCTCGTAGTGACTTGCGCGATGCTCCGCCAACCCTTTCATTTCACAGGGCTTCAGACCTTGAAAATAAAAGAAACCGACCGCATCACTGCGCTCCGCACGGAGTTGCAAAAGATGGGCATTCGCGTGAGTGAGGTGCACGACAGCGAACTCTTCTGCACCGAGTTTGGCGCCGCAGAGCTACCATCAAACGCATTCGTAAGCATAGATACTTACGACGACCACCGCATGGCAATGGCCTTTGCGCCTTGCGCCCTGCGCTATCCCGCTCTGCGCATCAACCATCCCGAGGTGGTGAGCAAGTCATACCCAGACTTTTGGCAACACCTCAAACAACTTTAAGCATCCCCCACTTACTTCTAAACCACATACTTTAGCCATGACATACCTCTATATTTTTCTTGCCCTCATTATTCTTGTAGCTGTGGTTGCAAGATTCTTGCGCAAGGAAGACCCCGTTGTGCCGGCCGAAGTTGAAGCAACTGATAATCAAGTTGTTCAACAAGAGCAGGAAGAACCTGAAGAATGTTGCGGTCAGCATGAGACTTGCGAGAAAGACAGCCTCTTGGCAGCCGTGAGCAAGGATGTAGAATATTATGAGGATGAAGAGCTCGACCGCTTCCGCACGCGCCGCTCGGATGAGTATACCGCAGAGGAGGTGGAGGAGTTTCAGGAAATCCTTTACACGATGCGCAACGACGAAGTGGCTGGGTGGGTGCGCTCCTTGCAACTTCGCCACATCGAACTCCCTGACCCTATCAAGGACGAAGTATTCCTCATTATCGGCGAGCGCAGAATGCATTCGTAATCCCTTCTGCGGAAGGCATAAATCCGACCCAGAAAAAACCATACCCTTCTTCGTAATCATTATTAGTAACATAAAAAAAATTATTAGTAACATAATTTAAAATATATTACTAACAATTTTCGCCCCTAAAACCTTTGATGTTACAGCGCGTTACAAAAGTGCTATAATTACTCGTTTTTTGTGAAGAAACTCACTCCCATACTCCTCCTGGCGGTGCTACTTGCCGTGATGTCGTGTTCTACAAAAAAGAATACGGCAGTTACGCGTATGTGGCACTCCTTCACGGCGCGCTACAACACCTATTATAACGGTCAAGTGGCTTACAAAGAGGGGATGTACTCAAAGGAGAAGGGGCATAAAGACAACTACACAGAGTTTCTCCCCGTGTTCCTGGTGGGCAACGAAAATAGTCGCACCACAGGGAGTGGTAATTTTGAGACAACCATTACAAAGTGTCAGAAAGCCATTCAGCAACACTCCATTAGCCGTCGCCCCAAGGCGGAAGGCGGTAAGAAGGCTACACCCAAGATGAAGGCGTATTTGGCGCAGAAGGAGTTTAACCCCTTCCTCAAGCACGCGTGGCTCTTGATGGGTGAGGCACAATTCCAAAAGGGTGATTTTCTTGAAGCAGCCGCAACATTCTCCTACATTACCCGCCACTATGCCACACAGCCCTTGATTGTCAACGAGGCGCGTGCCTATCTGATACGCTGCTACACAGAGTTGGAATGGTATTATGACGCCGAGGATGTGGTAAACCGCATGAAGCGCGACACCATCACTTCTCGCGTACGAAAAATTGCGAATTTGAGCGAAGCAAACCTGCTTTTACGACAAGAACGATTTGACGAAGCGCTCCCCTACCTCAAACAAGCGGTCAAGGATGCTTCTTCTAACCTACAAGAAGCGCGACTGCACTTCCTTATTGGGCAAATTCTTCAACATCAAGGACATAAGAGCGAGGCATTCAAAGCCTACCAATCATGTATCCGCAAGAATCCGCCTTACGAATTAGCATTCAATGCACGCATCTGCCAGACGGAAGTGATGAGTGGAGGTAGCGAAACAAAAAAGATGGTGAGACGCCTGCGAAGCATGGCTGCCGAGGATAAGAACAAAGACTATCTTGACCAAATCTATTATGCAATGGGCAACATCTACCTTGCCCAACGCGATACGGCAAACGCCATAGGTTCTTACGAGAAGGGACGCGAAAAATCTACGCGCAACGGTATTGAAAAGGGGATGCTCGTATTGCGACTTGCCGAAATTTATTGGGAACAAGGGCGTTACGACCTAGCGCAAGGATGTTACGGCGAAGCAATTGGCGCACTTCATAAAGAGCATGCGAAATATGAAGAAGTAAAACGCCGTTCTACCGTGCTGGATGCTTTGGTGCCTCACACCTCTGCAATCCATTTGCAAGATAGTCTGCTTTACCTTTCTGTGGCGCCCGAAAAAGAGCGCAACGAGGCCATTGGCCGCGTGATTGAAGAGCTGAAGCGCAAGGAAAAAGAGGAGCGCAAACTCGCAGCCGACTCTGCGGCCAACGCGCGACTCCAAGAAAGCGGACAAGTTCCTTCACAACAGAAGAAACCCGCCCAGCAAATGGGCGCCGACAAGTCGTGGTATTTCTACAACACGACGGCAGTAACACAGGGCAAGCAAGCATTTAAGCGCTCATGGGGAAATCGTAAATTAGAAGACCATTGGCGCCGTAGCAACCGCACAGTTGTGGACTTTATTGAGGATGCTGAAACTGACTATGACACGATGTCTGACAGCATTGCCACAGATTCGTTAGCGACCGATACAGTAGAGACAGAAAAAGAACTCACCGATGCTGAAGATCCGCACAAGCGCGATTACTATTTGGCACAGATTCCATTCTCTGCAGAACAAAAAGAAGCGGCCCACAGCATTATTAAAGAAGCCCTCTTTGAAGCGGCAATCATTGAGAAAGACCAGTTGGAAGATTTCCCTCTCGCAGAACGGACTTTCACACGCCTCTACACAGACTATCCCGAATTTGAACAAATGGAAGAGGTATATTACCAACTCTTCTTGCTCTATTCACGATGGGGCCGCACAGAAAAGGCGGAAGAGTTCAGAAATCTACTCGCCAACTACTACCCCGAAAGTGACATCACCAAGCTGATTACAGCACCCGATTTCGAATACCTCGCACGATTCGGTAAAGAAATAGAAGACTCGCTCTACCGCGAAACATACCTTGCCTATCGCGACCGCCAAAACGAGAAAGTTTGGAAGAATGAGGCTTATGCCAAAGAGAAATTCCCGAAGGGTGCCAACCGTCCGAAGTTTATCTTTGTGGATATCTTGAGCCGCATCGCAACTACTCCGAACGATACATTAATCAAGGAATTGCGCCAACTTGTAAGCGATTATCCCGAAAGCGATGTGAGCCAAATGGCAGGAATGATGATTAAGGGCCTTGAAAGTGGACGCACGATTGAAGGAGGAGCCTTGGATATCGGTTCACTTTGGTCTATGCGCACCCAGCGCACCGAGGAACAAGCAGCAAACATTGCCGAGGGACAACAACTCTTGACAGACAGAGAAACGCCCTTCTGTTTCCTCATCGCCTACCCCACAGACTCACTGGATGCCAACCGATTGTTGTATAACATTGCGCACTTTAATTTCACCGTGTTCATCTCGCGCAACCTTACGATTACGCAACAACGCGGAAAGGCCTTAACACAATTCGTGGTAAGCGGATTCTCGTCTTACGACGACGCACATGATTATGCGCAAAAGGTAACAATCTCACAAGAATTAGCAAAACAATTGCGCCACACGCGTACTTTCCTCATTGCCGAGGCAAACCTTAACTTGCTCGGCACGATGTATAGTTACGACGACTATCAGCAATTCTTTGATGAGAACTTCCAGCCCCTGGAACTCAACCCCGAATTATTGCCTGAGGAAGAGCCGCTCCAGCGTTACGAAGACGAACTCACACCTGAAGAATTGGAACGATTGGAGCAGCAACGCACCAAATCCAAGACCGAAGAAGAAGAGTTTGAAGACGATGGAGGAGAATGGTATTAGGGAAGGGTTAAAGGTTTTGAGGTTATAAAGGTCGCTTTGCTTTTAGGTAAGATTATGCAGACCGAAGGAAACCTCACAACCTAATAACCTATGACCTCACTACCTCGCAATAACATCTTTTAGCATAAAATCTTTGCGCTATATGCATAATTATTCGTAATTTTGCACAGAATATGGAGCAGACTACCCACGCGTGCTCCATGAGGCAAGTATAAACAATAAAACTCTATACTCCAATGAACAAGAAATTTTATTCTTTTGCAATGATGGCGCTCCTCGCATTTGGTTGCGCTACTCCTCTTGCCGCTCAAGAGACTGAAGAATTTGCTACAGAAGAAACTGCGGCACAGCCCGAGAAGTTCCAGGGTCTTCAGTTTGATGTTCCTGCGCTTGATCCCAAGCACCAGGCAGTTTGTGACGAGTACATGAACACGATGTTCACTGAACCTGAAAAGGCTAACAAGTCGCTCCAGCGCTTGCTCCGCTCTATTCAGCGCAAGCCCGAGCACCTCGTTGCTGTAGGCCACTACTTCGTAACAAACAGTACTTCTGACATCAGCTACTACGGTCCTGCAAAGATGTGCTCTGACAAGGCTTACGAAACTCCCGCTGCTACACAGGAATATGTGCTTATGTTCTGTATGGAAACAGCAATGCTCGGTCGCGACTATGGTAACGCTGGTCGTTTCTGCGATGTCCTTTTGAGTCAGAATGAAGCAAATGTTGCTGCTCTCAAGTTGAAGGCACGCATCTACAAGAGCCAGAACCCCATCGTGGCTATTGAAGCACTCGAAGCTCTTAAGAAGTACGATCCTTCTTACTATCAGGTAAACAAGGAACTCGGTGACATCCACTATGAATATGCTGAAAAGTCTGAAGGTGGCCAGTTGCTCACTGACTTGAAGAATGCGAACAAGTTCTACAAGGAATATTTCGCAGTGGTGCCCAAGAACAAGCAGGACATTGAATACCGCGCTGCATTGCGTTACAGCTATTCTTTGTTCACTTCACAGATGATGCTCCCCGAAGGTAATGAAGAAAAGGCTACTTACTTGAAGGAATGTCAGGACTTGACAAAGATGGCACTCGACCTCAACATCTCTCCCGACGCTAACCGTGCGAAGCCCTTCAAGGCTTACCAGTTCTTCTGCGATGTTGATGCTGGCGATATCGATGCTGCTATGCAATCATCTTCTTACGTAGCTAACAAGGAATATGCTGACAGCCTTTACACTTACCTCGACTACCTCTATGCTGCAAAGTATGAAGAAAGTCTTGAAAACAAGGTTGGCGCTGTAGAATACTACAAGAAGGGTCTCGCAGTTGACTCTACAAAGGCTCCTGGCTTTAAGGCTGTGGCAGACCTCTATCGTCAGCTCGGTCAGGCTGCTCTTGGTATTGAGTACTACGAAAAGTATTTGAGCCTCATCGGTAAGGAAAAGAGCCTCGGTGATGACCTCGGTCTTGCAAACCTTTACCTCGCTGCAAGTAACAAGTGCGACAGCACGCAGGTTGAACTTCGCGACCAGTATAAGAACGCTGCAGACAAGATCTACGAAAACATTGCTGCGGAAATGTCTGCTCCTGAAAACGAAGGTAAGTATGACGCTGCGCTCTTCTACCTCCCCTGGTACTACCGCGCACAGCTCTGGATTACAAACCCTGCAGAAGCTGAAGAAAAGCCCAAGATGTACTACGAAAAGGCGCTCGAACTCATCGGTGAAAACGAAAAGCTCAACCGCCAGCGCGAAGTCAGCGCACAGTACTTGATGCTCTACCACTTCAAGACTAACAACGACGCTGAATGTATGAAGTATCTTGAAATGGTGCTCATCGCAAATCCCAACAACCGCGTAGCAAATCAGATTTTGGAAGTGTTGATGTAATCGACACCCCACATAATACATTAAGAAGACGAGTTGACAGCATGTTGTCAGCTCGTCTTCTTGTTTATACCGCTGTCCGGAAAACGCTCTCACGCCCCCAGCAACTCCTATACTATCGCAGCAAAAATCCTAAAGGAAATAAATTAAATTCCAAAGGAGAAAATTTCATTTCCAAAGGGAATAAATTTTGGAAATTAGGAAGGAGTCACAGATAGGCTCATTTTTCGCTACACACTCCTAAATACATCACAAAAAACCTCCCTTCAGCATTGACTAAAGGGAGGCTTTATTATATAAGAATACGAATTAGAAGCGAACGATAGTAGCGTCGCGGTCGGGACTTACGCTGACAATCTTAATGGGTGTAGCGAGTTCCTTTTCAAGATAAGCAATGTAGCTCTTAAATGCTTCGGGGAAGTCTTCTTCCTTACGGAGGTCAGAAAGAGGAGTCTTCCAACCGGGCACTTCTTCGTAAACAGCCTGCCAACCTTCAGTGTCGTAAGGCATTGTAGTAGTGCGCTCGCCATCCTTTTCGTATGCCACGCACACCTTAATAGTGTCGAAGCCGTCAAGCACATCGCCCTTCATCATCACGAGGTCTGTAACGCCGTTAATCATAATTGCGTACTTCAATGCTACGAGGTCTACCCAACCGCAACGGCGGTTACGACCTGTTACAGCACCGTATTCGTTACCGATGTGACGGATAAGGTCGCCAGTTTCGTCGAAAAGTTCAACGGGGAAGGGACCAGAACCTACGCGTGTAGAGTATGCCTTGAAGATACCGAAGATGCGGTCAATCTTGTTGGGCGCTACGCCGAGACCTGTGCAGACACCACCGCTGGTTGTAGAACTTGATGACACGAAGGGATACGTACCGTGGTCGATGTCGAGCAACGAACCCTGTGCGCCTTCAGCAAGAACTGTCTTGCCCTCTGCGAGGTAGTTATTGATGTCGATTTCTGTTTCACGAAGGGGGAACTTGCGCATGTACGCTACGCCCTCCATCCACTTCTGCTCTTCTTCTGTGATATCGTAATCAGTGAAGTTGAGATCACGAAGGATCTGTTCGTGGCGCGCCTTAAGTGCCTGGTACTTTGCTTCGAAATTGTCGAGAATATCTCCCACACGAAGACCAACGCGTGCTGCCTTGTCTGAATAAGTAGGACCAATGCCCTTACCTGTAGTACCTACCTTTGCCTTGCCCTTAGCCGCTTCATAAGCGCGGTCGAGCACGCGGTGCGTAGGAAGGATGAGGTGCGCACGACGGCTGATGTGGAGGCGGTCTGTGAGCGTGTAGCCCGCAGCTTCAAGCTCGCGTGCTTCAGCCATAAAGAGGTCGGGAGCAATTACACAACCGTTACCGATGATGTTAATCTTGCCTTCGTCAAAAATACCCGAGGGGATTGAGCGAAGCACGAACTTCTTGCCTTCAAAAATGATGGTGTGACCTGCATTAGGACCACCGGCGAAGCGCGCAATAACATCGTACTGGGGGGTAAAGTAGTCTACCACCTTACCTTTACCTTCGTCGCCAAAAACAATGCCGAGGAGGGCATCAACTTTTCCTTTTGCCATAGTATATTTATTGTGATTAATTCAGGAGGGGATGTGCATGTTAGGAGGTTCTATACGCTATAAAATTTATAGGACATATAGACTTCCTGCAGCGTCTAAATTTTACTCTGCAATACGCTGCACGAGCGTTCTAAAGATTTCTGCCATCAAGGGTTGCACAGCGTCGGCAGCCTTCTGCACCTCTTCATGACTTACTTCTACAATCTTGCCTTCTACACCGAGGTCGGTGATGATTGAAATACCGAAGGTGCGGATGCCACAGTGGCGTGCAACGATTACTTCAGGCACTGTTGACATACCTACAGCGTCGCCGCCAATAATGCGGTACATCTTGTATTCTGCGGGAGTTTCAAAAGTAGGTCCTTGGGTACCTACATACACGCCTTCAACTGTCTTGATGCCCTTCTCACGAGCAATTTCGCGCGCAAGCTGGAGGTACTGGCGGTCGTAGGGTTCTGACATATCCGGGAAGCGAGGACCGGTGGGGAAGTTCTTTCCGCGAAGGGGATGTTCAGGGAAGAAATTGATGTGGTCTGTAATCAGCATGAGGTCGCCAATTTCAAAATCGGGATTCATACCGCCCGCTGCGTTTGACACAAAGAGATTCTTAATACCAAGGGCATGCATCACACGCACGGGGAAGGTCACTTGCTTCATGTCGTAACCTTCGTAAAAGTGGAAGCGTCCCTGCATCGCCAACACCTCTTTACCACCGAGCAAACCGAAGATGAGTTTGCCGCTGTGCCCTTCTACGGTTGAGAGGGGGAAGTGAGGGATTACACTATAGGGGAATTCGTCAATAATTTCTATTTCTGCAGCCAAACGTCCCAAACCTGTGCCAAGCACTACGGCTGTTGTGGGGCGTGAAGTGGTGTGTTCGAGCAACCACTGTGCTGTCTCATTAATTTGCGTCAACATAGTTGTAGATTTTAGTATGAAATTTTTCGGCGTCACCGAAAAGGAATTTGACTTC
>JAEIGA010007027.1_pt1 | contig 17126 bp, 14 predicted proteins | sample 9270691 | NCBI WGS metagenome assembly JAEIGA01 (sample SAMN17057246, study PRJNA624740) | gut metagenome | biome: biome; isolation source: fecal sample | host: Bos grunniens | place: China: Xizang | collected 2019
CCTCATCCTTATAAAGGAACTGATAAGGTCTTCTCTCTACATTGATAGTCTCGATCTTTGCACCTGCAGTGAAAGTGTTCTCGAGGATACGACCGTTCTCAAGGTTTCTGAGCTTAGTCTTTACGAAAGCTGGACCCTTACCTGGCTTTACGTGCTGGAACCATACGATTGAGCATGGCTTGCCGTTGAAGTTAAGATAAAGTCCGTTTTTGAAATCAGCTGTTGTTGCCATAAAATTATTTTTTTATTGTTATCTGTTCAATATCAGCGCAGAAGCATATAGCCCTCTGCCAAAAAACGGCTGCAAAAATATAAAATTGTCCTTATCTAAACAAATTTATTAATTACCCTCGTTTTTTTCTCCGTACTTTTCCTCCCAATCTGCTACGAATCGGTTGAGGCTTAGAATGTTGTCAGCCACTTCTTCGAGCAGCCACTTAGGAGTCGATGTCGCTCCGCAGATGCCAACCTTGTCGTCGGCACGGAACCACTCTCTCTTGATCTCAGCAACAGAGTCTATATAATAGGTTCTGATGTTAAGTGACTTGCATAAGTCGCAGAGCACCTTTCCGTTGGAGCTCGCCTTGCCGGCAACGAAGATGATGATATCGTGCTCCAATGCGAACTGTGAAAGCCTCTCGTGTCTTGTCGCTACCTGAGAGCAGATGGTGTCATGTATGTTCAGCTGAGCTACTTCTTTCAGACGTGCGCAGAGCTGTGCGTATTCAGAAGGGCTCTTTGTCGTCTGGCTGAACAGTTCTATAGGCTGGTCAAGATGTACATGTCCTTCTGCAATGGCTGTTTCAAGCATAGGAATGTTTTCCACCACGACTGCCTTCCCATCTGTCTGACCTACGAGTCCGAGTACTTCTGCATGTCCGATCTTTCCGAAGATGACGATCTGACCCCTGCCTTCTTCCTGCTGCTTCTGATAGGCTTCTCTGATTCTCTGCTGGAGCTTCAGAACCACAGGACATGTGCAGTCTATGACCTCGAAACCTAATTCTGCAGCCTTGGTATAGGTCTGCGGAGGCTCACCATGAGCCCTGATGAGCAGCACCTCTCCCTGAGCATTGACCATTTCATCAAGGTCTTCCTTGTCTATGGTTACAAGTCCCTGCTTCAGAAGCCTTTCCAGTTCTGAATCATTATGTACAATCGCACCGAGCGAGTAAAGACGCTTTTCTTCACCCTCAGTCCTGGTCTTTGCGTTAAGGAACTCTTCTGCCTTGCTTATTGCGCGGATCACGCCGGCACAGAAGCCGGAGTTCTTATCAATATCTACTGTTATCATATCAGCATCCGAAACGTTCTGCAATAATGTTCTTCACCCACTCCAGCTGCTGCTGCATGGTCATGTGCGAGTTGTCCAGCACGACAGCATCAGGGGCCTGAGTAAGAGGTGATACCTCACGATGTGAGTCAATATAATCTCTTTCCTGAAGATTCTTAAGTACATCTTCGAGCTGAACCTTATCTCCCTTTGCCTCCATTTCAGCTGCTCTTCTCTGTGCTCTCACCACCGGGTCGGCTGTCATGAAGATCTTAAGCTCTGCCTGCGGAAATACAGTTGTACCTATATCTCTGCCATCCATGACAATGCGCTTGTTCTTTCCGAACTCGCGAAGTTTTCTGTCAACGAAATCACGTACCTCTGCCACGGTCGCAATAGGGCTTACCTTACCTGCAACCTCGAGAGAACGTATTTCTTTCTCAATGCATCTTTCACCAATATATGTGCCTTCCTTGCCGAAATGTATATCAAGAGTTTCGAGAGCCTTGTCCAGTCCGGGAACGTCAATGCTGTTGTCATCAGAGATGAAACCGTTCTCTATGGCGAAAAGTGTAACGCCTCTATACAATGCTCCTGAGTCAAGATATAAGAAAGAAAACTCGTTTGCCATGATTTTTGCAAAGGAGCTTTTTCCTGTTGAGGAATAGCCGTCGATAGCTATTATTATGTCTGGAATCTGCATCAGCAATACTTGTTGATTCTGGTAAAAAATATAAAGTTCAAAACTAAGCAAAATTATAAAATATTGTTTAAACTCCCAAAAATGTCGATATTTGTGTAATGCTAAATACTGCTCAAACTATGAAGATACTGATCATTGATGACGAAAGGTCCATCCGTAATTCCCTGAAGGAGATTCTTGCGGATGAGGGTTATGATGTGGATGTTGCCGAAAACGGAGCGCAAGGCTGCGAAATGGCTGAAAAGGAAAAGTACAGTGTCATCTTCTGTGACATCAAGATGCCTCAGATGGATGGTATGGAAGTTCTTGACAAGTTCGCCCAGATGGGAATTGAATCTGCTGTCATCATGATTTCCGGTCATGGTGATATAGATACCGCTGTGGAATGTATCAAGAAGGGAGCTTTTGATTTCATCCAGAAACCTCTCGACCTGAACAGAATCCTCATCACCATAAAGAATGCAACAGAAAAGGTGTCTCTGGTCAAGGAGACCAAGATCCTCAAGAAGAAGGTATACGGTCAGGAAATGGTGGGTGAGTCGGCTCCGATCAAGCATATCAAGGAGATGATAGACAAGGTTGCCCCGACAGATGCAAGAGTTCTTATCATCGGATCAAACGGTACGGGAAAGGAACTTGTGGCGCGCAATCTTCATCAGAGAAGTAACCGCAGTGCTGCACCCTATGTTGAGGTAAACTGTGCTGCCATTCCGTCAGAACTTATTGAAAGTGAACTTTTCGGACATGAGAAGGGTGCCTTCACATCTGCAATCAAGCAGCATAAGGGAAAATTTGAGCAGGCTGACGGTGGAACACTTTTCCTTGATGAGATCGGTGACATGTCCCTTGCTGCTCAGGCAAAGGTGCTTCGCGTACTTCAGGAAAAGAAACTTTCCCGTGTGGGCAGCGATAAGGATATAATGGTGGATGTCAGGGTGCTTGCCGCGACAAACAAGAATCTGAAGGAGGAAATCGCTCAGAACCGTTTCAGAGAAGACCTTTATCATCGTCTTAGTGTCATCGTAATCAAGGTTCCTACTCTGGATGACAGAAAGGATGATATTCCTTTGCTCGTTGATCATTTCATAGCTCAGATATGTGCAGAAACAGGAATGCCTCAGCGAGAAATCGATACGGATGCCATGCAGCTGCTTGTCGAAAAGAGCTGGACCGGTAATATCAGAGAGTTAAGAAATGTAGTGGAGCGTCTCCTGATCCTGTCAGGCAGCCGCATAACCGCAGAAGATGTAAAGGCCTATGTACTGTAGGCCTTTATTTATGCTTGCTTGGGCAATGTTACAATGAATGAGGCTCCACCTAGAGCGAAAGACTTCTTATAGCTGATCTCGCCTTCGCACTTGGTGATGATATTGCGGCAGATGGCTAGTCCGAGTCCTGTGCCGGAACTCTTGGTGGTGAAGTTCGGTGTGAACAGCTTATGCTGATTCTCCTCGGAAACACCTGAACCATTGTCATCGAAGACAACGTCGTAATATCCCTCTTTGGTACTGTTCCTCAGGCAGATGAGAACCTTACCTACAATCTTTTCACCGGTCTGTTCGAAGACCTCCTCCTGGTGACTCTCGACAGCCTGGATAGCATTTGTGATCAGATTGACAAACACTCGTATAAGCTGTGGCTTAGGAGCTATGACATAGGCCTCCGGCATACCTATATAAGATATCTTCACGCCTTCCTTGTTGTCAAAGATCAGAAGCTGTTCCTTAAGGGTCTTGTCCAGATCCATAAGCACAGGCTCCTCACTATACAGCTTTGCAAAGGTTGAAAACTCATTGGCAGTGTCGCTGAGGATATCAATATGCTCAAGAACAACTGCTGCCACCTTGTCGAACTTCTCTTCCCATGCAGGATTTCCCTTCTGCTTAAGTCTTATAAGTCTCTGAATCTCAAGCTTGATAGGGGTGAGCGGGTTCTTGATTTCATGTGCTACCTGTCTGGCCATTTCGCTCCATGCCTTGTCTCTTTCTGCCGAGGCAAGCTTCTGGGTCGAGTCCGCTAGGTCCTGTACCATTCGGTTGTATGTGTCTACCAGTGTCGAGATCTCATCCTCCCTCTTGTATATGATGAATTCAGGATTATGTATATCAGCCTTGGCCATCTTGTTTCCCATCTCGATCAGAGGCTTGAACATCTGGTTCACTTCGTTAGTGCTGAAGAAAAGTGTACAGATAAGCAGCATGAGGAAGAGGTTGATGATCAGAGCCGCATGGAACAGAGCCTCTCGGCGGAAGTCATAGTTCTTCTCGGTGTAAGGAGTACAGATGATACCAAGCATTTCCCTGCTGTCATTGAATATAGGTGCATACAGCATCCAGTAGCTGTAGTCGGCAATCTTTTCTCTATGTATATAATAGCGCTGATTGTCATACTTTATCTTCCTATACGCATTTTCATTGATTCTGCTTCCAAGAATCTGCTTCTCAAAGACTTCCGGAGATGTCGAGTGGAAAGCCTTGCCTTCAGGAGTATAGATCGTGATGTCGGTCTTTGTGTTGTTTCCTATGTTTTCAAAGGTGTTTGCAGCTTCCTGATTCATAAGGTCCTGCCATGAGCGGGCATAACGGACTCTTGATTCGGTAAGTGCCTGAACCATGCCGATCTTGGTGGACATCAGGTCATACATGTTGCTCTCGTTCCTCTTGTAGACGAAGATCACACTGATGATGGTCATGCTCAGAAGCACGAGGAATGATGATGTAAAGAGGATAGTATTGATCCTTGTCCTGTAATAATTTCTTTTGAAAACATTCTCCCTCTTCTTGTTCTTGAACAGAAGCATGAGCACTGCAGCTATGATCATGAACATATATGACCATGAGGTGAAGTACATCATGAAGCTTCTCTGCTTTCTCGAAATTACGATCAGTTCCTCCTCGCTGACCATGCTCATGAAATGTACATAATTGTTCGAGTGGACAGCATGTGATTCATACATATCCATCTCAGCTTTTTCAAGTGCATCGGAAACAGTAGGGTAAGGATAATTTCCCTTGAATGATACCAGTCTCTTGTCAATATATCTTGCATACGAATATATTGACGGAATGTTTATCTCACCCGGTTTCGAGAAGCGTCCGAGGATGCTGTAATAACCTCTATCCTCCCTGTTTGAGTTCGGCTCAATGGTCAGAAGCATTCGGTTTATGGAATTGTCAGAAGACCAGAACCAGAATGTACCGGCGTATGTGCTGTGTCCGTTGCCGTCAGTCAGGAATGTGAATCTCGAACCTTCCGAAATCGGAGTTCCGGATGCTATGATATTGTTCAGGAGTTCTGTACCGTTCCTGTCGTCTTCCTTGAAGATTCTGACCTCTATTATATTGTCCTGTCTGACTCTGCTCAGGTAATATTCCGTTATTCTGTTGAGTACCATTGCCGCACTGTTTTCCATACCGGAAAGCGTCGCAAGCAGCTGGTCATTGGCAATGTTTTCCTCCACACTTCGCAACTGGATCTCCAGACCCAGATTTCTGTCTACAGCCAGGCGGTTTGACCATACTGTTACCCTGTCCTTCTCCTTTCTGAAGCCAAGAGTGCCTGATGTGTATGTGAAGTAAAGGGAGCAGATGGCTGCAAAAGCCAATATACCTGCCCTGCCCAGCAGATTGAAGCGTATGCCGAAGTATCTTCTGAATATAGGGGCAAGCGCCTGTATGAAAAGAAGAATGCAGAAGGCCAGACAGGTATATGATCCATATATCATCATAGGATACAGCACTGCATCATTCTGTTTGTACAGCTCAAGATTGATGCTTGAGTTGAGGATGAGGCTTTCTATGCTGAAATCTATGTATATGAATATACCTGTCGCGGCAGCAATGGATACAAGTGAATATATCGCCGCCTTAAGCTTTTCGTGTCTTTTGTCCGATCTGATCAGCACCAGGATCCTGTGCCTCATCATGTAGGCGCACAAGCATGCCATGAATATGAATACATTGCTTATGAAAAGTATTCCGATGGAGTTAAGGTACGGACCGTCTGCATAGATGCTTGGCGAGAAGAAATCCATCGTAGAGCTGACCCTCTGGGACCAGACATAAGACAGTCCCAGCAGCAGGCAGAGGGCTGCACTTACAAGGAAATATACCCTGAATGTTCTTCGGCTTGCAAGAAAAAGTATCATTGCAGTGGCAAAGAACAGCATCGCGAGCCACTTGAGTATCGAGTTGTTGAAGAAAGGTATGGACAGATTCGTATCTGCAATAATCTTGAAAAGGGGAGTGTCGTCCAGAGAAACATCAGTACCTCCACTGTAGCTGAGAGGCTGTACAGAATATCTTGCCGGCAGCTTCAGAATGGGGTTCACACCGTTCTCATTCCTTCTGACATCATCGATGAGGGTGTTCTTTATTTCGATTCCGGCGAGTATCTTGTCGTTTCTGTTACCATATACGGCCTTGGTGACATACCATTTAGGACCGATGTTGGTATATGCCGTAGCTTCTCCGATTTCGGAAAGAGGAGATACCAGCCTGCTCTTCAGACTAGTCATGCGCTGGAAGACCATCTTTGACGAGATGTCATCGTTTGTGACGCTGAACTGGTTGTTCCAGGATTGAAGGGAATCATTTACATAACGATATATCACAATGTCTTCGGGAATATGTCCGACATCAGGCCATTTGCCGTCTTCAGCCTGCATGACATCAGTGATATACCGGTCCAGAAGCTTCATGCGCTTGGCAAGCCTCTCCTGGGTAGCGTCGGCGACCTTGCTGATGTCACTGACATCAGATCTGCCCGTCATTGAGAAGACGAACATCAGGATAGATATGACAAAGCATATCTGCGAAAGACGCTTCTGTATCTTCTTTTTATCCATAATTATTCGTGATGATAAGGCTCACCTCTGATGATGGTGAAGGCTCTGTATATCTGTTCTGCGACAATGGCCCTTACCATCTGGTGAGAGAATGTCATCTTGGAAAGAGATATCTTGGAATTGGCCCTGCTGTAGACCTCCTGCGAGAAACCGTATGCACCGCCGATGACAAAGGTGATGTCTTTGCCTATATAGGATATCTTGTCCTGAAGCACTTTTGCAAGTTCAACAGATGTATACTGCTTTCCTCTTTCGTCAAGCAGTATCACGTCATCATTCGGCTTGACATTCTTGAGAATCAGCTCGCCCTCCTTAGTCTTTATCTGTTCAGTAGAAAGGGCTGATACATTCTTGAGCTCCGGAATCTCCGTCATTACGAAAGGTATATAGTGCTTGAGACGTGACACATAGATGTCAAGTCCCTGTTTTACCCAGTCCTTATCGGTCTTGCCGACTGTCAGCAGCGTGATCTTCATCTGAATACTTGCTTTTGTTCTTATGCAAATATATACAAATCTGTTCAAAAATCTGACAAAAGAGCAGAAATGCGCAATGGCGTGAAATTTGCAGTAATTCTGCTATCCTTTTACAAAGTTTTATTGATGAAAAAATGCTTATTACTTACGGTGACGGCTGTCATCGCCATTTTTTCTGCGCTTGGAATGAAAGCGCAGGACAATGGTTATGATGTCTTCAATCCGATATCCAAATATCTTGCCTTAGGAGATGCGGACAGACTTTCCGCATGGTTTTCCGATAATCTGGAGGTCACTATATTCTCAGATTCTAATGATTCGAGCAGAAATCAGGCGAGACAGATATTAAGGTCCTTCTTCAACTCCTATACTCCTCGCTCCTTCGAGATCACCCATAAGGCCGGACGCTCCAATATGAAATATGCCTTGGGGACTCTGAATGCTGGCGGCGAAGTCTTCCTTGTCACTCTTTTCGTCAATTACAAGGACACTGGCTACAAGATCCAGCACATCAAGATAGAAAAGATAGATTAAGTTCTATATACGAAACAAAAAAGGATGATCATTGCGATCATCCTTTTTTGTAATTATTTCTGTCTGAGGAATATCTGCACAGGGCAGCCGAGGAAATCGAACTTGCTGCGCAGCTTGTTCTCGAGGAATCTCTTGTACGGGTCGCGGATGTACTGCGGAAGGTTGCAGAAGAACGCGAATGATGGAGAACGTGTAGGAAGCTGAGTGATGTACTTGATCTTGATGTACTTACCCTTCCATGCAGGTGGAGGATAATTCTCAATCTCAGGAAGCATCTCCTCATTGATCTTCGATGTCGAGATCTTTCTCGAGTAGTTCTCGTATACGTGTGCCGCTGCATCAAGTACATCCATGATTCTCTGCTTGTTGATTACGGATGTAAAGATGATAGGAAGGTCATTGAATGGTGCAAGACGCTCCTTGATGGCTATTGTATATTCCTTCATGGTGTTGCTGTCCTTCTCGATGGTATCCCACTTGTTGACAACAACCACGCAGCCCTTCTTGTTTCTCTGGATAAGGTTGAAGATGGCCATATCCTGAGCCTCGATACCTGTCTGAGCATCAATCATGAGGATACATACATCGGAGTGCTCGATGGCACGGATGGATCTCATGACAGAATAGAACTCAAGGTCTTCGTGAACCTTTGCCTTCTTTCTCATACCTGCTGTATCGACAAGCATGAACTCATGTCCGAACTTGTTATAGAGGGTAGCGATAGAGTCACGTGTCGTACCTGCAATAGGAGTCACGATGTTTCTCTCCTTACCGAGAAGCGCGTTTGTGAGTGAAGATTTTCCTACATTAGGCTTACCTACGATGGTGAAGTGAGGAAGCTCAGGATGCTCGTCCTGATCAGGATCCTCTGCAGGAAGGAGGCGTACGATCTCGTCAAGAAGGTCACCTGTTCCTCCGCCGTTAGCTGCTGAAATGCTCCAGATCTCTCCAAGACCGAGTGAATAGAACTGGAAAGCGTCATACATCTTCTCTCCGGAGTCGATCTTGTTCACTGCAAGAATCACCGGCTTGCCGCTGCGACGCAGGATATCTGCAATCTCTTCGTCATAATCGGTGATGCCTGTAGCAGCCTCTACCATGAAGAGGACAACAGAGGCTTCTTCGATGGCGAGGACAACCTGCTTGCGGATCTCCTCTTCGAAGATATCGTCTGAATTGGAAGTGTATCCGCCGGTATCCACAACAGAAAACTCGTGGCCGCACCACTCGCATTTTCCGTAATGTCTGTCGCGGGTCACACCTGCTGTCTCATCTACAATAGCCTGTCGCATTCCGACAAGGCGGTTAAAAAGTGTGGACTTACCTACATTTGGTCGTCCTACAATAGCTAAAAGACTCATAATCTGTAATTTAATTGTTAATATCCCGCCTCACGGCGATGATTGCTCGTCCCTATCCGGGACCGTTTATCGGCAGCCCGCTCCGCAAGATGAACAGCTGTCATCATTGCACTGCGGTGCACCGTTCGCGTCTTTCTTGCCCCACATCTTCATCTCGTCCTCCTTGGCGCACTTGATGCCCCTCTTGCGCATCTCCCTGTTGTTCTCTATCTCAGTTTCCGGAAAATGTCCATCCTTCCTGAAGATGATGTTGAAGCACAGGCCCGTCACGCAGAGGGCTATCAGTACCAAGGCGGCAATGAAGATCTCCATTTATTAGTTGATGAAGCTTGAGCTGATCTCCTCGTAGTTGTACACCTTGTTGATGATGTCGGCGAAGATATCAGTCATAGAAAGTACTGTGATCTTTTTAGTGTCCTTTGCAGGGTCGCTGCTGAGTGGAATTGTATCTGATACGATTACCTCCTCAAGAGCAGAATCTGCGATTCTCTCATATGCAGGGCCTGAGAATACAGCGTGTGTAGCACAAGCTCTTACGCTGAGTGCGCCCATTTCCTTAAGTACGTTGGCAGCCTTTGCAAGTGTGCCGGCAGTATCGATCATGTCGTCCACGATCACGATGTTCTTACCTGCTACCTCACCGATAGCAGTGATTGAAGCTACTACGTTTGCCTTCTCACGTGACTTGTGGCAGATTACTACAGGGCACTCAAGATATCTTGCATATGCGTTTGCTCTCTTGGCACCTCCCATATCAGGAGCTGCGATCGCGAGGTTCTCGATGTTGAGTGACTTGAGGTAAGGAAGGAACACAGCGCTCGCATAGATGTGGTCTACAGGGAAATCGAAGAAGCCCTGGATCTGGTCTGCATGGAGGTCGCATGTCATGACACGGTCACATCCTGCTGCGTGGAGCATGTTGGCTACAAGCTTGGCTCCGATTGAAACTCTTGGCTTGTCCTTGCGGTCCTGTCTTGCCCATCCGTAGTATGGCATTACCGCAATTACCTTGTGAGCGGAAGCTCTCTTGGCAGCATCTGCCATAAGAAGAAGCTCAAAGAGGTTTTCTGTCGGTGGTGGGGTTGACTGTATGATGAATACAGTTGCTCCTCTGACGCTCTCGTTGAATGATGGCTGGAATTCGCCGTCGCTGAATGTGAGTACGTCAGACGCTCCGAGGTTGATGTTGAGAGCTTTGGCTACCTTGACTGCAAAGTCCTTTGATGCTCTGCAGGCAAAAAGTTTCATTTTGTGTTCGTCGTGCATCGTGTTTATTTTGAGAGGGTTATTATTCGTTGTTTTCCTTGAGTGAGGCGAGGACTGTCTCGATATAATCGAGGATTTCGTCACGGCCGAGTCCTGTTTCCGAAGAGCTTACGAAAGTAGGAGGGAGTTCCTCCCAAAGTTCCAGAATCTTCTGCTTGTTCTTCTCGATCTGTGCTGCGAGTGCATTTGGACCGCTCTTGTCTCCTTTGGTGAAGATGATGGCAAATGGAATCTGGCTCTGACCCAGCTCGATAAGGAAGTCCATGTCCACCTGTCCGATATCGTGGCGGGAATCGATCAGGACAAAGAGCATTATCATCTCTTCCGAGAAGTTCAGATAGTTCCTGATCACCTGCTCAAGTTTCTGCTTTCCTGTGGCCGACATCTTAGCGTATCCGTAACCTGGAAGGTCAACAAGATACCACTCCCTGTTTATGAGGAAGTGGTTCACAAGCCTTGTCTTTCCAGGCTTGCTCGATGTCATGGCCAACTTCTTATTGCGGCAAAGCATGTTGATAAGTGAGGACTTGCCCACATTGGATCTTCCGATAAAGGCAAATTCAGGAAATTTCTGCTTTGGCTTTTCTGAAATCCTTGTGCTGCTGCCGGCAAAAAGCGCTTCGTTAATCTTCATGTCTGAATCGATGTTGAAAATCAGTTGGCAAAGATATTAAATTTATTTGATTTTCTGCCGTAAGAATGTGAGGTCAAAGGAAATTTTACTAAATTTGTTGCGATAGAACAGAAAGTTTATGGAAAAAGAATATATCGACCTTTTTGAGTTTCAGACAAAGCTTAAGGAGGGGGTAGAGTGTCTTTTCCCAAAACGTCTGTGGATCAGGGCGGAAGTGAGTGCTGTGAAAGCACGTCAGGGCGGCCATTGCTGGCTCGAACTGTCTCAGAGCAGCCGTGAAGGACTTATTGCAAAAGCCTCTGCTGTAATCTGGAGTTCCAAGTATAGATTTATTGCACCATATTTTGAGTCAGTGACCGGTTCTCCGATAGCGGAGGGCATGGTCATTCTTGTTGAAATACAGGTCAATTACAGCCAGCTATATGGTTTTTCATTGATTATAAACGACATAGATCCGGAATATTCTCTGGGTCTGAAGGAGCTTGAGCGTCAGAAGACCATAGAACGCCTGCAGAATGAGGGACTCATGGATCTTCAGAAGGAACTTGCTCTGCCTGTGCTTCCCTACAGGCTAGCTGTCGTTTCGGCGGAAGATGCCGCCGGATATAGGGATTTTGTACGTCATCTGGAGGAGAATCCTTATGGCTTCAGCTTTGATATCACCCTGTTCCCGGCTCTGATGCAAGGTGCTGAATGTCCATCTTCCGTAATAGCGGCTCTGGATGCTGTGATGGAAAGCGAGGAAGTCTTTGATGCCGTGCTGATTCTGCGTGGCGGAGGTGCGAAGCTGGATCTTGCATGCTATGATGATTATGCAATGTCGGCGGTCATCGCCCAATTCCCTCTGCCGGTACTTACGGCAATAGGTCATGATCAGGATCATCATGTCTGCGATATGGTGGCACATGCCTATTTCAAGACTCCTACGGCTTTGGCGGACGGCATCATTTCGATATACGAGGACGAGGATGCAAGAATATCAGCCTTGATGACAAGGCTCCGAGTGGCTTCTACAGGACGTATAGCTCTTGCGGAGGCTGCAGTTGAGGTGCTGAAACGTCGTATTGTCGGGGGATTCTCAATGAAGATTGCGGCTATGGATTCTGCAGTGCAGATGCTCTGTACCCGCATTCATGCTGCGGACCCGCGGAAGGTTCTGGAAAGAGGATATGCCCTGGCTCTGGATGCTGAAGGACGTGTCCTTAAAGGGGTGGCAGGAAAGAGTGCCGGTGATAAAGTGTCGATGATGTTTGCAGATGGTACTCTCCACTGTACGGTCGACACCTGCGACTCAAGGCGATAAGCTTATCCCTCTCCGTCATCCCTGCTTGACCAGGAGACCAAAAGTAAAACGAAAATGGAAAAGTTTGATTATACAAAAGCAATAGAGGAACTTGAGACGATAGCCGCTAAAGTGGAAGACCCTCAGACCGGTATAGACGATATAGACAAGTATATCAGAAGATCGGAGGAGCTGGTTGAGGCCTGCCGTGCCTACCTGCGTGGCGCACGTGAACGCCTTAGCTCCCTTTCATCATAAATAAGAAACTAATAACCAACCATCATATGAAGGAAACAGAAATAAAAGACGCGATGATCTATGATCATGACGAGTGGTTGCTCCCATACAAGGATGTCATTGACAGAAGACATGAGATGTTTCTTGAAGTCAAGGAAAGAATGTCTGTTGACGGCCTCCTGAGCAAAGGAATGAATAACCACATGTACTATGGTCTTCATCGTGACGATAAAGGCAATTGGATCTTCCGTGAGTGGGCTCCGAATGCCACAAAGATATACATTGTCGGTGAATTCAATAACTGGAAGCGCAATGAGGTCTATGCCCTCAAGCCTATAGGTGGCGGAAACTGGGAAATAGTCCTTCCGGGCATGTTCCTGGATCATGGCACCCTCTATAAACTTTATATAGAGTGGAAAGGTGGTGGTGCGGAGAGACTTCCTGCCTATGTGACAAGAATGGTTCAGGACCCGTATACCAAGACCTTCTGTGCGCAGGTATGGGATCCTCAGCCATATCAGTGGAAGAACGGAAAGCCGGGCAAGCGTCCGCATCCGCTCATCTATGAGTGCCATATCGGAATGGCGGCCGAAGAGGAGAAGGTAGGAACATTCGAGGAGTTCAGACTCAATGTGCTGCCTAAGGTGGCTGAGCTGGGATATGATACCCTGCAGATCATGGCTCTTCAGGAGCATCCTTACTACGGTTCTTTCGGTTATCAGGTGGCAAATTTCTATGCCCTCAGCTCGCGCTTCGGTACTCCTGAGGAGTTCAAGGCTCTTGTCGATGATGCACACGGACTCGGAATAGCTGTCGTTATGGATATAGTTCATTCGCATTCTGTTGATAATGAGGCAGAAGGACTTGGCCTGTTCGATGGAAAGGAGGATCTTTATTTCTATAGCGGCGATCAGGGAAGACATCCTGCATGGGGCTCGCGCTGCTTTGACTATGGTAAGGATGAAACCAAATATTTCCTCTTGTCGAACTGCAAGTATTGGATGGAGGAGTTCCATCTTGACGGTTTCCGTTTTGACGGCGTGACAAGTATGCTTTATTGGGATCATGGTCTGGAGAAGGCTTTCACCGGTTATGACAGCTATTTCGACCAGGGCGTGGATGAAAATGCGCTTACTTATCTTGCGCTTGCCAATGTCCTTATTCACGAAATTGACGAAGATGCCTTCACTATTGCTGAGGATGTCAGCGGTATGGCAGGTCTTGCTGCTCCGTTTGAGATGGGCGGTATAGGCTTTGACTTCCGTATGAGCATGGGTGTGGCCGATAACTGGATCAAGTGGATCAAGGAACTTACTGATGACCAGTGGAGTATGGGAGAAATGTGGTGGCAGCTCACCAATAAGCGTGAAGATGAGAAGACAATCAGCTATGCAGAGTGCCATGATCAGGCAATGGTGGGCGACAAGACCATCGCTTTCCGTCTCATGGACAAGGAAATGTACTTCTCCATGAACAAGGAGTCCCAGTCGGATATCGTGGACAGAGGTATTGCTTTGCACAAGATGATACGTCTTGTCACTTTGGCAACCTGCGGAAACGGTTATCTTAACTTCATGGGTAACGAGTTCGGACATCCTGAGTGGATTGATTTCCCTCGTGAAGGAAACGGATGGTCGTATAAGCATGCAAGAAGACAGTGGTCTTTGGCTGAACCGGACTATCTGAGATATAGATATTTAAGAAATTTTGACCGTGCAATGGTCAATGTAGTGCGCCAGGAGGCAGTTCTGGACGAGAAGCCTGAACTTTTTGTACAGGATGAAGAAAAAAAGATACTTATTTTCAAAAGAAAAAATTGTATCTTTGCGCACAATTTTAACCCCACAACTTCTTTCACCGATTACGCATTTGCTGTGCCGGCTGGAAAGTATGAGGTTGTTCTCAATACGGACGAAAACGAATTTGACGGCTTCTCTCGAGTTAAGACTGGAGAGGTGCATTTTAGTGTACCTGTCAAGAGCGAAAACGGAAATGGTAAATATGATGACTCATTGTCACTCTACCTTCCTAACCGCTGTTCAGTAGTACTTAAGAAGATTGATTAACTAATTATTATATAAGTATGGCTTTTCTAAAATTTAACAAGTCCGAACTTGTCAACCTTGAGTACTCGCTTAAGCGCGAGATCATCGAGGCTAACAGGACAGGTGCCTACTGCAATACGTCGATCGTGACCTGCAATACAAGGCGCTACCACGGACTGCTTGCCGTTCCTGTAGATGAGCTCGGTGGCGGAAAGTATATGCTTCTTTCTGCTCTCGATGAGAGTCTTGTCCTTGCAGGTAAGCAGTTCAATCTAGGAATCCATTGCTATGGTGATACTTATGAGCCAAGAGGACATAAGTATATCGTAGACTTCGATGCGAATCCGGTGCCTGTGGTAACTTATAAGGTGGGTGGAATCGTCTTTACAAAGACCATTACCATGGTTCCTGACAATGATCAGGTACTTATCAAGTATGAGCTTGTTGAGGCTCCGTCAAAGCTGACCCTCATGCTCAAGCCTTTCCTCGCCTTCAGAAGCGTACACAGCCTTACTAATCAGAACTCTGATGCCTACACAGCATTCGAGGAGGTTGATGGAGGTGTTTCTTTCTGCCTCTACAACGGTTTCCCTGAACTCAATCTTCAGCTTTCAGCCAAGTCAACATTCAAGTCTCAGCCATACTGGTACACCGGTGTGACTTACTCTGATGAGTATCGTCGTGGATTTGACTGCAGAGAGGATCTTTTCGTTCCTGGAACATTCTCTCTTGAAATGAAGAAGGGTGATGTCGTGGTATTCTCAGCTTCTGTAAATGAGATCAATACCAAGGGCCTCAAGAGAAAGTTCACTGACACTCTCAAGAAGCTCGGAACTATTGATTCTTACCATGACCTTCTTGCTCACAATGCTGAGCTCTTCAAGTGTGACAGAGGTGGAAAGGAACGTATCAACGCCGGTTTCTCTTGGCTTGAGACAGGACTTCTCCGCGAGACTGTTGCATCTCTTCCTGGACTTACCCTCTATGCAAACGGTGACTGCAGCGAGTTCGAAAGAATTCTTGACACTCTCATCGAGGATGAGCAGGAGCGTCTCTTCAGACGTACTACTCAGTGTGAGGCTCCTCTCAGACTTACTGATACAATCCAGCAGTACATCCGTTTCAGCGGTAAGGAAAGACAGATCTGGAAGAAGTATGGCGAGACTCTCAAGGGTATCATCGAGAGCTACGGCCCTGGCCGCAGAAAAGAGGTTACAATGCATCCTAACGGACTCCTCTGGACTCAGATGGACGGAGTTGCCCTTTCATGGATGAACGCTTATGTACACGGACACCCTGTTACCGAGCGTCCTGGCTATCAGGTCGAGACAAACGCATTCTGGTACAATGCTCTCTGCTTTGCTGTAGATATGGAGAATAAGTACGGTGCCAAGAACAGCGAGTTTGTCGCTAAGTGGGCTCCTGTACGTGACCTCGTGAAGCAGAACTTCCAGCCTACATTCTGGAGAGAGGATTGGGGTTATCTTGTTGACTATGTGAACAACGGATGGCAGGAGCAGGCCGTAAGACCTAACATGCTTTTCGCTATCAGCCTTGAATATGTTGCTGTTGACGATGAGGTTATCTCATACGTTGTGAAGACAATCAACGACGAGCTCGTTACAAGAAGAGGTCTCAGATCACTGTCTCCTCGTAACCCTGCATACAAGGGTGTATATGAGGGATCGCAGATCGACCGTGACCTTGCTTACCATCAGGGATGTACCTTCCCGGATCTTCTTGCACCATATATCGATGTATGCTTCAAGATGATGGGCGAGGCATTCTACGGAAGAGCTAAATATCTCGTTGAGGGATTCTTCGATGACATCAGCAAGCACGGCGTGGGTGCATTCTCAGAGCTTTATGACGGTGACCCTCCACACGAGCCACATGGTGCAATATCTTCGGCTATGAGTACAGCTGCGCTTCTGCAGATTGAATATATTATGAACCAGTATGAATAAGGAGGAAAAGAAATGAGAGTTCTGATGTTCGGATGGGAGTTCCCTCCTCATATTGCGGGTGGTCTCGGAACAGCCTGCTACGGTATGACCAAAGGTCTTGCCTATAATGATGTTGACGTTCTTTTCGTAATGCCTTCAGCTTCGGGTGACGAGGATGAAAGCGCAGTGAAGATCATCAACGCCAGCGACGTCGCTGTAGACACAGTCAGCGCTACTGTTGACGAGTTTCTCGGAAAGGTTCAGTTCGTGCATATCGGTACCAATATGATCCCTTACGTTGATCCTGTAGACTTCACAACTATGGTTGAAGAGGAGCGTAAGAGACAGATCAAGGGTTTCCGCGTACAGTACGGACAGAAATATAAGTTCTCCGGCAAGTACGGAGCCAACCTCATGGAAGAGGTTGCACGCTATGCAATGGTAGGTGCTACCATCGCTATGCAGTATAAGGATCAGTTTGATGTGATCCACGCTCATGACTGGCTTACATATCTTGCAGGTA
>JAEIGA010007028.1_pt1 | contig 17124 bp, 14 predicted proteins | sample 9270691 | NCBI WGS metagenome assembly JAEIGA01 (sample SAMN17057246, study PRJNA624740) | gut metagenome | biome: biome; isolation source: fecal sample | host: Bos grunniens | place: China: Xizang | collected 2019
GTTCGCGGAAATCCACCAAATGGGGCGAAGTGAATAATCCTACTTTGTAGCCTTGTGCTTGCAATGTCGCAGCTCTGAGATGTGAGGTAGAGCCTTTGCCATTGGTTCCTGCCACATGTACGGCACGCAGTTTTTCGTGCGGATTTCCCAGATGTGCCATCAGGCGATAGGTATTGTCTAAACCAGGTTTATATGCAGCCGCACCCACCAAATGGAAGGCGGGTTGCGACGCATAAAGATAGTCAATCGTTTGTTGGTATGTGGACATATTAATCTCGGATTATCAAACTTCCTCCAACGGCTAATTTTTGTTTTATGGTAGGATTGCCTTTGTAACTTATCTTGATAGCTCCAGCAGCTTGTGCCCAAAGTTCGCGAACAGCATGGACTTCGGCTTTGCTAGCTCCAGCGCAGTTGATATGTACGACCTGTGCGAGTAGGTCTTCTGCCTCTAATTCGCCTGCTCCAGCAATGGTGACATGTAGATTGTCAGCTACGCCTGCTAAATCCAGTTTGCTGGCTCCTTTGGCATCGATAGTGAGGTTCTGCACATTGAGCAAGAGGTCAGCTTCAGCCGCTCCGCTGAGATCAAGGTTGAGAGATGTGAGTTGAAGAGACTGATTGTCAGTAGTCTCTATCTTACCCGCACCTTGCACAATGATTTCGCGGAGATGGGGTGTCGCGATGGTGAACTTGGCTATCAAGTCATCGATAGGAATATTGGTGTGCGTGTCAATGTAGAGAATGCTGTCACGAACTTCTGCGGTAATATTCTCAGAACTCATGCTTGGCATTAAGATGTTGGTAGTCAGTGTGGTAGATGGAGTGCTTGCGTTTTGTAGTTCCAATTCGGCCGCTCCACGCAGATGTACAGTATGGTAAGCATCCAATTGTAAAACGGAAGTGATAGCACCTGCGTCATCAACGTCTAACCCCTCGAACGTCATGGCCTTGAGAATTTCAGGGGCATTGTTGTACGATGTGTACAAACGTACGAGTGAAACTCCCCAGAAGATAAGTGATGCGAGCCAGAATAGGATGGTGATCCACCAAAAACGTGCTTTTGGACCGCGTCGCGTGCGCATGTATGTTACAATGGTGTACACAATCATGATGATTGGCAAGACAATAATAAGCACCAATGCGATCATAAGTAATGGAATTAATATTGCTCCGCCTTCTACTAACACATCCGCAAGAACTGGGAAGATAGGCATCAGTGCGGCAAGAGTAGTAGTGCCAGTCACAGCTACACCAAAGAGTGATAAAACAATCGCAAAGAGGATAATTAATCCGATGAAGATGACTGGTAAAGCTAACAAAGCCAATACTACGTTGAGCACGATGCTGAACGTGCGTCTGCAGCCACTGTTTTGTGATTTGTCAGTTTTAACCTTAGGACGGCTATTAGGTCCAAATGCAGATGGTTCTCCTAACTGCTCTTGAATGGATTGAACCATTTGGATGGTGATGACTTGTGTGTTTTTAGCAAAAAGTGCTTTTTGGAATAATTCTGCAATACGCGCTTCGATGTCTTCGATGATCTCTTTGCGGTCGTCTATTGGCAATCGCATTTCGATATCCTGTATGTAGTCACGCAGGAGTTGATATGCATCGTAATCGATGTGATAGACCAAACCATTGAGGTTGATAGTACGAGTCTCTTTCATGATTGTTTTATTTAATTATTGATTATTTGGTTGATGGATTGGCAGATGGATTGCCATTCGTTGTCGAGTTGAGCGAGTAAATCTTGCCCAGATGTAGTTAGTGCATAGTACTTGCGTGGGGGACCGCCAGTAGATTCTTGCCAGCGATAGGAGAGTAATCCCTCATTCTTCATGCGGGTTAAGAGAGGATATACTGTACCTTCCACCACGACGAGGTTTGCCTGCTTGAGCATATCAAGTATGTCTGATGCATATGCCTCGTTTTTGTGGATAATGGATAGGATACAATACTCCAATAATCCTTTTCGCATTTGGCTTTTGATATTATTAAGCATAAGCATTAGTTTAATTGGTCGTAGTTAGGAATTAAGATCATGAGAATAATATACAACAATACACCAGGGAATGCTGCTGAAAATAAACTCAATACGACATATGCTACACGAATCAGTGTAGGATCAATGTCGAAATACTCGGCGATGCCGCCACAAACGCCCGCCATGATGCGGTTGGAAGAACGATACAGCTTTTTCATTGTTGTTTTATGTTAGGGATTAATCATCCATTCTTAGGAAATGTCCTTCGCGGTCGAAAATAAGTTCTATTTCATTGTTTAATTCGACAGTTTGATGTCTATAATCAATAACATACTCTACTACAAATAGGTTAGGGTGGTGTAAAGAAATAAAACTCATAATAACTTCAGGTACAATACCTTCTGGCACGGTGGTGTGTTTGCAATCAATGGATTGAAGGTTGCCTTGATAGTCGAAGTCAATCTCAGTAGCATTCTTTAGATAAACATTGTATTCATAATGTATCCCTTCTCGATCACGCTCAATATGAGAGATATCTTCTTGGTTGAAGTGTTGTTGAATAAAAGCCTGTGCCTGAACCGGAAGTTCGGAATACTTGATTAGCTGATAATGGTCAGCGCAAGCGGTTAATGACAAAATACAACTTACCGCAAAAATAAAAAACTTTTTCATGTTCGTGCTGTTTAAATAAGGTTAGTACATCAATAATATTATCACTTGCTTTATTGCAAAAACCATGCCATAAGTATGTCAAAGGTCACCTACGTTTTTTAAAACGCTGCAAAGGTAATACTTTTTATAGAACTATGCAATACAAAGTACTAAAAAAGCTGTGTTTTTCTGTATTTTTATTTAATTTTGCAAAGTCGATGTGACAAAATGGGGGTAATATTTGCATATGTGAGAAAAAGTGTGTATCTTTGCAAGTTATTTATGTGCTTGTGTAGCATAAGGACTATTTGATTGTGAATAAATGATGGAATATAAGTATCTGAATACGATTTATTACCCTGCAGACTTGAAGACTTTACCGCAGGAGGCGCTGCCGATAGTGTGTGATGAGGTGCGGGATTTTATCATTCAACAATTGAGTCAAAATCCAGGTCACTTGGGTTCTTCGTTGGGTACGGTGGAGTTGACTGTAGCATTGCATTATGTTTTTGATACCCCAAACGATCAGTTGGTGTGGGATGTGGGACATCAAGCATATGCCCATAAAATACTAACGGGCAGGCGCGAGCGATTTCATACTAATCGGCAGTTTAAAGGAATTGCACCTTTTCCTACTCCAGCAGAAAGTGAGTATGATGCTTTTATTGCAGGACATGCAAGTAATAGTATTTCGGCAGCATTGGGAGCAGATATAGGGTATAGGGCGTTAGAAGACAAGAGACGCCGAGTGGTAGCCATTATTGGTGATGGTGCCATGACGGGTGGCTTGGCTTTTGAAGGATTAAATAACACCTCCATGAACAAGAATAATCTGCTGATTGTGCTGAATGATAACAACATGGCTATTGATCCTATCAAAGGTGGTATTACTCAATATTTAGTGGATATAACTACTAGTAGGCGTTATAATAACTGGCGATGGTGGATATACCGAACTGCTCGCAAATTACACCTTATTAATGATGATAATAAAGGGCGTGTACAACGTTTTACCAATAATCTAAAAGCTTTATTGACAAAGCAGGGTAACAATATTTTCCAAGGATTGAATCTTCGTTATTTCGGTCCCGCAGATGGACACGATGTGCTGAGTTTGGTGCGTATTTTTAATGAAATTAAAGATTATGAAGGTCCGAAAGTGTTGCATATTATCACTAAGAAAGGTAAAGGATATGAACCTGCTGAGAATGACCAAACAACATGGCATGCTCCTGGAGAGTTTAATGTGGCTACTGGTGAACGAAGAAATGGAATAGGTAAGAAGCAAGAGCCGCTATGGCAGGAGGTGTTTGGTACAACACTATTAGGATTGGCGAAAGAGGATGAGCGCGTGGTAGGTGTGACACCAGCTATGCCTAGTGGCTGTAGTATGAATATCATGCAGCGCGAATTACCCAACCGAGTGTATGATGTTGGAATAGCCGAAGGTCATGCGGTGACTTTCTCCGCTGGTATGGCAAAAGCAGGTTTGATTCCCTATTGTAATATTTACTCTAGTTTTTTGCAACGAGCCTATGATAATATTATTCACGATGTGGCGTTGCCTAAATTACATGTCATATTCTGTATCGATCGTGCTGGTATAGTGGGGAATGATGGTGCTACACACCATGGATTACTAGATTTGGCATATTTGCGTCCTATTCCTAATATGGTGATAGGCGCTCCAATGACAGGGGAAGATTTGCAACAGATGATGGCGCTGGCAAAAGATTATGAAGGTCCTATTGCTATTCGTTATCCTCGTGGAAGATCACAATCTTATGTTATGCAATACCCTACATTACATTATCCCCAACCAGTTGTCGGAAAGGCTGTTTGTTTGCGTGAAGGGAGTAAAGTGGCTGTGTTGAGTATTGGCGCAATCGGTAATACTGTGAAGTGTGCAATTGAGTTGTTGGGCAATAAGGCAGATCAAATCGCTCATTATGATATGCGTTGGCTGAAACCATTGGATGAGACTTTGCTACGTGAAATTAGTGATAAGTTTGATCAGATTATAACCATTGAAGATGGGGTGATCAATGGCGGACTGGGAAGCGCTGTACTGGAGTGGACGAATGATCATGGTTATCATCCACAAATTACTCGAATGGGAGTAAACGACCAATTTGTAGAGCATGGTAGTACTCAAGAACTCTACCAATTGTTGTGTCTGGATCAAGAAAGTATAGCGGACACCTTATTAAAATGTTTAGAAAAAAAATAAGATATTGATAAATATGAAGAATTTTAAATTATGGAATAGGATAGGCGGCTGGCTAGTCTTTGCAATTGCCGCTGCAACCTATCTTCTGACAATGGAGCCAACAGCCTCTTTTTGGGACTGTGGCGAGTTTATTGTAAGTGCACATAAGTTAGATGTTGGTCACCCACCCGGAGCACCATTTTTTATGCTATTGGGACACTTCTTTTCGCTCTTCGCAAGCGACACAGCGCATGTTGCAATGTGCGTGAATGCCCTTTCGGCATTGGCTTCGGCGTTTACGATATTGTTCCTTTTCTGGACAATTACAGCATTAGGACGTAAATTAATGCATCCCACTACGTTGGCAAAAGGGATAGGATTGTTAGGCGCAGGTCTTGTGGGTTCATTGGCATACACATTTTCTGATACGTTTTGGTTCTCCGCAGTCGAAGGCGAGGTATATGCATTATCATCGCTATTTACGGCCGTAGTATTTTGGCTCATTCTTAAATGGGATGAACATGCCGATGAAGAAGGTTCGGATAAGTGGCTGATACTTATTGCTTATCTTATGGGTTTGAGTATTGGTACCCACTTGCTTAACCTCTTGACTATCCCCGCTATTGTGCTTGTATATTACTTCCGTCGCCATGAGTTTTCATGGAAAGGTGTATGTGGAGCTTTTGGTATATCAGTAGCAATTTTGGCGGTTATCCTCTATGGAATTATTCCTGGTGTGCCTACTATTGCAGGTTGGTTTGAGTTGTTGTTGACCAATGTTTTAGGTTGTCCATTCAATACGGGTCTAGCTATATATCTTGTACTTATGGCTGCAGCACTTGTTTGGGCAATATGGGAGAGTTACTGCGTGATAGAGCAAGAAACTATGATTAATACTCGTACCATCATCTCTTTTGTTCTTGCTATGACACTTTCAGGAGTACCATTTATCAAGGAGAGTGCTTTGATCGGTATCATATTAATTATTACAATGTTGATACTTCTTTTCTTAAAAAAAGAAGTTATTCCTGCTCGTTGGCTCAATACCATCGCCATGATGGTAACAGTAGTAATTATTGGCTATGCTAGTTATGCGGCTATTGTAATCCGTTCGAATGCGGACACACCAATGGATCAAAACTCTCCAGACAACGTTTTTTCACTCAAATACTACCTCAACCGCGAACAATACGGTGATACTCCTCTTTTCTACGGACAAACATACAATGCTCCAGTCAAATTAGATATTAAGGGTAATATGTGTGTACCTGTTGAAACCAAAGGACATGCGCAATATGCACCTGCGCCCAAAGTAGAAGGTGAGAAAGATCGCTATGTTATTACTGGTTACAAGAGTGGATACGAGTATATGGAAGAGTTTAAAATGCTTTTCCCACGTATGCACTCTGCACAACCTCATCATATAGAAGCATACAAGGCTTGGGCAGAAATCGAGGGTAAAAAGATTCGTTACGAATACTGTGGACAAACCAAGACAGAGTATTGTCCTACTTTTGGTGAGAACCTCCGTTTCTTCTTCCGTTACCAAGTTAATTTTATGTATTGGCGCTACTTTATGTGGAATTTTGCTGGTCGCCAAAATGATCTTCAATCTTCAGGCGAACTTACCAAAGGAAACTGGATTTCGGGTATCCCCTTTATTGATAATGCTTTGTTGGGTGATCAGTCAAAGCTTCCAACTGAACTCCGTGAGAATAAAGGACATAATGTATATTATTTCCTTCCTCTCCTTCTTGGTCTGGTTGCTATTTTCTGGCAATTGGGTAAATCTAATAATCGAAGCAAAAATAGAGAGGGCTATCGCTCATTCGCGATAGTGTTTCTCCTCTTCTTCCTCACAGGATTAGCTATCGTGGTTTATCTCAATCAAACGCCTTATCAGCCACGCGAGCGTGACTATGCATATGCAGGATCGTTCTATGCGTTTTGTATTTGGATTGGCTTGGGTGTCATGGCACTCATTGATATGCTCAGTGGTGTGGTCAAAAATGAGAAAGCACGTTCTATTGTAGCTGCGGTTGTTGTACTGTTTACTCTATTTGTACCTGCACAAATGGCTTCGCAAAACTGGGACGACCATGATCGCTCCAATCGTTATGCAGCGCGTGACTTTGGTGCTAATTATCTGAAGTCCTGTGAAAAAGAAGCTATTATTTTCTGCAATGGTGATAATGATACTTTCCCTCTTTGGTATAATCTCGAGGTAGAGCAGGAACGCGATGATGTACGTGCCTGCAACCTTTCGTATCTGCAAACCGATTGGTATATAGACCAAATGAAGCGACCCTATTATAACTCGCCTGGGTTGCCGATCTCTTGGGAATACAAAGATTATATGCCAGGCAAGAACGAGATTGCATGGGTGGAAAATCGTCTTAATGCCCCCCTTGAGGTGAAGAAAGCATTCCAATTCCTGCTTTCGGATGATCCTCGGACCAAGCGTGATGGTGAAGGATATATTCCTACAGACCAACTCTATGTACTTTCTCCTGATAGTCAACATATTAATTTTAAGAAGGCGAAACGTTTTACTCGTTCTGAGATGATGGTTATGGAGATGCTTTCGACTAACCAATGGAAACGACCAATGTATTTTGCTGTTACTATTGGAGAGGATTATCATCTCGGACTCAACCCATATCTCGAACTCACAGGTATGGCATACCGGATCACACCAGAACGTAGTTTAGATGGACGTCCACGTGTGAATACAAAAGTAATGTATGATAATATGCTCCACAAATTTAAATATGGCAATATGAACATACCGGGTATCTATATCGATGAGAATACTATGCGCATGTGCCGTACGCATCGTATGATGTTTTGTCAATTAGCAGAGGCATTGTATGAAGAAGGAGACTATGAGAAAGCTTTGGAAGTGTTGGATTTTGCTGAAGAAATGTTGCCAGGCTATAATATCCCATACGACTATACTTCTGGAACAATGGCTGCATTGTATTATGAAATGGCAGCAATGGACAAAGGTAATGCCATCATATCCAAATTAGCAGACAATTGTGTAGAATACATGGAGTGGGGAGCTTCGCTAGATGCAATACAACGCAAAGCAGCTCAATCTACATTGGGACACTATTCTGCAGTACTTGGATTTGTGCTGAATAACCTCCAACGATTCGAACAAAAGGAACTATTCAATAAATACTTTGCTTTATACAACCAATATGCAAGTAGATAAGATACCAGTTTTGCTGCTGACTGGCTATCTCGGTAGCGGCAAAACTACGCTTCTCAATCGTATCCTCTTCAATCGGAAGGGGATACGATTTGCTGTGATAGTAAATGATATAGGCGAGATTAATATCGATGCCGAACTGATTCAAAGGGGTGGAGTAGTGGCGCAGCAAGATGAAAACCTAGTTGCCCTGCAAAATGGCTGTATATGTTGCTCCCTCAAGATGGACTTGGTGCAACAACTTCGTGACTTGTGTGCAGCTAAGGCTTTCGATTATATCGTTATTGAAGCTTCGGGCATTTGTGAACCTGCACCGATTGCACAAACCATTTGCTCTTATCCATCAATGGTGCCTGTATCTTCGGCACCAGTGCCACAATTAGATGCCGTAGTGACTGTAGTGGATGCTCAACGTTTACGTGATGAGTTTATGGTGCAACTATCAGACAGAAAAGATGTTTCGGACTTATCAAAATTAGTGATAGAGCAAATAGAATTCTGTAATCTAATCTTATTGAATAAGGTATCAATGGTGTCAACTGATGAACGTGAGCATATCCGTGCTATTATTCGTGCCATTCAGCCTAAAGCTAAGATCGTAGATTGCGATTATTGCGATATTCCTTTAGGTGATATCCTCGATACTGACCTTTTTGATTTCGAACAAGTAGCGACTTCTGCTACTTGGATTCAGAAAGTCGAAGGCGATATAGAAGAGGAACATGGGCATCACCATCATAAGCATCATCACGAGCAGGGCGAGCATTTACACTGCCATGATCATCATCACGAGTGTGATGACCCACATTGCTGCTGTCATCATCACCACCACCATCATGGTGATGAATATGGTATAACCACCTTTGTCTATTATCGTCGCCAACCAATGAGTCTTAATCTATTTGATGAGTTCGTTGCGCGCCACTGGGACAAAGGTATCATTCGTTGCAAGGGGATGTGCTATTTTGAAGAGGAATACGATATGTGTTATCTTTTTGAGCAAGCTGGCAAACAGTTTGACTTAAAGCAGGCTGGTACCTTCTATGCCACAATGCCTAAAGAAGAACTCATGCAAATGATGGCACAGGATCCTATGTTACAACGAGACTGGGATGAGCGCTATGGCGACCGCATGCAAAAGCTTGTCTTTATCGGTCAGCATATGGATAAAGAGGCTATTTGCAAGGCATTGGATGCGTGCTTAGTGTGAGATAGCAGTGTATAAAAATAGGTCGCTTGTTATTGGCGACCTATTAATTTTTCTCTATATGTTGCTATTACCGTAGCGAATGTATCTTTGTACTGTGCAGGGATAGGTTCGGCTGGTGGTGATTGCATCTTCAATGGATCAATTGGACTACCATTTTTCCATACACGGAAATCCAAGTGTGGTCCAGTGCTAGAACCAGAACTGCCCACATAACCAATCACTTCGCCTTGTCGTACATGCTTGCCCACCATTAGTCCCTTGGCGTATTTGGATAAGTGAAGATAGGCTGTGGTGTATGTAGAGTTATGTTTGATTTTGACAGTATGTCCTCCTCCTCCCTTGTATTGCTTCATTGTTACAACACCATCGCCAATACTCACTACGGGGGTCCCCATTGGCGCAGCATAATCTACTCCCGTGTGAGGTCTAACTACTTTATAAATAGGGTGCTTACGCGCGTAGGTAAACTTGGAAGATATTCGCTTGTAATTAAGCGGAGCTTTGAGAAAAGCTTTGCGTAGGCTATTTCCTTCTGCATCAAAATAGTTGTGAATTTTGCCGTCTTCAAACCAATATGCCTCTTGCCAACGGCGTGCATGATAGAAGTCGGCTGCATAGATACGACCAATGCCGATTCGTACACTATCTACATATTGCTCCTCGTAGTACACACGAATGGAATCGCCTTTTTGCAATCCGAAGAAATCAATAGTCCATGCGTAAATATCACTTAGCTCTAACGCCAACTCTGTGGGCAAACCATTGCCAGCCATTGCGTTCCACAGACTAGATTCGATGACTACTTCAGCTGCACGCTCGCGATGAATGATAGGCTTCTCATGACGCTCTACATGCATGGAGTCTGTCAAGTGCAGCACTATTGCTTCGCGAATGTTCGGTTTGTAGACGTAGTATTTTAGTTGTTCTATGCCTGTGGTATCTTTTTGATAAAGAGCATAGTATGTTTTTCCAGGACGTATGGTTCGTACATCAAATTCTGAGCGAGGCATTAGGGTGATACCTATCATTTGCTGGCGGGTTGCTCCCATTCGGTTTAACATGCCGCCCAGTGTCTCTCCTTCTTTCACTATGCATGTATCTATGCGAAACGAGTCAATAGGTAATCCCCATTCATAACGAACAACAGGCTCCTCAGCTTGTTGTTCGTTTGTTGTCTTTGTACATGATATACATGCAATTGCTAGTACACCCAATATATATAGTAACTGTTTCACTATTTCTTAGGATATTTTCTGGTCCACGAGCTGATTTTCAAACGGATGACCCCTAGCAATGCTTCAGAAAAAATGCCACCTGACATTTTGCTTGTTCCCAATACGCGGTTCACAAAAATGATAGGTACCTCTTGGATCTTAAAACCGCACTTGTATGCAGTAAATTTCATTTCTATTTGGAATGCGTAGCCTTTGAATCGGATTTTATCCAACTCGATGGTTTCTAGTACGTTGCGGCGATAGCATACAAATCCAGCGGTGGTGTCGTGTACCTTCATTCCTAATACAAAACGCACATATTTGCTGGCGAAATATGACATGAGTACGCGTCCCATAGGCCAGTTCACCACATTTACTCCGCTCACGTAGCGACTACCAATGGCTACATCTGCTCCCTGATTGGCGCAAGCATCGTATAACTTGAGCAAATCTTGTGGATTGTGAGAGAAATCGGCATCCATCTCAAAAATATAGTCATATTGATGCTCAATAGCCCATTTGAAGCCAGCAATATATGCAGTTCCTAAGCCGAGTTTTCCAGTGCGCTCTACAAGATGTAGCTTACCAGCAAACTGATTGTCCATCAGGGTTTTAACGATAGAAGCAGTACCATCAGGTGATCCATCGTCAATTACTAGCACATGGTATTCGATTGGCAACTCCATCACAGCTGTGATGATAGCTTCAATGTTTTCTTTCTCGTTGTAAGTAGGAATGATTACTAAATTCTTCATGTTTGTATTGTTATCTAATGATATTCTCATTAAGTGTATAAGGTACACTTGGTTTGATTCGTTCTAATGGTGTGATAAATAGGTCTTCTCCTGGCATAATACCTTCTTCGAGTAGTATATCCTTGATAGTATTGATGGCCACATCAGGGTCGTTGTTCTCGTGACTGAGATGACATAGGAATACGTTTCGCATACCTGTATGCCAATTTTTTGCCAACAACTCTCCACATGTAGTATTGCTTTGATGTCCACGAGGAGATAGGATACGTTCCTTGAGATAAGTAGGATACGGTCCGTTGAGTAGCAATTGCTCATCATGGTTCGCCTCTATGACTACATGATTGGCGGTTGATAAATACATCTCCATCGTTGTGTTAGGTTGTCCACAATCGGTCGCAACCAAGAAGCGTTGTCCCAGATAGTCAATGACATATCCTACACATTCTGTGGAATCATGTGAAATACCAAAAGTGTTGATTTTCATTCCGTTCAGCTCCCATTCTACTCCTTTCTCAAAGTAGCGTTGTGATGTGCGAAGCTTCTCGCGAACGCCGTAATTACGATCAATCCCATCATGAATGGCTCGAGTGGAGTAGATAGGCAGATGTACCCGTTCTCCCAGAGTGCCAACAGCGCGGATATGATCAGCATGGTCGTGGGTAATCAACACGCCCATAATGTTCGCATAGTCCAATCCCATCTCTCGTAGGTTACGCTGAATGGTACGTGCAGAAATGCCTGCATCAATGAGTATTCCCCATTGACGCGTGCCTAAAAAATAGCAGTTTCCACTACTTCCGCTGGCAAAACTCCTGAATATGAGCTGGTTATCTGTCATTTTGCACGTTGGTATGTGCGTATGTCGGAATAAAAACGCAAAATACCGCTGCAAAGGTACGAAAAAAAAAGCAGATTTGCAAGTAAAAATAAAAAAAATGTTGCATTGCTTTACTCGAGAAAACTCCTGAAAGACAGGATTTGAGGTGTACAGACCCTTTGTAATCTAACTGCCTCATCGCTACAACCCGAAGGTTGATCTCGGCGGAGAGTATTAGCACGCCATTGGATAAGCACTTACCTCGTAAGATAAAATGTGTTGAGTTTTCCGGTCTCTAAGCAATGCAACAAATATATTTAAGATCGCTCTGCGATGTTCGCTGTCTGATATCAGAACCTCCACGCCAGTGTGGCTACAACACGGTGGGTGCGTGTGCCGACCTCTAGGGGATGGAGTTGACACTCCGAGGCATACTGATGGAGCGTCTGCCAGCGATATTGGTACGCTAATTGTGCAACAACCACATCGCTTCGATATCCTAAACCTATGCTAGCATATTGTGATTGAGGCGTATAGCGATAGTCCATATCGGTACGAATATCGTTGTATCCTAACATCCAAACAGGATACTCTTTGATAAAGGACGACTCATATACATAGCCAGCATTGAGGAATAGTCCGCGATAAACTTGCGCTTCGGTACCTATGCGCAAGGTATGTACATCCTCCATTTCAGCTGAATGGGCATAATCGTATTGCACGGCAATCAGCCCCTCGTTGCCTATCTGTCCAGCTATACTCACACTGGTTCGGAGAGGTGATACGAGTTCTGCACTAAGGAGTCCACTCTCAGGAGTCAGTACGTCGTATTGCTTGCCATCTATTGAAGTGTGCAGGTCTCCCGTTGTCTGTACACTCGTGCCCATCACCGTAGGTGTAAGGAATGAGAGTCCCATTCGGATGGCTTGTATGGGTCTGTATATCAGTCCGATAGAACCGCTTACGCCTACGCCAGAAAGGTGATATAAGGACTGTAATTCGGCAGAATGGAGGCGATTGGTTTCGTAATGTGTCACACGCTTGGTGTAGGACAATGTAGGTACATTCAAACTTAAACCGATATACCACTGGTTGCTGATATTGCCTGCCCAAGTGAGTGTGTATTGATCGCTATTGCCAGACTCCGCTATTGCGAGTGTTCCATTATCCAATTTTGCTGCTGGTGTCCATTGGTATCGCTTCATCGGATCCATAGCTAAAGTGTCTAAGATAGGATTGATCAAATACCCATCGTAACCCAAGATGCTTAACCAACCGATATCGTCATTGTTCCAGGCATTCTCGTCAAAACTCCCTTCAGGCAGTCCCTGTGTCAATAAAGAGATAGTTTCAGCCATTCCCATGTGTTGTCCTTTGACTGCTACATCGCGATTGAAATTGGCTAAACGATTGATTGAGAACATTAAGTTATTGAAAATCAATCCACGTTGCTTGTTTGTTTTTCCCCACGCCCATACGGCAGATACGTGTGGCAAGGCGAACCGCGAACGGGTCTGGCATTGTGTGGCGTAGGATTGTGCCGTTTGGTCAATGGTTTCATCGACGGTCAAGGCTATTTCGCCGCGGCGGTACAATCCCAATCCCGCAGGATTATCCAAGACCGCAGAAGGGTCCCCACCGATCGCTGTCATTGCGCCACCCATACCCACATAACGAGCAGTGCCGATAATCTGCCGCTCGCTAAAGCGCTGAATATCTTGGCTATAGGCTATAGATGATAAGCAGATGCCAAGGAATGATATGAGCAGTTGTTTTCTCATTTCTCTACGATTCGCATGACTACGGTGTCGGGATGTTGGAGGGTATCTTCAAGAAAGATGAATTCGCGCGCATTGCGTTCGTATATAGGTTGGGTAGGCACTATCGTATCGGTGGCTGCCCAATAGTAGGAATCGTCGATGTATGTATCACTTGACGATTTACCATTTACAATTTGTGCTGAAAGCCCAATTGCCAAAAACCCGATAGATGATATGACAATGCTACGTTTCATATTCTCTCTTCTTGCAAAAGTCGTGCCAAAGAGGATTAGTTGCGGAAGCCGATGATCTCACGCACTTCGCGGATCGTCTTCTCTGCACTAGCCGCCGCCGCCTCTGCACCATCGCGCGCCACCTTCAGGAGGTATTCCTCGTTGTTTTGGAATTCCAAAATTCGCTCGCGAATAGGTGCGCAGAAAGCGTTGATATCTGCAGCCAACTGCTTCTTCATATCACCATAGCGGATGGCCATGTTGTTGTATTGGTCGTTGAAATAGTCGTAAGTGTCTGGTGTTGAGACGAGTTGCATGAGTGTAAACAGGTTTTCAATAGGTTCGGGTTTCACCTGGTTGAGCATCGTAGGCCCTGCATCGGTCACGGCGCGCATTACTTTTTTCTTGATGGTCGCTTCGTCGTCGCAAAGGTAGATTGCATTGCCTTCGCTCTTCCCCATCTTTCCGCTACCATCCAGACCTGGCACTTTCACCGCTTTGGCGTTGAAGTGGAAAGATTCAGGTTCTTTGAAATACTCTACATTGTAGATGCGATTGAAACGGCGAGCGAACAGACGCGCCATCTCCATATTTTGCTCTTGATCTTTACCTACAGGCACCTTGTCAGCCTTGTGTACCAGGATGTCCGCTGCCATTAAGGATGGGTAAGTCAGCAGACCTGCGTTGACGTTGTCTGGTTGCTTTCGAGCTTTCTCCTTGAATGATGTAACACGCTCTAACTCACCGAGATAAGCGTTCATGTTGAGGTATAGATAGAGTTCGAGTACTTGCTTGACATCGCTCTGAACATAGATTGGAGCTTTCTGAGGGTCAATACCGCATGCCAAGTATTCCGCCAATATCGTGCGAACAGATGTGCGTATATTTTCTGGTGTAGGGTGAGTAGTGAGTGAATGCCAATCTGCGATGAAGAACATGCAGTTGTATTCCTCTTGCATTTTTACAAAACTCTTGACAGCACCAAAATAGTTTCCAAGGTGCAAATTACCGGTTGGGCGTATGCCGCTGATTACTTTTTCCATATATTTAATAGGTGTCTTTTTTTGTTTGCGGCGCAAAGGTAGTGATTTTTTTTGGATTATGCAATAGTATGGGGGATTTTTAGGGTTCGTGCTTGCAATATTCAAAAAAATATTGTAACTTTGCAGCCCGAAATACTAATCAACAGTTGCTATGCGAAAAATCAGTTTCTTCATACTTTTTCTGCTTTGCGCAGTGACTCTTTCTGCTCAAACGCTAGAGATCAAAAGTGCTTTTGTCAAAGAACCATACGCTTCCGTTTTGTCGAAATATGCTAATGAATTTCGAGAACATGAGATGCCTGATATGCCCTCAGGACTGCGTTTTCCTTATGCGGTAGTATGCGTAAAATTGCAGGGCAATGGTGGGGACGTAGCAGCAGCTAAACGCTTTTTGTCCTTGGACTTAGGAGCTTTTCCAGTGCAAGAACGTGTGACGGATTTGGAGAATATGGTTCTGTTTTTAGTCCCCTCGTCGGTAGCACGTGTGCAATTGACTTGCGGCGATGGTTGTTCAGGGGTGAGGATCTTGGATTTGCCTTGCTTGGAATCGAATGCGGTGTATTCTGGTACGGTGCATTTTGTGCCTTATCGAGAAGAGAAAACGGATGAGAAAGTAGATAGAGAGCAACTCAAGCAAGAAGTGTTGGCAGAGATTGTTGGAATGTTGAAGGAACAGGGGAATGCAGGTGTTAATCAGTTGGTTAGTTTGCAAGAAACCGCTGTTTCTACTCAGTCAGTTGCCTCGCAAAGTACTCATCAATCTCAGTCTGTGCTAGCTCCTTCACAGCCCATGATGCATAATGGACATGAGTATGTGGATCTGGGGTTGAGTGTGAAGTGGGCGACATGCAATGTGGGTGCCAATAAACCAGAGGAAGCTGGTGATTACTTTGCTTGGGGTGAAACCGAGCCTAAAAACAAGTATAAGAAATCGACTTATTCATATAAGGAAACCCCTATGACTTTGCCTTTTTCTAACGATGCTGCTCATGCAAATTGGGGAGGGGACTGGCGTATGCCAACTAAGGAAGAGCAAGAAGAATTGCTTACGAAATGTTCATGGACATGGACCACTCAAAATGGTGTGAAGGGGTACAAAGTGACCAGCAAGAGCAATGGTAATAGCATTTTTTTACCCACCACAGGTAGTTGTGATGGGAGTAGCTGCTACGCGGTAGGCAGTTATGGCTACTACTGGTCTAGTTCTCTCCGAATGGATTATCCAGGTAGCGCGTACAACCTATACTTTGATCCTAACTATGTGGATTGGTTGGGAAATGGTCGGTACTTTGGGTTTAGTGTGCGCCCTGTTTGCCGTTAGACCACTCCTAGAAGTCCTAGAGATGTCCGCTAGATGTGCTCTAGTGGTCGCGAAACTAGCGGGGGAAGGACCCTACCTAACCTCCCCTTAAGGGAAGGGGGATGAGGTCGCAACAAAATGAGAGGCAACAATTCTCCTTGCCTGCGGCAGAAATCTAAACTATCTAAACCAAAGTATCAACAACAGACTATCTAAACTAAATTATCTAGATATTCTAGACAATCTAAACTCAATGAAGATACCTATTTGGCACCCTTTTGTGTAGCCCTATCTACAGCGCATCATCAGCGCATCTACAGCGGAATTGTCGTGTGAAAGGAAGGGAAAAAATAGGAGTTATTCAAATAAAAAAAAAGATTGACTAACTTTCGTTAATCAATCTTTTCGTGGGCGTTGACGGATTGGTCTTGCTTCGCTCCCAATACCTATACCCTTCGGGGAATTAAAGCACAAACCTACTGAAAGGCTTGCAGCCTATCCTTTTTGTCGCTTACAACATCCAAATTAGTAAACTATTGTCTGTTATAAGCAACAAAAAAAGGACATCAATGATGTCCTTTCAGTTTGTTTGTGGGCGTTGACGGATTCGAACCGCCGACCCTCTGCTTGTAAGGCAGATGCTCTAAACCAGCTGAGCTAAACGCCCGAATGGGAATGAATGGTGGGCGTTGACGGATTCGAACCGCCGACCCTCTGCTTGTAAGGCA
>JAEIGA010007029.1_pt1 | contig 17124 bp, 14 predicted proteins | sample 9270691 | NCBI WGS metagenome assembly JAEIGA01 (sample SAMN17057246, study PRJNA624740) | gut metagenome | biome: biome; isolation source: fecal sample | host: Bos grunniens | place: China: Xizang | collected 2019
CAGTTTTATGCTCCATTTTCTTCTTTATATACCCGTTAGACGCATAAAAAACATATTAGTTGCACCACTATCAAAGAAAAATTATAATTTTGTCCAAAATTAGGTGAATTAATGAATATAATTAAAGTATTACTACAAAATTGTGCCACTATCGATGATATGCTCGACCGTGGAGAGGTAGAAGATGCCGTAAGGCTTTCGGGCGAATTGCTTGCCAAAGCCGATATGCTCTGGGCCGAGGCTCGCAATGATAATGCAACAACGATTGATGAGATTACGGCACTTACCATCATAGCCGCATATCACTGCGAAGCTCTTGCTATGATGAACAACGACAATGAAGCATACGCTACTGCCGTGACTGTTTTATTTCAAATGGCTATAGACGGCAATGATTCACTCTCGCTCAGTCAATCGGCTATGCAACTATATATCACGGCTATTTTTGCATTAATGCAGATAATAAACCAGCAGTTTGCCAACACCGACGAAACCGAACGCAATCACCTCAACGAAATTATGCGATATTTAGCGTCTATGCTATATTACTACTACAACAAAGTAGGAAATTCACGCCCCGACTTCCCACATCTCCATGTAGCATATCAAATTCTGTCGCAGTTGCGCAATGACATTGATATTCAATCGCCAATGATTAAAGTCCTTGACGAAGAGGTCAATCCCTCTGCCCCACTTCCACTTTTTAGCGACCTCATGGGGCGCTCCATTGCTATGGGGTTGATAAACCACAACTGATTAAAAGTATCTACATAAAACACAAAGCGACTGCCACCAAGGTGACAGTCGCATGTTATTTTATTTAATATCAATCTTTGAGATTAGAACAAGTAAGCAGCGGTGATAGTCCAGCAGTCTTTTCTATAATTGCCGTTACTAATATACTTATCAAACTCTGTTCCGTCTAAGATTTCGTATTTATCAATGTATTTATTCAATCCCCAACCATAACTTGCACCGATTTGAAGGTGATTAAATAATTCAACACCAATACCAAGATTCCAAGCTACTTCAACAGGATTTTGTACAAAATATTTGTCAATTGTATCAGGAATATCTTTGCTCAATGCAAATGAAAAGTTAGGACCTGTAAAGATGTAAGGAGCTACGATTTTTTCTACAGCTGGAAGTGTTAATTTATACTTCAAGTTGATAGGAATATCAAGATAGTGGTTAGCAAAAGTAGTTTCCATATCACCAAATGTTTCACCCTTAATTGGTTCGTATGAATACATTACCGATGCATCAATACCTAAACCCACGATTGGCAACATGAATTCACCCATCACACCGCCAGTAAAACCAGCACATTCATCATCAAGGTCAAATGCACCAAGATTTTCAACATCGGGAAGTTCATTTATCTTAGTCCCTAATTTCACACCAAAAGAGAATTGAGCCGAAGCAGGAACAGCGATTGCAACGCATGCGATTACAACAGCAATAAGTCGTTTAATTGATTTCATAATTTTATTATTTTTATGTTAGTTTTTTTTAATGTTATGGTGCAAAGATAATACATAAACAAACAAATCAAACATTTCGTTTATGAAAAATTTCTATAATGTTATAAAATTTTCCTATGACACAATTTATTACTACCTTTGCATTAAATACAAAAGAATATGCAATATCATTCTATTACAGCTACTTTTTCGGTTGAAGGCACTGCGCGAGCCGACATTATGCTCACAACCTCACGGGCATATTATCGCTTTGCCACTGCCGACACTTGCGAAGAGGGGGAAATTCCATTCACTCAACTTGACGAAGTTGCTTCATTTATTAATCAAGCTCTCTCCTCAGCAAGTAATAATCTTATGCCTACCGATGTGTCTTGCAGCATCACTCTTACTAACGATAACGAAAAAATAGATTATAACAATAGTTGTATTTCACATTCAGCCTACAACTCATTAATCAATATTTTTGCTCAAATTAGCGAGGAATTTATATTTATCAGAGGTTTTAAGTGATATAACCGAATTTATTTTCGCTTTTCGCTCAAAAAATTTGGCAGAATAAAACAAAACCACTATCTTTGCACTCGCAAAACGGAAATATGGCGGGATAGCTCAGTTGGTTAGAGCGTCGGATTCATAACCCGGAGGTCACGAGTTCAACTCTCGTTCCCGCTACTCGATACGATCAAGCAGAAATGTTTGGTCGTTTTTCTTTTATATACCCTACTCTCTTGCAAATGTGATACATATTCTTTTACTTTGCGTATATTATTCAACAAAGCATTATGAAACAAAGATTTATCACACTCTCAATAGTATTATTATCGTATTGCATGGCTATTGCGGCACAAACTAAAATTTATCGCGGCAATAGCACATTTTCAAGCGATTGCCTATACACCTGGGACGGCAAACACCTATATCGTGGCAATAGCACTTTCAATAGCGATATAATCTATACTTGGGACGGCAGGTATCTCTATAAAGGGAATAGTACGTTTAGTTCCGATATCATTGTTACTTGGGATGGACAATTTCTTTACAAAGGTCGTAGCAGTTTTTCAAGCGATATCATCTATACATTCGACGGCAAATATATCTACTATGGCAAAAGCAATTATACTTCCGACACCCTTGCCACCTGGAGCAACAATAGATTATACTCGGGATATAGCGAGTACACCTCCGACATCTTATATCGTGTCGTAGGACAATTCCCACCTATTTTGTTTGTAATGCTGTAGATTATTTCTTCCAGAATGTGCGAGTGAAAAGCAATAGCACAGTGAAGAGTTCAAGACGCCCCATCAACATCAATAGCGACAACACCCATTTGCCCACATCGGGAATAATGTCATAAGAGCCTCCATAACCAGTAACTCCAGCCCCAAGCCCCGTGTTACCTATACATGAAAATGCCGAAAAGAAGGCATCAACGAGTGGAATACCTGTAGCGGTAAGCACTATACCACCCACCAAAATAAGTATCACATAAATACACAAAAAAGCGATTACTTTATTTACCACATCGGCCGATAACACCTTACCATTTATGCGCACTGAGCATATTGCATTGGGGTGTAAAGAACGGTATATTTCATTGCGAATGTTTTTCATCAAGAAAAGCATGCGGTCAATCTTAGCGCCACCACTTGTTGAACCTGCACAAGCTCCAAACATCATCAACATAAATGTCAATGCAACAACAAATGGTCCCCAATTTTCAAAGTCGCCTATAGTAAGCCCTGTTGAGGTTATTGTCGAAACGATTTGGAACAATGGGTCAATTGTAACCGACTCCCACGAAAGCACTTGGTTATTAGCCACAATTGCTACCACAAACAAGCCCAACATCACACCTACAATAATCACATAGGCACGAAAAACTTCACTCTTCCACAAGTCGCCAACATGCCCAGTTGCAGCACGGAATAAAAGCGCAAAGTTTACCCCACCCAAGAACATAAATAGAGTAAGAACCGACTTTACATACACCGTATCCCATGCACCAATACTCTCGGTGCGAGTAGAGAATCCACCTGTTGACATTGTACTAAATGCATGGCATATACTATCAAATAAGCTCATTGGACCAAGCCATAACAAAGCACACAGTATTAATGTGAGGATAATATACACAAGCCATAGACCTTTGGCCGTTTGACTAATACGAGGGCTCAATTTGTCGCGAGTAACACCTGTCACTTCTGCATTAAACATCTGCATACCACCCGAATGATTTAACATAGGTATCACTGCCAATGTAAAGAGGATAATCCCCATACCTCCAATCCACTGCATCAAGCATCGCCACATGTGTATGCCATTTGACAGATGATCAATTGAAGTCATTACAGTAGCTCCAGTTGTGGTAAATCCCGACATAGCCTCAAAAAAAGCATCACTAATGCTCATTTTTGAATCGCCCAACATAAACGGCAGCATACCAAAGATTGAGAACACTACCCAGGTCAATGCTGTGAGCAGAAAACCTTCGCGCTTGCCCATATCTTTATCTGAAGAGCGAGTAGCAATAGTCATCACTCCTCCCACTACCGAGGTGATTAATATTGTAATCAAGAATGCTTTATAATCATTTTCGTTATACACCAAGCAGGTTATCAACGGAATGAGCATAAATATAGACTCAATTAGTAGGAGCAATCCCACTATACGAGTTAAAGCTGGAAAGTTTATTTGCGCTCTTTTATAAAGCATAGTAAAATCATTAACAGAAAAGTTTTTCCACTTTATGTAATGCTCCTGCCAAACAGAACACTACAACATGGTCTCCAGGTTGTATTACTGTGTTACCCGTCACGAGCATACCCACACCATCACGCACAAGACCTGCAATTGTCATTTCACGCGACAGGTTCAAATCCTTTACCGGGCCACGTGTGATTTTTGACCCTGGACGCACTTCTAATTCAGCCACCTCGGCATCGGTCAATGAGTGACATTTTGATGTTGAAGAGTCAGTATCAAGCAACAATTGGAATATCGTACTTGATGCCAATAGTTTCTTGTTTATGGTAGTGCCAATATTGAGACTTTCTGCCTCTGAAACGAGTTGAATATTCTCAACCTCGGCAATAGTTTTGGCAACGCCAAATTCTTTTGCCATAATACATGCCAAAATATTTGTCTCAGAGCTGTCGGTTAATGCTACAAATGCATCATAGTCATCTAATCCCTCTTCACGCAACACATCCATATCACGAGCATCGGCATGAACGATATCACAATCAGGGCACATTTCGGCCAATCGTTGACACTTTTCTAAGTTATTATCAATGACTTTTATTTTGAAATCGTCGCCAGCGAGATCGGCTGTGCGAATTGCAATACGCGACCCACCCATAATCATCACTTTTCGCACATCAAAGTTCTTTTTGCCACATATATCAAGTAAGTCATCTACGTGATCGCGAGTTGTTGTAAAATAGAGGATATCGTCGAGTTTTATATAGTCATCTCCTCGAGGGATGATAGTATTATGATTGCGCTTGATTGCCGATATGTGGAATGATGGTTGCAATGCAGCCAACTCTTTAAGTTGCATACCAATGAGCTTGGCTGTTTCGCGCATCTTCACACCTACAAGAATAATTTCTCCATCGTGAAGTTCAAACCAGTGGCGCACCCATGGACGTTTTAATGCAGTAATAATTTCTTTAGCGGCAAGATATTCGGGATAAATGAGCGAATCAACCCCCATAGAACTAAAGTATTTACGATTTTCATCGCTCATGAACTCGTAGTTATCAATTCGCGCCACAGTTCGTTCAGCACCAATCTGCTTAGCCATTGTACACGCTACTACATTGGTTGTTTCATAGGGTGTTACGGCAATAAATAGGTCGCAATTTTCTACCCCTGCATCACGTAATGTTTGAAACGAAGTAGGACGCCCCACTAATGTCATGAGGTTGTAATTAGCATCAATTGGAGCGAGTTTTGATGCATCGCTATCAATCAACACAATATCCTGATTCTCAAACGACAACAATTTTGCCAAGTGAGAGCCCACCTCTCCTGCTCCTGCGATAACTATCTTCATTTGTTTTCGTTTTTAGCTCTTATAATTACTTGTGAAATCGATGCAGCATCCATTCCACAACGCTCATACAATTCTTTTACTGTACCTTGCTCAATAAATTCGTCGGGGATACCGATTGGATACACTTTTGAGTTATATCCGTGAAGATTAAGCCATTCAGTAACAGCCGATGCCAAACCTCCACTTTTGGCGCCATCTTCAACTGTGATGATAGGCACCTGTTTTTGTGCAACTTCGGCAAGTATCTGTTCATCAATAGGCTTAAGAAATATCATATCGTAGTGTGCCACAGATATTTCTTGAGTATCTTCTACACTCTTTATCGCTTGCGATACTTCATGAGCAATAGGTCCTAATGATAGCACTGCGATATCATTACCATCTTTAAGTTTCTCGCCTCGACCTATCTCAACCTTTTGCATATCACTCTTCCACTGAGGATTATGGCCACTACCACGTGGATAACGAATAGCAAAAGGACCATAATTGTCGCATTGCGTGGTGTAAAGAAGATTGCGCAATGAATGCTCATCGCGTGGTGACGACACAATCATGCCAGGCACAGCACGCATATAAGCCAAGTCGAGCGCTCCATGATGTGTAGCCCCATCTTCACCAACCAATCCTGCTCGGTCGATACAGAATGTAACTGGCAAATGCATCAATGCTACATCGTGAATTATATGGTCGTAGGCACGTTGAAGGAATGACGAATATATTGCACAATATGGACGTAAACCATCTTTAGCCAAGCCCCCTGCAAAGGTAACTGCATGACCTTCAGATATTCCAACATCAAACACCCTCTCAGGCATAGCCTCTTGCATAATGCTCATTGAGGTGCCTGATGGCATTGCTGCTGTAATTCCCACAATTGAATTGTTTTTTTGAGCCAGTTCTAAAAGCGTGTATCCAAACACATCTTGATATTTCAAAGGGGAATTTGCATCCTCTGTTACGCGACGTTCACCTGTTTTAGGATTGAATTTCCCTGGTGCATGCCATGCTGCAGGGTCATCTTCAGCTGGTTGGTATCCTTTGCCTTTCACCGTACAAAGATGAATAATGCGTGGACCCTCCATATCTTTAACCTCGCGCAACACTTTAATGATGCGATTAAGGTCATGTCCATCAAATGGCCCAAAATATCTCACATTCAAACCCTCAAAGATGTTTTGCTTGCTTGAAAGAAGCGATTTCAAACTATTATTAAAACGCAACACCTTTCCTCTCAACTTTTCAGAGATGAGATTATGGCGTTTTAGCGAGTTATATGCTTTATAACGGAGTCGATTGTAGCCTTTTGAGGTTGTAATATGCCCAAGATATGAGTTGAGCGAACCCACATTACGGTCAATCGACATATTATTGTCATTTAGAATAATCAAAAGATTATTTTTATTGTTAGCAGCATTATTAATGCCTTCAAAAGCCAATCCTCCACTTATCGAAGCATCACCAATCACGGCAACGACATTGCGACGAGGCGATTCTTCTTTTAATTGCGATGCTATAGCCATGCCGAGAGCTGCAGATATTGAATTTGAAGCATGACCTGCTGCAAATGTATCATACTCACTCTCATTAGGATTAGGGAATCCACACAATCCACCCAATTTGCGATTTTGAGCAAATCTATCGCGACGGCCTGTAAGCAGTTTATGTCCATAGGCTTGGTGTCCCACATCCCACACAATACGGTCGTAAGGAGTATTGAATACATAGTGTAGTGCTACGGTCAACTCCACTGCACCCATACTCGAAGCAAAGTGTCCAGGATTTTGCGAGAGGGAATCAATGAGAAACTCACGAATATCTCTACACACTTGAGGCAATTGCTCTTGAGGCAGTTGACGCAAGTCGTGAGGAGAGGTTATATTATTTAATAATGGAGTATCTACCATGATGTTATAACAACAATTTATTATTTACGTTTGTTGCCAAAATATTTTTTATACATCGGAGCAAATATGATTATACCCGAAGCAATTACTACAAACCAAGTGTAGAGCGTTATGGGTCGAGCTGTTGCTACAACAATATAACTAAGCGCCAACCACAATGCTCCTAATATTATAAATCTCAGTATGATAGAAAATTTCATATCCGTAACATTATTCTCCGTTTTGTAATGCTTTCTATTTTACAAAATTAAAAAGCACACTACGCTATTAATATGCAAATATACTGAATTTATTTATAACTCACGCCAAATAATTAACAAAAAAAGAGTGACATTTTCATGCCACTCTTTCGTTATAGAGAATTTAATATTATCAAGTAATATTATTGTTGAAGTTTGAAGTTCACTGGAAGTGTAAACCAACAACGAACAGTTTGACCATTGTTTTTACCAGGGATGAACTTAGGAAGAGACTTAACGACGCGCATAGCTTCTTTATCGAGTTCAGGATGACGACCACGAACTACTTTAACTTGACCAATTCGACCATCTTTTTCAACGACGAATTGTACAACTACACGACCTTGAGCACCTTCTTCTTGTGCCATAACTGGATAAACGATGTTAGAGCTAAGCCATTTCATCAAAGCAGCTTCACCACCAGGGAATGCTGGTTTTTGTTCTACTGCAGTGAAGATTTGTTCTACTTTAGGTTCTGGAGTTTTAATTTCTTCCACGATAACCTTTTCTTTAACTTGCTCTTTGTTCAAGTCATTAGTACCTTCAGTAACGTCTTTAGAACCGAATTGAGCTTCGTTTTCTTGCACTTCGCTCATATCCTTAACCTCTTTCTTATCATCGAATTTATCATCTTCAACGATATCGATTTTGGTTACTTGTTGTTCGTTAGCAACATCCTCTTTCTTGATTTGTTCTTCAGGTTCAGGGATGTCAATTACTTCAGGTTCTTCAATTTCTTCTTCTTCAGGGAGCTCATCGAAGTTAACTACAGCTTGTTCTACACCTGCATCGGCAACCTCTTCACTTTCAAAGCTAATTGTACCTGAAGCGATCAAGATTACTATAGTGAGAACGACAGCCAAAGCAGCCAACACGATCAACATAGCCTTATTATGACGACCTTCAGAGTCTTTACGCATTTGGTATGCACCAAACTCTTTATTTTTTCCTTCGAAAATCAGGTCGCGCCAACCTTGTGATGAAAGATCTACATCTTTTGCCATTTTTCTTTACGTTTTAATAGGTTAATATATAGTTCATTCACACAAAATTACTTAGCTGGATTTCTACGATTATACTCGTTAAGAAGAATTGTATCGGTGTGAGTTGGGGTTTCAATACTATAACGAGAGATTTGGTTGATTTGCATTTCATCGAGTGCATTTACCAATCCTTCATAAGTAGTATTTGGACCTGGTTTAATCACAACTACAGGGCGAGTCTTAAGAGAGTCGGCAGCGTTGAGTTTAGCAAGAGAGTCGAATTGCTCTTTTGAAATCTCTTCGTTTTTCCACATCTCTTTAAGTTTCAAGTATTCTTTCATAACCGCTTCGTTGCGTTTAACAAGAATAGCACGAATACCTTGAGGTTGACCATTTTGGTTACCGATAAATGTTTCTTTTTTCAAGAAATCTGGAGTAGAGAAAGTAGTATCAGCGATACCGGTATAATAGTACACAACGTGAGCTGTTTTACCGTTTTCGTCAACTACTGGAGTACCACTTTGTTCGTTATACTCTGTATCAAGAATCAAAGTTACCGCTTCTGATTTCTTTGCTTGGTTTTGGTTTTCCTTCTTAACTTCTTCGTTGGTAGGGAGAATCAATTGCAAAGTTTGCGATTTGATCATTGTTGTACAAAGCATGAAGAACGTAATCAAAAGCATGTTCATGTCCACCATAGGGGTAAAATCGACATGAATAGCGATCTTCTTTTGGGCGCCTTTTTTCTTTTTGCCGCCGTTATCTGATTGTTCTATTTGTGCCATAATTTACCTTCTATTAGTGAGTTGGTTCATCTTCTGATTTAAGTGCAGTCAAAAGACTGAACTTATTAAGTTTCATAGTTTGGAGGTTGTCAAACACGATTTGTACAGTTGAGTAAGGAGTGTTTTTATCGGCTTTAACAGCGATACCTTCACCTTTACGCATAAGAGCTGTGTAAAGGTTTTCCAACTTCTTAACATCAGCAGGATCGGTCAACATATCCTTTTGGTCGTTGTGAATTCTTTGTGCTACGTTGTAAACAGCTTTCATCCACACTTGGAAGTCATTAAGTTTACCATTACGGTCTTTGTTACCGTCGATGGGTATACCAACGTTAGGATCTTCCATATTGCCTTGGAATTCATCACGTTTAGATTGTTCTAAACTGAGATATTGTGGCATGCCACGGAAAGGCAATCCAAACATGTTGAGTTTTGTAAACTCAGCGATTTGAGCTGAATTAAGCTCAACCTTTGCTGAGGGGTGCTGTTCATTGTAAATTTTTACTGCCTCCAAGAGCATCATTTCACGAATGTGCTCGCTTGAGAGGGTTGAGTCTTTATCACCTGTGAAAGAGATAAAGATTTTACCTTCGGTAGCAGGATTACCTTCATTACCTGGTTTATCTTTGCCTGATACAAGGATAGTTACCAAGTTATTCATAGGTACCTTTTCTTCAGAAACCGACGATGGAGTCATAACCACTGTTGGTTCTTTAGCCAAGAAGGTAGAAGTCAACATAAAAAAAGTAAGCAAAAGAACAGTCACGTCACTCATCGCGGTCATGTCGATGAGCGTACTCTTTCTTTTTATTTTTACTTTTCCCATATTTACCTTTTATTATTTGATTAAAAAAATCTAGTTAATTGGTTGAAATATGGAATTAGTGAGTTGCAGCAAATGTTTGCACGATTGAGAAACCGATTTCGTCAATTGCGTAAGTGAGGTGGTCGATTTTGTTAGTATAGAAGTTGTAACCAATTACAGCGAACGCACCAGTTGCGATACCGAATGCAGTATTGATAAGCGCTTCAGAGATACCAGCTGAAAGTTCAGTTGAGTCAGGAGCACCAGATGCAGAAAGAGCTTGGAACGATTTGATCATACCGATTACAGTACCGAGAAGACCAACGAGAGTACCAAGAGTTGTCATTGTTGCAACGATAGGAAGGTTTTGTTGAAGAGATGGCATTTCAAGAGCTGTTGCTTCTTCAAGTTCTTTTTGGATTGTTGCAATTTTTTGTTCTTTAGAAAGAACTGTATTTTTGTCCATTTCGTCGTAACGAACGAGTGCAGCAGCAACTACAGCAGCTACGCTACCACCTTGTTTTTTGCAAAGTTCTTGTGCAGCAGCGATGTCACCTTTTACGAGGTTAGCTTTTACGTTAGCAACGAATTTTGTGATGTCACCTTTACCTTTTGCTGAGTTAAGAGCGAAGAAACGTTCAACACAAAGTACGATTACTGTCAAGAACAAACCTTGGAGGATAGGCACGATGATACCACCTTTGTAGATTGTACCCCAAATGTTGATTGGGTGTCCATCTGGGTTGCCATCTTGGAAGTGTGATGGGTTACCAAACCAGAAGAAGAAGAGACAGAATGTTACTACCATACACGCGAAGATTACCCAAGAGGCTTTCTTGATACCGGGTGCATTTGATTTTTGAGCCTTAGCAGGCTTTGTTGCGGGCTTTTTAGCTTCCATAATTTAAAAATTAAAAAATTGTTATTAATTGATAATTAGTTTATTAATTTATTTAAACTTTCTTTTCTCATCATTTTGTCATCTACACGCATAGCCATAGGTATGTATTCTACCCAATAAATGACATTGCAAAAATAATACTATATTTTCAACTTACAAACTTTTATTGGGCATTTTTTTCGCTTTTTATACTTTTATACAATTATTTTTCCATCTACTCCACTTTCTATATTTTTCCGCAATTTTGTTGTCCTCATGCTTTTCCATTTCCTTAATATCATAGAAATCACTAGAAAACCATTTTTAATATTCCTTATTCACGCAAAACTACTATCTTTGCAGAAAATTCACAACGTTACATTATATATATAAGATACACACTATGGCTTTAGGAAAATGGATTGGAGGATTTATCGGCTGGGCTGCAGCCGGACCTCTTGGAGCTCTTTTAGGCTTTGCTATTGGATCGTTCATCGACAGGGATTCAAAAAGTTCACAACAACACTCTGTAGAACACAACACACAGTCGCCTAATTCGGGGCAACGCAACTCATTCCTATTCTCTTTGCTCGTCATGGCATCATACATCATCAAGGCCGACGGCAAAATCATGCATAGCGAAATGGAATTTGTGCGCCAATTCCTTCGCGCAAATTTTGGCGAAGCTGCCGTAACTGAGGGGAATCAAATCCTACTCGACCTCTTCGAAAAACGCAAGCAGATGGATGCAATAAGCCCATCGGCCTTCCGTAGCACCATCTACGATTGTGGTCGGCAAATAGCCGCAAACCTCACCTACGAAGAACGACTACAACTCCTCCGCTTCCTTGCTATGATTGCCCAAAGCGACGGACATGTGTGCGACAAAGAAATCGAAGCCCTTAAAGAGGTCGCTTCGGCAATGGGACTTTCAGCCAACGAGGTAAATTCTATGCTCAATCTTGGTCAAAACACCATCGAAGCGGCATATCAAGTTCTCGAAATCTCCCCATCTGCTACAGACGACGAAGTGAAAGCTGCATATCGCAAACTCGCTCTCAAACATCACCCCGACCGTGTGGCATCACTCGGAGAAGACATTCGCAAAGCTGCCGAAGAGAAATTCCGCCAAATCAACGAAGCAAAAGACAAAATCTACAAGGCTCGCAACTTAAACTAAATTAGTTCAATTTTATACAAAAAAGCCACCTTAATCGAGTTGATTAAGGTGGCTTTTTTTACAATTTATCTAATTACATCTTATTCCACATCTATAGTGAATGGTTTCTTGAGGAAATTCTCTTCAATTTCGATTTGCAAACCACCTTTTTCATTAAACTTAAAGTCTAACTTTAATGATGTAATCCAATTGGTGTAGTGAATTTTAGCCGATAGCGTATTATTATTGTTCCACGCATAGCATGCGCCAGTTGTAAACGGACCTGTTATACCTGTAAATCGACCTTTTGCACTGATTGAATAGTGAGGATATCCTGCCAATTCACTCATTAACCACTTATCATACCCCATTGCGATTGCCGATTTCTTATCTTCGGCATCGACAACATCCAGAGTAAATTTATTTGCCTCAAAGTGGAATTTAATAGACTTCCAACCGAGTTTATTTTTTGGTAATTTATACTCTTTTCCATTATATTTCTTGGCCAAAGCATTATTTGCACTACCTTTTAATAGAGGAAGCGATACATTTGCCTCAAATTTTGCCAACTCTTCAAGTTCATCAGGTTCTCCTTCGATGGGACAACCCTTAGCATTCTTTACTACAGTGTGCCAAATATTGCTTCTTTCGGGCCAGCCTTTACTCTTTGAGCATTGGTTTAATACAACCACCATATTCTTTTGAGGGACAACGATTATATATTGCCCATAAGCACCATCAGCGCGCCATGCTCCAGGATATTCACACAACCATATTTGATAGCCATAATCGTTAGATGCTTTGCGCACTACTCTCACAGTCATCATCTCTTCAATCCACTCTTGCGACACAAGTTGCTGTCCCTTCCAACTACCTTTTTGAAGCAACAATTGACCAAACATTGCTTGCGCCTCGGCAGTCATGTATATACCCCAGCCTGCAGTAACGATTCCTTTAGGACATTTCTCCCATTCTACATCATCTATACCCATTGGGAAGAACACTCGTTCATTAAGTAAAGTCAACACATCTTTTCCTGTAACTTGTTGCACTACAGCCGATAAGAGATATGTTTCGATTGAGTCATAAGAGTATTTTGTACCAGGCTTTGCTACAAGCGGACGAGAGAGGTAGAAGTCCACCCAGTCAAGTTGTGAATTGCGCATACCGCCCTTTGTATCGAATCCCGAACGCATTGTGAGCACATCTTTTATCTTTACACCACTGATATATTTAGAATATTGAGGGAAGAACTTAACCAATTCATCTTCAACCGACAACAATCCATCTTCAATAACAAGGCCTACGGCAACGGCAGTAAATGTTTTAGACACCGAATAGAGTGTGTGACGGTCGCTTGCCTTAAATGGTGCAGGGTGAATTTCACCAGCCACTTTTCCGTCAACCACTACCATAAGGTGATGAATTTCAGTGATGTCACTCGACAATAATGAATCATAAAGGAGTGTAAATTGTCGAGGTTCAATACCAGCCGAAGATGGTGTAGTGCGAGGTAGACGATATGCTGCATTGGCACACACACTCGCCATCAACACGATGGCACATAACAGGGTTTTTAATCGCAATTGATTCTTTATCATAGTAATTTGTATTTTTTGTTTTGTGCAAAGATAAGTTTTTTAGTTGAGAATGAAAAGAGTAGTTGATAAATTAGAAGAATATATCACTCTCCCATTCTTATTTTGTGAAAAATATAGAAATTCTCTTATATTATAATGTGTAAACGGCAAAAAAATAGTAAATTTGTAGGTTAATTATTACGATGAAGATACTTTATACAATATTACGCGCACTGCTCATAACTCTATTGGCACTTATCATTGTGTTGCCAATGGCTATATTTGTGGTTGCTTCACTCCCACAAGTGCAACAAAAATTGTGTAAAGTAAGCGAAACCGAGTTATCCAAACTTCTTGGCACTGAGGTAGATATTGACCATGTAAAAATCACTCCATTTAACCACATCACCATGGGTGGCGTGACTATCAAAGATGACAATGACAAAGATGCACTCAATGTAAAAACCATTGCTGCAGGCATTGACCTTTATGAATTTTTCAAAAACGACAAAATTGTAATTACTCATGCAGCCATTATTGGGCTTGATGCTAGGTTGTATAAAAACTCCCCCGAAGCACAACTCAATATTCAAGGTATCATTGACCACCTTCAGCCTAAGGACAAAAATAAGCCCCCAACACAGTTTGACCTCCGCATCAACACTGTGGTGATACGTGAATCTCAAGCATCGTTTGACATTCTTTCCGAACCCACACTTGCTAATCGTTTTGACAAAAATCACATCAAAGTGAGCGATTTTAATGCCGATGTATATCTACCACAGCTCAAAAACAACGATTTTATATTCAACATTAAGCGATTACAAGCAAAAGAGCAGTCGGGAATAAACCTCACTTCACTCACTGGCGATTTTCACATTACTTCCGACGTAATCAAAGTGGGAGGATTAAGTATTGCTCTCAATAACTCATCTCTTGCATTTGGCGACATCAACTTAGCCACCAATGAGTTAAAAAACATCCCCCTAAACATTTCACTGCAAAAAGGTAGCCATATTAACCTCAACGACCTTGCTCCATTTGTGCCTGCTTTTAAGAATGCTGACCACCAATTTAATCTCGACTTTAGTTTCAACGGCAACCTCAACAATCTATCAATCAACTCATTCAATATTGCTCACAACTCAAAAGACATAAATATTTCCACAACAGGCAATATTTCAGGAGTTAAGCAACCACAGTTGATGAATATAAACCTACCATCGCTATCGGTTAAAACAAATGCTAGCGATTTAGGAGCCCTACTCACCTCTATCAATGCAATCAAGCCTCAAATTGGCAACAAAATAGCGCAATTAGGCAATGTTAATCTCAACGCACAGTTCAATGGCAAACCTCTTGATGCACACCTCATTGGCGACATATCTTCGGGCATGGGGAATGTTAATCTTGACGTAAACTACTCACTTGCTCCTACTGTAAAATCCACAAATCTCTATGGCATAATTAACACCACCAACCTCAATATTGGACAGTTGATTAACCCTCAATTTGGCACCACTACTGCCACCATTGACTTTGATGCCAACCTATCCCCAAAAAGTCGCACAATCAAGGTAGAAACCGATATTGACCATATTGATTATAACAATTATAGCTATAACGACATTATGGCTTCGGGGCAGCTTATTAATGATGAATTATCTACATTTCTCACCATCAATGACTCATGCCTACAGGTTGAACTCACAGGAAACGCAAATCTCAACAAAGAGTCCCCTACGGCATCTATCAACCTTGCTATCCCACGTTTTGACCTCTATAAAACATCTTTTGCCAAGGACTACTGCTTGGTTCGCGCCAACATAGATGCCGACATCAAAGGATTTGACATCAATACTGCCGATGGGAATATCCTCATACGCGACATCTGTTTTGCCAACCGGCCCGACGAATTCCTCAGCATTGACCACATCAATCTACACACCCAAAATAGCAGTTATCCACAAAAAATTGAAATATCGTCCAATATCATAAATGCATCAGTCGAAGGTAGTTACTCATTCAACACCCTCGTGCCAGCCATTAAGGCAATGCTCAGCAATGCATTCCCTGTAATCATTGGCAATGAGTCACAAATAGCACAAACTTCAACCATCGACTCTATCGCAATCAAACCAAACGATTTCCTTTACAACATCACAATAAACAGCGATAACAAAGTGCTATCGTATTTCAATCCCAAATTGCGATTCTTCTCCCCTATTACCATCAATGGCGAGATGAACCAATCGTCACAACGCTTTGACTTGGCAACCTACATTCCCTATTTTGCAAAAGGGAAAAAACTCTACGAAAACACTTATCTACTCGTAGATATTGACAAAGGTTTTGACAAATGCCAACTCGTAGCCCACTCCGAATTGCCCACCAAACATGGCATAATGCCTGTTGACATATCTTGCAATGGGGTTGACAATCGCCTTGACACCTATGTAAACTGGAAAATCAATCGCAAAGAGCGTTTTGAAGGCGCACTCGACCTCTCCACCCTATTCTCTCGCAACGAGGACAACTCTCTCGCAGTCAACCTCGACATCAATCCAAGCCAATTGGTATTTAATGACAGTGTGTGGACCATCAACCAAGCACACATCGAGTATGCCGACAAGAATATAACTGTAGAAAACTTCGACGCACGCCATGCCGATCAATTCATTACACTCTCGGGCAAAGCTTCACCTTCGCCCACAGACAGTTTATGTCTCAACCTCCGAAATGTAAGTCTTGACTACATATTCCAAACACTACAAATTAAACAAGTAAACATTGGTGGCGACGCTACTGGCATTTTCTATGCTCGCAATCTATTTAGCAAGCAACCTATAGCCTATACCCCTCTACTCAAAGTAAAAGGAATCAGCTACAACGGAGCCGTATTTGGCGATGCCGACCTTGTGGCTCATTGGGACAACGACCTCGGCGCTGTGCACATCGATGCTGAAATATTCCAACCAGGCGTCAAAGACTCTTACATCAATTGCGAGATATATCCCATCAAAGAGGCTCTCGACTTACGATTTGATGTAACCAAAATTGATGCATCATTCTTAGAACCATTCGTATCGACATTTGCATCAAATGTAAGTGGCAAAGCATCAGGCAAAGCTCGTCTATTTGGACCATTCAAACATATCAACCTCGAGGGAGATGTATTGGCCGAAGATCTCACGATGCACATTGATTACACCAATGTAACCTACACTACCACTGACTCTGTACAC
>JAEIGA010007030.1_pt1 | contig 17123 bp, 16 predicted proteins | sample 9270691 | NCBI WGS metagenome assembly JAEIGA01 (sample SAMN17057246, study PRJNA624740) | gut metagenome | biome: biome; isolation source: fecal sample | host: Bos grunniens | place: China: Xizang | collected 2019
GCACGAGAAATTGACGTCTATCTCAAGGATGCCAGCAACGACCTGAAGAAGAACACCATCTTCATCGATCAGAGCTACAGAATACCTCTATCATTCCTCGACAAGGATGTAAGGGCGGAAAAGAAGCTCAGAAAAGAAGAGGATTTAAGGCTCGACAGCCTCATGACAGCCGGTGACTCTGCTGCCATTGCTGACTATCAGATGGCAATCGAGGCAAGAAGATCCCGCCAGGAGGAGGCATCAATGGATACCCTCAAAACAGAAATCACGACGGCGTTCATCGGCCACAGCAGCGAATACAGCGTATTCAGAAAGACATACGCAGACAACATATCCTCATCCGACACAGAGGGAAGGCAGTTCTACGGAGACAGATTCTATCTGAATCCGACCACCAGTCATGATTCCTTGAGAGTCATGAAGTTTGAAAACAAGGTTTTCATCCGTCTCCAGCCATGGAAGAGTGACGGTATAGTATCGAAACTCGATGTCGGTCTCGGAGACAAGCTCGTGAACTACTTTGCATTCAGACCGATAGATTATGTCGAAGGACGCAGCAATGCCGTGCAAAACTCCCTGTACCTGTACGCAGGTGCGCAGGGACAATACGACAAGTATCTGCATTGGAATGCAAAAGGACGGTACACCTTCCTTGGACATGAGATCAATGATTTCATGATCGAGGGCAACCTGACATTCAACGCATACCCGTTCAGAAGAGACCGCAAGAGCCCTCTCACACTGAACGTTCACTTTGAGACATCACTCAAGGAACCAGACTACTACCAGCAGCATCTATACACAAACCACTTCGTCTGGAACAACAGCTTCAGCAAGATCTCCACAACAAAGCTGGAGGCTGCCGTTCTCATTCCTCGCTGGAAGATGGACGCATCATTCTCATATGGACTGCTGGGCAACAACATATACTACAACACAGACGGAATCGTGCAGCAGAACACCACACCGATGAGTGTGATATCGGCTACGCTGCGCAAAGATTTCAAAGTATGGAAATTCCACTTTGAAAACAGGGCAATGATGCAGTTCTCGTCCAACACAGACGTCATGCCATTGCCACTTCTGTCACTGAATCTGAGGTACTACTTCCAGTTTGATGTCGTGAAGAACGTCATGAAGATGCAGATAGGAGCCAACGGAATGTTCACTACCAGATGGTATGCTCCAGGCTATAATCCTGTGCTGGGCGTATTCCATAATCAGTTTGACGAGAAGTTTGGTGGATGTCCATACATAGACGCATTTGTAAACATACAGTGGAAGAGATGCAGCATATTTGTAAAGGCCATTAATGTAAACATGGGATGGCCTTCAAAGAAAGCTGACTATTTCACTGCAGCAGGTTATATAAACTCACAGCGTGCATTCAAGTTCGGAATAACATGGCCGTTCTATGTGTTCTCGAAGAAAAATGCATCAATGTCAAGCGGAGGCAGCACCTCGAACGCGGGAGGCGCAAGAAGTGCAGGAAATTCATCCATGTCTGGCGCTCGACAAGGAAACAGAAGATAAAGATGAAGATTTCTACAGGAAAAAGAAACGTATTAAGATTTGCTGTAATAACCGTCCTTTTGATGATTGGATGTCCCCTACATGAAAGCGGACACACGCATACAGAAAGCACAGTTGACATGTTCCACTTCTCAGGTAGAACAGTCATATGCGGAATAGATCTAGGTAAAGACATAAGAGGCGGCCACGGATTGGAAACCGGTTTTGCATATCAGATGCTGCAGGACTTTGCCCAAGACCACAACTGCAACGTCAGGATTGTCACCGGAGAAAAGGGGGCAAATTACCTGGAAGACCTCAAGCAGGGAAACATAGACATGCTCATGATTCACCATGAAGATGTCCAGGGAGACGACGATATCGTTCTCTCAAGCAATATCATAGACTGCTCTGCACTGGCCGTTAGCAGCGGAAAGGAAGGACACATCCGCGAAATCAACGAATGGATTGCCCAATACAAGGCATCCGAAGAATACGAAACACAGAAAAAGCTCTTCTTCAGAACATTCGATCCCATCAAGCGTGCAGAAAAAGGGATGATGACCGACATCATCAGTCCATACGACACCTTGCTCAGGCAATATGCAGCCGAACTGGGATGGGACTGGAGAATGCTGGCAGCAGTAGTGTATCAGGAATCCAAGTTCTCGATCGGCGCTCGTTCACACAGAGGCGCAATGGGACTCATGCAGGTGATGCCTCAGACTGCCGCATACCATCAGGTCGACGATCTGGTGGATCCGCAGCAGAATCTCCTTGCAGGCACCAGACATCTCAAAAGACTCCAGGAACTGTATAGCAGCAGCGACATGACTAATGAAGAAAGAATACACTTCATTCTGGCTTCATACAATGCCGGAGCAGGAAGAATAAGAGACTGCAGGAGCCTGGCGAGATCAAGACATCTGGACGACACCAAGTGGAGCAACATCGTCAAGGTCATTCCGCTTATGAATGACGACTCCATCCTTGAGGACGAGAACGTAAGATACGGAAAGTTCAAGGGGACAGAGACTATAGCATATGTAGAGAATGTGATGGCACTGTACGATGCCATCTGCACAATATGTCCCCGCTAGTCCATCTTTACCGTCTTGGCAGGATCGACCCTGAGCACAAACAAAGACGGAAGCGCCAGGAGAAGAATTATTGAAACAAAGGCGACCGCATCAGCCATCAGGATCTGGATCAGATCCACGTGTATCGGAACATAAGACACAAAATAGTTGACCGGATCCAGCGCAATGAAATGAGTCGAACTCTGTATCAGACAGAAAAGCAGCGCTAACGCATTTCCAATCAACATTCCCTTGAAAACAGTACCTGCAGCACGGGTAATGAACACATTGATTATGTCTATATTCCTCATGCCCAATGCTTTGAGGAGGCCTATAGTGGAGATGTTCTCAAAAAGCATTATGAGAAGTCCTGTGATCATATTGACCCCTGCAACCGCTATCATCAGCATCAGGACAAACAGCACATTGAAGTCAATCAATGACATCCATTCAAAGATCTGAGGGAAACTGTCAACGGCTGATACAGCCCACAGCATGTCATCTTCTTCAGAACAGTTCTCGTAAATAACATCGGAGATCTCCCTGGCAGCAGCCTGCATGGACTCTTCAGTCTTATGATCATCATCAAGGATCACCTCGAACATTGACGCCTGATCTTCAGACCAACCGTTCAGTCTTTGCATATCGGAGATGTCTGCATAGACCAGGAATCGGTCGTCTGTACGCACCAGAGGTTCATAGATATCAGCAACCGTAAACTGACGTGCCTTTACTTTATCACCAATGAAATACGTGAGCATCTTATCTCCTGCAGACAGTCCCGACATCTCTGCAAAAGACGACGGCAGGGCTACTGCCAGTGACAGGGTATCCGGAACATCACAGCCCGTCACTCGGGCAACCCCTCCTTCAACTCCCTTTACCATAATTCCATAGATATCCTCCGCATTCTTCACTATACCTACACGCCATACCACCGGATCTACCGACCTGACTCCCTTTACTGACTTGACATATGGCATATATGACTGATCCACAGATATAGGAGAAGACTCATCGACATAGTTCATGTCAGCCATCGTCAGCTGCACGTCACCGTTAATTCCTGAAAGCCCGGTACGAATCTCATGTCTGAAACCTGATGACACAGCAACCGCAATGATCACAACAAGAAAGCTGACTGCAATCGCTGCCGTGACCATCCGACTCTTATATGAAAGTCTACGTACTATGAAGAAGCGTACGTCCATTACTGCATGCTTTGCTGAAGGAGTTTCAGATATTTCTTTTCGAGCTTGGTGTTCTTAAGTTTTCTGGCAGCCAGAATGGCATTGTTGATCACCTCTCTTGCCTTAGGTTCTATCTTCAGAGCCTTGTCATAGTATTTCAAGGCCGTTTTCGGATCTTTTGCAACTACCATGTGATATGAACCTATATTTGCCAGGAAAGACGGAACTTTCGGAAAATATCCGTTCATCCTCTGGGACAGTTTGAGAAACGCCTCATAGGAAGCTGGCGTGCCTAAAGTATACAAGGTCACGCAATAATCCTGTATCATCTGAGCAAAAAGCTCTTGATCAACAGTCATCTGCTCGGAATTCTCATTGTATGTCCATGACTTTCCGGAGGTCATGAAATCGTAGGCAAGTCCCAGGATATTGGAAAGTGCCATATCAGGGCTATCACGCTCATAGGACAGGTAGGCATTAGCCTTCATGAATCTGAATTCCAGTCTTTGCGGATATAAGGAAATGGCATGATCCACAACCTTGAGAGCCTGAGAAAAGATTTCATCATCATACTTCAAGACTTCATAGTAATGCACGTCGACACCTGTAGAATCCTGCAGGGTCAGCATCGGAGCCGCACCAAGATATTTAGCTTCCTTGCGGGCCACTACCTCGGTACCCTGAGCCTTCGCTATATAATAATAGAATCTGGCTGTCAGCATATCCGTATTTTCTGGCTCTGCCTTGTTCCAGTTATCGATCAGAGTCTCCATTCCGACACCGGCAGGTCCTACCCTGTCAAGAAGAATGTCATAACGGCGCTTGTAATCCGAGGTCTGTGCAAATACTGACAAAGACATCGACAGAGCCGTCAACGCACACAATATCTTATTCATAATCACTTTATATCCATTCTTATACGCCTGCTCTGAGGGTGCAGACTGTTACTTCTGTTGCCTAGGTTCTTTACAAATCCGAGAGACAGACCCTCGTGTTTGATAAGCAGATAGCCTCTTGGGGACTCCGGGAACACCTGAGCATCTCTATGAAGGAATGCAAGAGCACCCTGGCGGTCAAGCTCGACTGCAGGATAAGCACCATCCGCCAGCATCATCGACAAAGCCAGATCAGCATCCGGAACGAGATCCTTTCCCTTTACAACTCCAACCGCACAACCAGCAGCCACAACGTGAAGGGCCTCTTCCACACGATTCACATCTGAAGCGATGTTTTCCGGCACCGCAGTTATGGTATCGCCCTTGGTCCTGAACACCGCCGGAATGTTGAGCAGGCGCTGCAGACCATCCGGAACAGGGGTCGGCTTAGCATGACGCGTAGCTTTTCTGGAGCGCACAGGAGCATCATTTATGACAACATCTGATGTCTTCTGCAGTATTGCGCAATACTGTCCTTCTCCCTCGACATGTCCCGGAACAAGGCTATATCCACAGTCAGTCTTGATCACACCCGGCATTCCTCCCAGCATATCGTCGGCAGTGAGCATCCTGGCATCGAGCTCGGACGAGATCCACTCGACATTGCCGTCATTCTCCCTTCTGTTGAACGTACATGTCGAATACACCAATGCTCCCCCTTCCTTTAAAGAAGGCCATACATCTGCCAGAATACGTCTTTGACGAGCCTCACACAGGGAAACATTATCCTCTGACCACTGCTGAACAGCCTCCTCATCCTTCCTGAACATGCCCTCTCCTGAACATGGGACATCAGTCACAATAATGTCAAAGAACCCGGCAAGAGACGCGAAGGCTGCAGGATCATCGGAAGTGACCACCACATTAGGATCTCCCCAAAGAGCGACATTATCCGCCAGAATGCCGACTCGCGCCTTCATCACTTCATTTGCCACAAGCAGAAACTGTCCTCCAAGAACTTCACGGAGCGACGCTGCCAGATCGGTAGTCTTTCCTCCGGGAGCCGCACACAAGTCCAGAACCCTCAGGGGGCGTCCTTGCGGCAGCTGAATCTCAGAAAGCATCTTTCTGAAGGCATATCCCACAAACATCGACGAAGAATCCTGAACGTAATAAGCTCCGGCATGGAAAAGAGGATCGAGGGTAAAGACCGGACGCTCTGGCAGAATGTACCCGTGCTCGGCCCACGGCACACGCCTTCCGACCTTCATGCCGCACGGTTTGAACGGGTTGTACCGCACCGCTGTAGAAGCAGGCTCCTCAAAAGCAGAAAAAGCGACAAGGGCATTTTCATGCCCTATCGCCTCCTCAATATATTTTACAAAAGAATCCTTTATGTTCATATTAAGCCTTTGGCATCATGGACGGGTCGAAACCTTCGGGCATCCTGCCCTCAGATACAGCCACAAGACTGTCAACCACCTTGTCAAGGGCATCCTTGAGCTTACCCCCAAGAATAGTCTTCATCATGAAATTCAATTCAGCCTCCAGGATTATCTGAAACTCCGTCTTATACGGATCCGCTGGAGCAGGATTGAAGAAAAGCACAAGTTCAAACTGGAACGGCGCCCCGTCATCCTGGAAAACGATTCTTGAATACGGAACTCTCTCGACCACCTTTACACCGATTGTAAAGCCCTGAACTTCAGCCTTGATTGTATCGTAATCCGCCTCAACTCCCTGCCTCTTTTCTTCGGGAAGGAAACGCACGAAATTGCGCATGTCCACAAATCCCATGTAGAGTTCATAAGGCGCCTTGGATACAATGGCCTTCTTACTCTGTATCTCGACTGCCATGCTATTCGTTCTTACCCCAAGTTGAAGGAGAGAATCTCCATTCCTTGAGCACCTCGATATCCGACTCCTTGATATAACCGATCTCACTTGCCACCTCTACGAGAGTGTCATAGTTCGAGAGGGTTGTAAGCTCGACGTTTGCATCTTCAAATGCCTTGCGTGACTGAGGGAAGTTGTATGAGAAGATGGCAACCATACCCATGATATCGGCACCGGCATTAACCAATGCGTTCTTTGCCGCAAGGCTGCTCATTCCTGTTGAAATGAGATCCTCGACCACAACCACCTTTGCACCAGACTCGAGGAGTCCCTCGATCTGAGAACCTGTACCATGATCCTTTGGTTTAGGTCTTACATAGCAGAATGGCTTGCCAAGAATATGAGCCACGAGATATCCGTGTGCGATTGCACCTGTAGCCACACCTGCGATCACCTCAACATCCGGATACTGCTTTTTAATAATGTCCGCCATCCACTGGCATATGTTCTGACGGATCTCAGGATATGAAAGAACTTTTCTGTTGTCACAATAAATAGGAGACTTCCATCCTGAAGCCCAAGTGAAAGGATTCTCCGGTCTGAGCATTACGGCCTTGATGTCCAGAAGAGACTTTGCCACTGCTTTTTCAATAGTCTGCATAATTATCTGTTTTGATTGTTTATTCTCGGTTCTTCTGCATATATTTGCAGGTACATTTCGCATACCACAATGCATATATCCTGCAAATATAATAAAATTATAGGTCAAATGCACAAAATATACTTCGAAAAGAGATGCATGATAATCTGTCCGCCCGAGGAGCAGGCGATGACAGACCCCAATGCCATCCTTTTCAATATCGGCTCAAGTGCAGACATACACGCCCTGGTGGAAATGATGGAGGTTTCCGACTCCCTATACAGGGTATATATACCCACAGATAACGTAGAATCGACATACCGCATGATATGCGCCGAATTCCGCGAAGTCAACGCCGGAGGTGGCTTGGTATCAAACCGCCGCGGAGACTACCTGCTCATCAGCAGAAACGGCCTATGGGACCTTCCTAAAGGCCATCAGGATCCAGGTGAAGACATCAGCGTGACAGCCCTCAGGGAAGTGCAGGAGGAGACAGGCATTGACCAGCTGCAGCTCAGAGACCTCATCTGCATAACAGACCACTGCTACAGAAGGGACGGGATATGGCACCTGAAGCACACATGGTGGTACGACATGCTGTACACAGATCCGACCGACCTGACCCCGCAACGCGAGGAAGACATAACCAAGGCTTCATGGATCGCAAAATCAAGCCTGCCACCGTTCCTCCGCAACACATACCCGTCAATTCTGGAAGTGTTCAGAGAGGCAAAAGTATGATTTTTGCATTTTTCACATCTGCCGTGAAACAAAAAACTGAAAAAACCGTATAATGTAATGTATTTTGCAGTTTAAATTCTACAAGGATATATGAAACTTTCACAATTCATGTTCAATCTTCCAGCAGAGAAGATAGCGACAGAACCACCAAGATGGCGTGACGAGTGCAAGCTCATGGTTCTTCACAAGGAGACTGGAGAAATCGAACACAAGCTCTTCAAGGACATCATCGAGTACTTTGGCAAAGGCGACACATTCGTGCTTAACGACACAAAGGTATTCCCAGCAAGACTTTACGGAAACAAGGAAAAGACCGGAGCAGACATCGAGGTATTCCTCCTCAGAGAGCTCAACCGCGAGCAGAGGCTCTGGGATGTGATCGTCGATCCTGCCAGAAAGATCAGAATCGGCAACAAACTGTATTTCGGGGAGGACGAAAGTCTGGTTGCCGAGGTCATCGACAACACAACATCAAGAGGACGCACACTCCGTTTCCTTTATGACGGAAGCTATGAAGACTTCAAGGCTACGCTCTTCGGACTGGGACAGACCCCGGTTCCGGACTGGGTAAAGAAAGACGTGACTCCAGAGGATGCTGAGAACTTCCAGACAATCTTCGCAAAGCACGAAGGAGCCGTATCAGCCCCTGCAGCCGGCCTGCACTTCAGCCGCGAGCTCTTCAACAGAATGATTCTCAAGGACATCAACAAGGCTTTCATCACCCTTCACATGGGTATCGGACACTTCAGAGAGGTAGATGTAGAGGACCTTTCGAAGCATAAGATGGACTCGGAAAGACTCATCATAACAGAAGAGGCTGCCGAGTTGATCAACAAGACCAAGAAGTCCGGACACAAGGTATGTGCAGTAGGAATCACAACCATCCGCGGACTTGAAACCTACGTGACCACAAACGACGAAGTAAACGCATACGACGGATGGACAAACAAGTTCATCTTCCCGCCTTACAGATTCGCGATTCCAAACTCGATCGTTTCCAACTTCCATCGTCCGGGCTCGACAATGCTGATGTCTGTCGCTGCCTTCGGTGGATATGAAAACGTCATGAAGGCATACAAGACAGCACTCGAGCAGGACTATAAGTTCGGCCCATACGGCGATGCGCTGCTTATTATCTGATAAAACTTTTTTAATCGCTTAAAAAAAAGTTCTGAAATTTTAAAAAACAGAAAAATCTGTTTTAAATAAAAGAAAAATCGGCTTCAGGAGTAACCCTGGAGCCGATTTTCATATTAATATTGCGGCATGGAAAATTTTGAAGAAACAGCATGCCTCTGCGCATTAGGAAAGATCTTCGGGTTCAAACCCAAGATCGCACTCGCATTGATAGAGCATCTCGGAGGTGCTCGAGAAGTGTTCAAGACAAGCCGAAAAGACCTGGAGCTTCTCCTTGGCCCACACTCTCAATTCACGGACACGATAAGAAAGTCAGCGGTCTATGCTGCAGCAGATGAACTCGAACGTTATGAGAAACAGGACATCTGCTATGTGGGGTGGACCCAAGAGCACTACCCCGCCCTTCTGAAAGAATGTCCCGACGCTCCGATCGGACTATACATAAGAAGCAGAACGCACCCGTCAAAGCTCTGGACTCCGGCCAAAAGCATTGCGGTCGTAGGAACCCGCGACATCTCTCCATACGGCAAGGAATGGTGCAGCAAAAGCGTCTTTGCACTGGCTTCAACACAGGAGAAGCCAGTGATTGTGAGCGGCCTGGCATTGGGAACAGACATCTGTGCCCACAAGGCGGCATTGGAGGCGGGCCTCCCTACAATAGGAGTCATGGCGACAGGTCCGGAAAACGTCTACCCATACAGGCACAGGGCGTTTGCCGAAGAAATGTATAAAGTTCCGGGATGTGCCCTGATTACAGACTATCCTCCCGGCACTGCACCCTTGGCCATCCATTTCCTCAGAAGAAACCGGATCATAGCAGGCCTGAGCAACGCGACAGTGCTGATAGAATCCAAGATAAAGGGAGGAGGCATGATGACAGCGCGCCTGGCCTTCTCATACGACCGGGATGTATTCGCTCTTCCAGGAAGAGTGGACGACATCAGATCACAGGGATGCAACACGCTAATTAAAAGCAAGATAGCCGAACCTCTGACATCCATACCGGAATTTCTCGAGAGTCTCGGTCTTAAAGGTGGCGAGAAGTCTTATGCCGCATCAGAGATGGAAACCCTGAATGCAAGATACCGAGGCAAAGTGAGCGAGGACAGATTGAGCCAGATGTCCAGACTACTCACGACAATAAGACAGAAACGCGGAATCACAGTCGAAGAACTGTCGGAATTCTGTGCGCTTGAATATTCACGGGCAGTGGAACTCTGCACCTGTCTTGAACTCGACGGCTTCATCAGCATAGACCTCCTGCAAAGGTGCAGCATCAGCCCAAAGGTTTAATGCAATCATTTTAGCTGAAAAACCATCAAGCTTCAGCTAAAATGATTACATTTGCATGACATACCTTTCCAAGTGAGCACAAATGAGGTTCGTAGACACACATTCGCATCTTTACGATGAAGCATTCATAGGAGAAGAGGACCTTGCCCTGCAGAGAGCTGCAGAGGCTGGGGTCACCCAACTCATATTCCCGGACATCGACTCCAAAAGCCGATCTGCAATGTTTACATTTGCCGACAGGCACAGGGGGATCATATTTCCTTGTCTTGGCCTCCACCCCACCTCAGTAGATTCGATGTGGGAGCAGGAGCTGATGGAGATGGAGGCACACCTGGACAGAGACATATGGGCGATAGGTGAAATAGGCATAGACTGCTACTGGTCCAAGGAGTTTCTGGAACAGCAGAAAGAAGTCCTACGCATCCAGCTTGAGATGGCGTCAAAAAGAGACCTCCCCGTAATAATACATTCACGAGAATCAACAGAGCTGATCATCAACATTTTAAAGGACTGCCGACATCTGGGGCTGCGAGGCGTGTTCCACGCATACAGCGGAAGCAAGGAAACCTTCCGCGAGCTGGACAGACTCGGAGACTGGTACATAGGTCTCGGAGGCGTGCTGACCTACAAGAAAGCGTCCATCGCAGAGACAGCCAGAGAGATCCCGCTTGAGAGAATCCTTCTGGAAACCGACTCACCATACCTGACCCCGGTTCCATTCAGAGGCAAACGCAATGAAAGCAGCTACATCCCATACATAGCACAAAAACTCTCGGAAATAACCGGGAAAGACATAACCGAAATCGCAGAACAAACTACCGAAAACGCACAAAAACTATTCAAGATATGACCGGACAAAGCCCTCTCAGAGAAAAATCTTCAATTCTCCTGGTATACACAGGAGGCACAATCGGAATGAAGGAGGACCCGACAATAGGTGCATTGACGCCATTCGACTTCAGCCAGATACTGGACGAGGTACCGGAACTCGGCAAATTCGCTTACAGAATTGACTCCCACACATTCTCTCCGCTGATTGACTCCTCTGACGTAGAGTCGACACTATGGACAGATCTCGTGACATTGATTGAGGAAAAATACGACGACTACGACGGATTCGTTATCCTGCACGGCACTGACACAATGGCCTATTCTGCCTCCGTGCTGAGCTTCATGCTGGAGAATCTGACAAAGCCCGTCATCTTCACCGGAAGCCAGCTGCCGATCGGAACCCCTAGAACAGACGGAAAGGAAAATCTGATCTCTGCTGTAGAGATTGCTGCAGCCAAGGACGAAGAGGGACACGCACTTGTTCCGGAAGTCTGCATATACTTTGACAACCTCCTGATGAGAGGCAACCGCACAAGCAAGCTCAACGCTGACAATTTCAGGGCCTTCCGATCTGAAAACTATCCTCCGCTGGCAGAAGCAGGCATAAGCATCAGATACAATTCACAGCTCATCAGAAAGCCTGAATCATGGAGCTGCAAACCGCTATTCCACAAAGAGTTGGACACAAGAGTGGCAATCCTGAAAATACACCCGGGCATAACTCCTCAGGTCGTCAGAGATATCGTATGCAGCGACGGAACAAGAGCCGTAATCATAGAGACATACGGTGCCGGAAACGCCCCATCCAAAGGGTGGTTCATCGACATAATCACCGAAGCAGCAAAGGGAGGAAAGATCCTGATGAATGTAACTCAGTGTCTGGCAGGAAGTGTAAATATGGACATTTATGCTACAGGTAAATGTCTGAAGGCTGCCGGAGTTATAAGCGGCTATGACAGCACCACTGAAGGAACCTTGGGAAAGCTATTCTACCTGCTTGGAAGATTCGACGACAACAGAACTGTATCTGATTTGCTCGGGGAGAATCTTAGGGGAGAAATATCAAAATAAATATTGCTGATTGAAAATAATTTGCTAAATTGCACCGGTTTTTAGGGGTGGTGTATTGTATCCACTCCGCAAAAATGATTTTAACTAAAAACAAATCAATAACTTAAATTAACAAAACACACAAAAACAATTATGAAAAAAATTTTCATGTTTTTGGCAGTAATGGGCGTAATGGCCTTTTCTGCACAGAATGCAGTAGCTCAGGAGAATGAGACTACTACTGAACAGACTGAGAATGTCGTAGCTGACGAGCAGGCTCCAGCTGAAGAGGCTGTTGCTGAAGAGAGCGGCCTTCAGGCACTCCACACTCCTCTCAAGACCAAGTTCATCGAAGGTGGTGCTGAATTCATGGCCCTCGTAATCGTCTGTCTTATCCTCGGTCTCGCACTTTGTATCGAGCGTATCCTTTACCTCGGTTTCTCTAAGACCAACACTAAGAGCCTCCTCGCTAGAATCGAGGTTGCACTTCAGAACGGTGGCATCACAGCTGCAAAGGAAGTTTGCAAGAACACAAGAGGTCCAGTAGCATCTATCTTCACGCAGGCATTCCTCCGCATGGAAGAGGGTCAGGACATCGAATATGTTGAGAAATCAGTTGTATCATACGGTGGCGTTGAGGCCAGCAAGATGGAGCAGAACCTCTCATGGATCTCTCTCTTCATCGCAATTGCACCATCACTCGGATTCTTGGGAACAGTTATCGGTATGATTCAGGCATTCGACGCGATCATGGTTGCAGGTGATATGTCTCCAGCAGTCGTAGCAGGTGGTATGAAGGTCGCTTTGATCACTACTGTGGGTGGTTTGATCGTTGCCGTTATCCTTCAGATCTTCTTCAACTACATCGTTACTCAGGTTGAGGCTCTTACAATCGACATGGAGAACGCATCAATCACATTGGTTGATATGCTTGTTAAATATCAGGAAAACAAATAATTCTGTCCGAAAATGACATATAGTAAAATATTCAAATGGTTACTCGTCGGATTATTTGTAATCGGCGTAATAACCTCTGCCTTTGGCTTCATCAACGGATGGCCTTCGGATGAGGTTTGGAAGAATGACCATTCACAGGCAAAGGAGCTTCCAGCAGTGATTGCTGCCATGAAGGATGCCGGCGTACCTGAGATGTCATCTTCTGAGCTTGATGCGAAGAAGAAAGAAGTTGCTGAGCTCACCGACATAGCTAAGAACTACTCAAAGAGAACTGAGGAGATCAAGGCTGAGATTGAAAAGGCAGGTAAGAACAAGAGCCTTAAGACTAAGCTGGAAAAGCAGTACAAGGGCGAATTCGACTCTCTCTCAGCAGAGATCAATAACATCAACCTCCAGGTTTCTGAGTACAAGCAGGCTGTTGAGCTTAACAAGCACCAGGCTGAGCTTGCAGAAATCCAGGCGAGAATCAATAAAGGCGAAACATCTGTAAACGTTATCCTTTACAGCACATACGCAATGATGGCACTCGTGATTCTTTCACTTCTCGTAATCATCATTGTTATGAACGGCATCAACAATCCTATGAGCCTTGTTAAGCTCGTTATTGTTGTGGTTGTAATTGGAGGTCTCGTTGGCGTAGCTTACATGCTTGCTCCAGGTACTATGATTCAGAGTGAAACATTGACACCTGACCAGATTTCATACGCAGATCTTAAGATGACTGATACAGTGCTTTACCTTGCATACCTCTTCTTCGGTGGTGCAATTCTGGCACTTATAACTTCATGGATTGTTGGCGCAGTTCGCAAATAATAAGGATTAATTATGGCAAAAAAGACACCAGAAGTAAATTCGAGTTCGACAGCGGACATGGCATTCCTCCTGCTCTGTTTCTTCATGATGACTACCACCATGGACCAGGACAAGGGTTTGTCACGCCGTCTGCCACCTATGCCAGATCCAAACCACAAACTTGAAGACCAGAAAGTCAATAAACGAAATATTGTCGTAGTTAAGATCAACTCTCAGGACAGACTTCTTGTAGGTTCAAAGCCAATGCTTGTTTCTGATTTGAGAGAAGAAGTGAAAAGGTTCATCAGAAATCCTTACGGAGATGAAAGTCTTCCAGAGAAGAAGGATACTGTAATTACCTACATGAATAAGCCTTATGAATTCCAGATTTCTAAGGGAGTTGTTTCACTTCAGAACGACCGCGGTACCAGCTACAAAGCATACCTCGAGGTTCAGAATGAGCTCGTAGGTGCTTTCAACGAAATCCGCGAGGAGTTGGCATTTGAAAAATTCGGCAAAAAGTTAAGTGATTTGGACGAGGAGCAGCAGGAGATCATCAAGGGAGTCGTACCACAGATGATTTCAGAGGCTGAGCCTAAGGATATTACTAAAAAATAAAGGAGAGCAGCAAAATGTCAAAATTTAAACAGAAAGGAAAAAGGGAAGTTCCGCAGCCACCTTCAGGCTCGCTTTCCGACATCGTGTTCATGCTGCTGTTCTTCTTCATGGTAACAACAACCATGCGTGAGACCGAGAGTAAGGTAGTCGTAAACACTCCTGAAGCTAGTGAGGCAGTAAAGCTTGAGCGTAAGGACTTGACATCTTACATCAACATCGGTACTCCGATCAAGTCTCTTCAGGCTCAGTACGGTACAGACTCACGTATTCAGCTCAACGACTCATTCAAGACAATTGATGAGATCCGTGACTTCATCGCTGCAGAGCGTGAAACAAAGAGCGAGGCTGACAGAACCAAAATGACCGTAGCGATCAAGGCAGACCGTGATTCACGTATGGGTGTAATCACAGACGTGAAGCAGGAGCTTCGCCGTTGCTCTGCCCTCAAGATCATGTATATGGCAAAGAAGGGCGAAAGCGCAGCAAAGTAATGATTCCAACATAATTTTTAAGAAAAGCAGTTCTTCGGAGCTGCTTTTTTTATTTAAAAACCAAGACATTAGGCCGGCCGAAGAAGTTTTTTTGATATATTTGCAGATTAAGTAAACAATCAAACACATATGAAGACTTTCAAAATATTAATTGCAGCAATTATGCTGACAGGCCTGTTTGCATGCCAGGCTCAGAAAGAGACAGAATCAACCGAGAAGAAAGCGAAGTATATCTTCCTATTTATCGGTGATGGAATGGGCGCAACTCATGTTGCCGCTGCAGAATCATACCTTTCATACAAGAATGGCAAGCTCGGCGGAGAGAAGCTTCTTATGAGTACATTCCCATACTATGGAACAGCAACCTCACATTCAGCAAACTACAATGTGACTTGTTCTTCTGCAGCCGGAACTGCGATTGCTTGTGGTGAGAAGGCAAATAACGGCACAGTCGGTATCAACAAGGACAGTGTCAATGTCACAAGTGTGGCATATTGCCTCCAGGAAGACGGATACAATATCGGCATGATATCTTCAGTGCCTGTAAACCACGCTACTCCGGCTTCATTCTATGCACACGAAACATCAAGAAGCAATTACTATAGCATCGCATCACAGATCCCTGCTACAAACTTCGAATTCTTTGCTAGTGCAGGTTTCCTTGACTATAAGGACAAAAAAGGCGACAAGGAACCGATCGATCAGGTAATCGAGGCTCAGGGATACACCGTATGCTATGGACCTGAGGAATTCAAGAACGAGGCTGCAGGTAAGGAAAAGGTAATCTTCTGCCAGGAGAGCAACAGACAGGAGGATGCAGAGAACTATGTAAGCGATGCAAAGACTGTTGAGGATATTACCCTTGCTCAGATGGTCGAGCTCGGTATCGGGTCACTCGGCGACGAGGAACCTTTCTTCATCATGTGCGAAGGCGGTACAATCGACTGGGCAGCTCACGACAACAGGACAATGTCTATGATCACTGACGTGATTGACTTCGATGCAGCAATCAAGGTTGCATACGACTTCTACCTCCAGCACCCTGACGAGACCCTCATCATCGTTACAGCAGACCACGAGACAGGCGGTATCACACTCGGATGCGGACATAGCGGCATCAACTGGGAAAAACTTGAGAACCAGTGGATTGAGAGCGGCAAGAAGAATACACTTGACTATGATGGAAACCGCGCGCTCAATACTGAATGCAATATCGGCTGGACAACTCTTGGACACACAGGAGGACCAGTTCCTGTATTTGCTGTCGGCAAAGGTGCTGAGAAGTTCAACGGCAGAATCGACAACACCGATATCAAGGGCAAAATTTTAGGTGAATAAGCCGAAATAGATTATCTTTGCAAATTGTAAAAATATCAAATATCAATGGAAACAGTTATCAGAACCAAAGTCAAGGACCTGCTCAAGAGTGAAGCAGGCAAAGACGTTCTTGCGAAAGGATGGGTAAGAACAAAGAGAGGAAACAAGAATGTGGCATTCATCGCCCTTAATGACGGTTCGACAATCAATAATATCCAGATCGTAGTTGACAAGACTCCAGAGAACGAGGCAGTGCTTGCGAAAGTAACAACCGGAGCATGTATCGCTGTATGGGGTAAGCTTGTAGAGTCTATGGGAGGCGGACAGGCAACTGAGATCCAGGCGACTGAGATCGAGGTATACGGAGAGTGCGACCCAGTACGCTACCCTCTTCAGAAGAAGGACACCTCATTTGAGTTCCTCAGAACTGTAGCTCATCTCCGTCCAAGAACAAATACATTCGGAGCTATCTACCGTGTACGCAACCAGATGGCATACGCAATCCACAAGTTCTTCCATGACAAGGGATTCGTATACATGCACACTCCACTCATCACAGCTTCTGACTGTGAGGGTGCCGGACAGATGTTCCGCGTGACCACTCTCGATATGGAGAACCTCCCACGTAACAAGAAGGGCGGTATCGACTATACAAAGGACTTCTTCGGAAAGGAGACAAGCCTCACAGTGAGCGGACAGCTCGAGGGTGAGCTCGGAGCTATGGCTCTTGGTGAGATCTACACATTCGGTCCAACATTCCGTGC
>JAEIGA010007031.1_pt1 | contig 17123 bp, 14 predicted proteins | sample 9270691 | NCBI WGS metagenome assembly JAEIGA01 (sample SAMN17057246, study PRJNA624740) | gut metagenome | biome: biome; isolation source: fecal sample | host: Bos grunniens | place: China: Xizang | collected 2019
GAGCTGCAAAAAGAGTATCGTTGTCAAAGCTTTCAATCGAAGAAAGAACACTCTTTGCCTCATTAAGCACCGATACTACTATGCTGTAATCCGAAATCTTGTTTTTCTTATTGAGGAACAGATCCTTGTCATACTCCGGAAGAGTGAGGAAAAAGTCCATTTTCTCATTTATTTCTTTAAACGTGGAAATTCTTGTCTTGAGCAGCGAGAGCATCTTGTCCTGCTTTACGTTTTCGGGAATTTCCTTTTCTATAAACTTCTCGACCGCAAGCTTAAACGCCTCGTCGTCCATCTTGTGTATATACTCACCGTTAAACCAGAGAAGCTTATCAAAATCAAATACCGCGGGGGATTTCGAAACGCCGTCTATGGTAAACGCCGCCTTAAGTCCCTCAAGGTCGAAAAATTCAGTCTCGCTATTCTTAGGACACCAGCCGAGAAGCGCTATATAGTTAATAATAGCCTCTGGCAAATATCCGTCACGCACAAGGTCCTGGAATGAAACCGCGCCGTGTCTTTTTGAAAGCTTGGATACGCTTCCGTCCTCGTTTTTACCCATAAGAAGAGGCAAATGCACGTAGACGGGACGCTGCCAGCCGTATGCATCGTACAGAAGCACGTATTTCGGTGTGCTTGTTAGATATTCGGAGCCGCGAACAACGTGAGTAACACCCATAAGATGATCGTCTACAACGTGGCAGAAGTTGTAGGTGGGGTATCCGTCAGCCTTCATAAGTATCTGGTCCTGAAGCTCGGAGTTGTCCATAGAAATCTCACCGTAAACCGAGTCTACGTACGAGGTAGTGCCCGAAAGCGGCATCTTCTGTCTTATAACGAAGGGTATACCTGCTTTGAGGTTTGCCTCAACCTCCTCCTTTGAAAGATCGCGGCAGTGTCTGTCATAACCGCCGACCGAGTCCTCCTCGTGAAGCTTCTCAAGGCGCTCCTTGGTACAGAAGCAGTAATATGCGTAGCCCATATCAACGAGCTTCTTTGCATACTCCATATATATTTCCTTACGCTCGCTCTGAACGTACGGACCGTGCTCACCGCCAACGTCCGGACCCTCGTCGTAGTTAAGTCCTGTTACGGCTAGTGTGGATTTTATAATATCGGTAGCTCCCTCAACGAGTCTTTCACGGTCGGTGTCCTCTATTCTGAGTATAAATTTACCGCCGTCGTGCTTTGCTACGAGATAGGAGTAAAGCGCGGTTCTCAGGTTTCCTATGTGCATATAACCCGTAGGGCTTGGAGCAAATCTTGTTACAGTCATTCTGTTAGTCCTTTCGACCTCTTTTTTGTTGTATGTTTGTGGTGAGCGATGCACTTTAGTTGCATTTTTATCTCTTTTTTCACCCATATTAAAGTACAACATACATTTTAGCACAAAAATAATATTTAGTCAATCCAAATACAGAAAAATATTTGACACAGCGCACTAAAATATGTTACAATGTACCGTAGAGAATAAAAATATGTTACAGCGCACCGTGCCGTAGAGAATAAAAAGGAGAGATATTTTGCTGAAAACGTCTTTTTCTAAATACATTACCGCGTTCGTGATAATAATTCTTGTCAGCTTTATTATACTTTCAGGTATAATAACCTCAATGATACGAACTCACGCACTGCAGGACAAAGAGGAGAAGCTCGTCCTCTCAGGAAACGTGATAGTCAAGGATATTGAAGGGGAAGAGGTCGAGGACATAACTAATTATATACGTTACGAGCAGCTTTCAAAGATTATAACTCCTATGGTAAACTTTGATAAAAGCCTTGACGTTATAGTAACCGATGCGAGCGGTAAAATACTGCTTTCCACAGTGGCAAGCGAAGCACTTACATCGGACGGAAGCAAAGAGCCCGTATTTAACGATGAAGGACTCGGAAATATAGATTTTGAGAAGCAGTTTGGAAAAATGCTCGATACCGACACCGACCGTAACTACGTTCACAAGGGTACGCTTGGCGGTGTTCTCCAAGAGCAGTGTGTGGTATATGCCAAAGCCGTTAAGGTTATGGAACAGGTGCGCGGATATGTTCTCACGCTTTCATCTACAACAAGAGAGGACGGTCTTGTCGCGATAGCAAGACAGGCTGTAATAAACAGCTCTGTATGGGTAATGCTTGCCGCTGTTATAGCTGCATACTTTATCACAGAGCGAATAGTTCATCCCCTACGCACGATGACAGGCGCTGCCAAAAGCTTTGGTAAGGGCGACTTTTCAGCCAGGGTTGTCGTAGCGGGCAAGGACGAAGTAGCCGAGCTTGGACGGGCATTTAATAATATGGCTGAGTCGCTTGAAGGACTTGAGAAAATGCGTAACGCCTTTCTCGCAAACGTATCGCACGACCTACGCACGCCGATGACTACCATATCAGGATTTATAGACGGTATTACATCGGGAGCGATACCGCCCGAAAAGCACGAATACTATCTAAACGTAATTCAATCCGAAATCCACCGTCTCTCACGCCTTGTTTCGCAGATACTCGACGTGTCAAGGCTTGAATCGGGAGAGCGTAAGTTCACCTATACCGATTTTGATATTGCCGAAATGGCGAGAGTTATCCTTATATCCTTTGAGCAAAAGATAGAAGCAAAGCGGCTCGACGTCGCCTTTGAGGCTGACAGCGATGAGATAGCTGTAAACGCGGATAAGGATGCTATATATCAGGTCTTATACAATCTCTGTCACAATGCTATAAAGTTCTCGCGTGAGGGCGGAAAATTCATAATTAAAATTACAAGAGAAGCTACGAAGAAGGTTCGTATTTCGGTTTTCGACGAGGGGCAGAGCATATCGGATGAGGACCTGAAGCTCGTATTTGACCGCTTCTATAAAACCGACAAAAGCCGCGGACTTGATAAAAACGGCGTAGGTCTCGGACTCTATATTTCAAAGACAATAGTAGAGGCTCACGGAGAGAAAATTTATGCAAGCTCCAGAGAGGGAGATGGCGCAGAGTTCGTCTTTACGCTTAAAGAAGGAACGCCTCTACAGAAACGCAGATATAGCGGTGAGCTTGACTCTCCCAACCCTTAGAAATTAAATAATTCCCCAAAACTGCGATAAAATATGAGGCAGAAAACTGTAAAAAAACCGATTTGATGGGAGGCGGGATATGTCAAGAGTTATTCTTCACTGCGACTGCAACAACTTTTTTGCATCTGTTGAAGCTTCGCTTAATCCTGCCTACCGCGACGTGCCGTTCGCTGTATGCGGAAGTGTGGAGGACAGAAGAGGAATAGTCCTAGCAAAAAATTATATAGCTAAAAGCTATGGGGTAAAAACCGCTGAGACGGTCTACAGCGCAAAGAAAAAATGTCCGGGACTTGTTATCGGACCTCCCCACCACGAGCTTTATGCAGAATTCTCAAAGCGGGTAAACGCCATATACGCGCGATACACGGACATGATTGAGCCGTTCGGAATTGACGAAAGCTGGCTTGACGTTACCGCGAGCCGCAAGCTTTTCGGAGACGGTGAGACGATAGCAAACAGAATACGCGAGGACGTGAAGAGGGAAATAGGCATAACGGTGTCGGTAGGCGTTTCCTTTAATAAGGTGTTTGCAAAGCTTGGAAGCGATTATAAAAAGCCTGATGCCGTCACCGTAATCAGTGAAGAAAATTTCAGGGATATTGTATTCCCGCTTCCCGTCGGTGACCTGCTTTTTATAGGCGCCAGGACCGAAAAGGAGTTATCGCTTATGGGAATACGCACTATAGGTGCGCTCGCCTCCTGCAGTCCCGAAATCCTTATTTCCAAATTCGGAAAAGCAGGGGCTATGCTCCATAAATACGCTAACGGACTTGACGATTCTCCCGTCACTCGCGAGGATGAACGTGCGGATGCAAAAAGTATAGGCTCCGGGCTTACGTTCCGACATAATCTTGTCGGGCGCGAGGAGTGCCGTATAGGAATTATGCATCTTTCCGAAGACGTAGCCCACAGGCTTCGCGCAAAGGGGATGAAGTGCGGCACGGTTCAGCTGACGATAAAGGACGAGTACCTGAGAAGCATACAGCGTCAACGCCCCGTCACACCCGAGACCGATATAGCAAAGGAGATTACAGCCGTTGCTATGGCGATTCTTGAGGACGAGTGGCCCGAGAAAAAGCCCGTCCGCATGCTAACCGTTACAGCCTCTAATCTTTTTCGCTCAGATATGATAGCGTCGCAAATCGATATGTTCGGAGAAGATGATGAAAAAGCACGTACAAAAAGCAAAAAGAAAGAAGAAACGATAGATAAAATAAGGCAGAAGTTTGGAAACTCTTCGATACTAAACGGCTCTGTTATTGATACGGATATTGGAATTTACTCACCTCCGCCTCACAGAAGCACAGATGCTTCCTATAGCAATCCGCAAAAGGACGAAGATGTGTAAAGCTTTTTCGGCATTTTTACCTTATTTATATAGAAAGATTTAGTGGGAACAGCACGCTGTTCCCACTGTTTTATTTATATTTTCCGTATTAAGTCAGGGCATATCCATATAATATAACCGCAGGGTATCGGCTAAATCTAAACTACTCCGCTAACCGTAATAATAGCAACTCCGGGAGTGGTAGTAACCGCACCCGTGACAGGGTTTCTCTCATAGGTTGCGGCAGGCACTGTTATAGCTCCTGCTGCTGTTTCGAACTCGCCAGTTGTTTCATTATACGAATATCCCGCGCCCTCGCTAAGAGGTTCGCCGTTGAGCGTTACGGATATATCTGTAAGGATAGGATTAAATACGTCTCGGACGACAACGTCATCTGTAGCAACGGTTGCCGTGTTTCCGGTGTTCTGAATTATCAGAGTGTAGGTTACCGCATCACCGCAGTTAATAACCTCAGGGCATACCGCTTTTGCTATTGTAAGGCTGGCTTCATCCCTCGTTGGAACCTCAGATGTGTCGGAAAGGTCCTCTTCTCCAACGCATCCGCCGTTTGCTACTACAGTGTTGAAAATGGACGAGGCAGCATTAAGAGGAGCAAATTCGTTTGCTCTTGCCTCGTATATAATCGTTACGTTACCGCCGGCGGGCACGCTTATATCGCTTATAACTAAGGTGTCGCCGGCAGTTACTGTGGGAGGGGCGGTCGGAGTGCCGTTCTGATAGTAGAGAACAGAGCCGTCAATATAAGTTAAGGGAACGAGAGGTACGCTGCCGCCGGGAAGTGTATATGCGCCAAGATTATCGGTAACGGTAAGTCCGGTGTATTCGGTATCGCCCGCATTGACTATCGTCACGACGTAGGTTATGCTGTCGCCGGGACCGTAATCTCTTGATGCTGCCGTTTTTGTCAGAGTAAGTCCTGCCAGCACCTCACCCTCTGTAACGTTTGAGTTTGTAACTCCGCCGTTGTAGGAAAGCGTTGCCTGATTGTAAAATGTTGCCATTTTTAATTTCCTTCTTTTTATTTTATTGGGTTTTTAACTCGTCTTATGATATTAACCTGTATCAGTATATGAATAAGGTATAAAAAAGTTTAGTGAACTCTCGTTTCTCGCTTGACTAAGCTTAATCCAATACTGTTTAAATTAAACGGATCACGTCCGCTTCAGACGTGTTGCTCGTTACTCGTATATGCGTATAAATGAGTAAAAGAATAAAATTTTTATCCCCCATTATCTGACAATATATTCACACCGCTTGTGCTAGAATACTTATATCGGCGGAGGATGTTGTATGAGAACTGTTTATATTGATGTTTATTTTCTTATAAATTTCACCGTGGACACGTTGGCGATATACTTCGCCGCTGTTTTTTCTAAAGTAAAAACCACAAAAATACGCCTTCTGGCAGCTGCTCTTATCGGAGCGCTTTCTTCCGCAATAATACTTCTTTTGCCGGAAAACGCTATTATAAAGCTTTCTGCGGCGGCATTGTCGCTATTCATTATGGCGCTCGCCGCTACGGTACCGGTGTCGGCTGTGCGTAGATTTAAATTTATATGCTCGTTTCTTATTTTCAGCGCGCTCGTAGGCGGTGGAGTGAGCTTTCTTTGGGGAATTTTCGATACATATCTAGGTGATAAAATCGAGTCAGGCGGTGAAGTGAACAGACCGCTGCTGCTTATCGCCTTGTGTGTTCTTATTTGCATAGGAGTATTTAGAATGATAGTAGCAATTTTTTCAAACAATCAATCGTCAAAAAGCAAAGAGCTTGAAATTGAAGTCGCAGGCAAAAGTATCAGAGCCGAGGCGCTTGTAGACAGCGGAAATCTCGCGCTCGATCCCATGGATATGCGACCTGTAATGCTGATAAAGAAAAGCTGTGCAAGTGCTCTTTTGCCCGAAGAGGTTATAGAGCTTACAGACCCCGATAAGCTGACGAAGGAAATGAGGAAGAGAATACGTCTGATACCGATATCTATGGGCGGAAAAACCCGCGTATTGACAGGCGTAAGAGTTGATAAGGTAAAGGTTATAGGTGATAAGCGTGAGAGTGAAATAATCGCTACTCTCGCGATAGATAAGGAAGGAGGGAACTATGGCGGATTTGAGCTGCTCGTGCCGTCCGCCGCACTGTGCGATGTCGATATTTAGTCTGCCACGTAGGCTTTTTCAAAGAATAAAGCTGTTCTTTTTAACAAAATTTTCAAGGAATGAAGTATATTATATAAACGGCACCGACGCTCTCCCGCCTCCTCTAAGTCAGGAGGTGGAGGACGAGATGATACGAAATATCGAAGACATTGCCTCCCGTGATGCTCTTATAGAGCATAATCTCAGGCTGGTCGCTTACATAGCCAAAAGATTTGAAAATACGGGCTTAAACATTGAAGAGCTTATATCAATAGGTACCGTTGGACTTATGAAGGCTGTATCAACCTTTAATGCCGACAAGAAAATAAAGCTCGCGACCTACGCATCAAGGTGCATAGAAAACGAGATTCTGATGTTTATAAGAAAACGCTCATCAAGAAAGAGAGAAATATCTATAGATGAGCCCCTGAATGTAGACTTTGACGGTAATGAACTTCTTCTTTCGGATGTGCTGGGAAGCGAAAGTGATGTGGTATCAAAGGAAATGGAGGAGGACGAGGAGCGAAAAATCCTCAGGGAAGCGGTATTGACTCTTAACCCAAGAGAAAAAATTATAGTCGATATGAGATACGGACTTTCGGGCGGCACAGAGCTTACGCAAAAAGAGGTCGCTGATGCTCTCGGAATATCTCAGAGCTATATTTCAAGGCTTGAAAAGAAAATTATGAGCTATCTCCGCAAAAAAATGGAAGAAAAAATATAAATACCGCAAATGCACTCGGGCGTCGGAGAAAAAGCTTAAAGATAAAAATCTGAATCTGTTACCTGTCCGATGAGTGAAAGCTAAATAAATGTAACGGTAAGCTTAAATCGTAAGGCAAAACTTGAGCGTAGCCTTGCTTTTAGAGTGATATTTGTCAAAAAAGTTTGATTTTTTTTAAAAAAGTATTGCAAAAGCATTTTTTATATGTTATAATAGGGCGTAATAAAAATGATTAAACGTTAAGAGGTGTTAAAATGAAGGCAGGATTACATCCCGAATACAAAGAAGCTACCATCAAGTGCGCGTGCGGTGCAACTGTTCAGACACACTCCGTTAAGGGTGATATGAACGTTGAAATTTGCTCCAAGTGCCACCCCTTCTATACAGGCAAGCAGAAATTCGTTGATGCAGGCGGCCGTCTTGATAAATTCAAGAAGCGTCTTGAAGCAGCTAACAAAAAGTAATCTTTGTATCATAAAGAGCGTTGGATAGCATCCCTCGCTCTTTTTCTTTCATCAGCGGGAGTCGGTTTCAATTGGAATAATGCGGCTCTCGCTTCAGTAAAGAAGTCTTTTATTCTTTCGGCTTCTTTCGAGGAGGGGTATTTATGGATAACGAAAAAACACGCTCGCTGGCCGTCATAGTTGGCATTGCTGAGCGCGGGTGCGATATAGAAGAATGCGAGCGTTCGCTTGACGAGCTTACAAGGCTTGTAGATACTGCGGGCGGCGAGGTTTGCGCGCGCGTCGTACAGGTCAAGGAAAGCTTTGACCCAAGAACCTGTATAGGCAGCGGAAAGGTAAGGGAGCTGTCCGAGCTTTGCGATAAGCTTTCTTCGAGCCTTGTAATATTTGATTTTGAATTAACTCCCGCGCAAATCAGAAATCTTGAGGGTGATATAGGAAATGACGTAACCGTTATCGACCGCAGTATGCTCATTCTCGATATTTTCGCCCTTCACGCAGTCACGGGAGAGGGAAAGCTTCAAGTAGAGCTTGCTCAGCTTAAATATTCAGCGCCTCGTCTTATGGGCAAGGGCAAGGATATGTCGCGTCTGGGCGGCGGAATAGGAACGAGAGGCCCCGGTGAAACCAAGCTTGAAAGCGACCGCCGTCATCTTAAAGAGAAGGTAGTTGCGCTTGAGCGCCGACTTGCCGAAATGGAGCATAACCGCTCTGTAATGCGCTCGAGCCGCGACCGCTCGGGACTTGCTAAAATTGCCATTGTCGGCTATACGAACGCAGGTAAATCCACACTTTTAAATGCTCTTACGGGAGCAGGAGTGCTTTCCGAGGACAAGCTTTTTGCAACTCTTGACCCCACGACGAGAAAACTTATGCTTCCATCGGGCGAGACTGTGTTGCTGACGGACACCGTCGGCTTTATACGCAAGCTTCCGCACCATCTTGTCAAGGCGTTTAAATCCACACTTGACGAGGTAGTTTACGCAGATATTCTTATGATAGTTTCCGATGCTACCGACAGCGAGCTTCCCGAGCATCTAAAGGTTACAGAGGAGGTTATAGCGGAACTCGGCGCAGGAGGCAAGCCTACCGTTTTTGTCTATAACAAATGCGATATGCTAGAAGAAAATATAGCAGATGCGGAGAGCGAAAACGCAGTTTTTATATCTGCAAGGACGGGTGAGGGCTTAGACAGACTTCTTTCTCTTATAGAGACCGAAATTTCCAAATTCAAAAGAAAATATAAGCTTTTCATACCGTACACCGCGCAATCCGCATTCAGTGCTATATGTGATGCATATACAGCCGAGAATATTGAATACACCGATAGCGGAGTTTCCTTCGAGGCGGTTCTTGACGAGCGCGCGAGGGGTATTTACGGTAAATATATCATTTAAGGATATAAATTATGCACAGCTATATTACAGTAAAAAAGCACGCGGAGTTTAAATACGAGGACCGTAAATCTGTTTTTATAGGCGAGGCTATGCCCGTATCATGTGAGGCTGAGGCTCTTGCTTTTATAGAGAAGGTTAAAAAGAAATATCCCGATGCGCGTCACCACGTATACGCGTACGTGCTTAGAGAAAATTCCACTCAGCGATTCACCGACGACCGCGAGCCGCAGGGAAGTGCGGGTATGCCCACCCTTGACGCGATACGTAAAAGAGGCTGTACCGACACGGCGGTTGTAGTAACGCGCTATTTCGGAGGCACGCTTCTGGGCGTCGGCGGTCTTGTGCGCGCTTATACGGCGGCAGCACAGGGTGCAATTGAGGCGGCTGAGGTTATCAAATACGATATATATTCCGAAATTTCGATAAGCGTAAGCTATTCCGATTACGGTAAGATCTCGCCCTTGTTTGAGCTGACCGAGTTCAGATGTGACGATACGGTTTATGCTGAGGATGTCACCGTGCTTGGCAGACTTCCTAAGTCGAGACTTTCCGAGCTTGTTGAAAATGCAAGGGAAGCAACCTCAAACAGAGCAAAAATCGAGCTTATCAGCGAAAAATTTGATTATTAAAAGTGTTTTTTAAAAAAAGCGCGTATATTAGGTTGAATAAGGACGGTTGCGGACGGCTTTAATGCGAAAATTCTTTTTCGCAAGCCCAAATCTATAAATTCTTGCAATCAAAGCCGACTTCCGTATATCAAAATTAAATTTTACTGTTCAATCCTATTTTCGCGTATATAGAAATATATAAACGTATATAAATTGATTTCATAAATTAAATCCGATTTTTATATACCTATATTATATAAATATATCTATTGGTTCTATTGCTCAAACGGAAAAATCTGTTTTACGCAAAGGCAAAAAACGCCAAAATCAATTTTGGCAGAGAGGAGAGAGTATGATAAGTAAAGAAACAATAGAGCAGGTTCTCTTGCGTAACGATGCGGAAACCGTGATAGGAAGCTACGTTTCGCTCAGACGCGCAGGCTCTAATCTTAAGGGACTGTGTCCGTTCCACAGCGAGAAGACACCGTCATTTACGGTTTATCCTCAGGATAACAGCTTTTATTGCTTCGGATGCGGCGCGGGCGGCGACGTTATAACCTTTATCAGAAAAAGGGAAAATCTTGATTATCCCGATGCGGTTGAATTTCTTGCACAGAGAGCGGGCATCACCATAGTAAAGGATGAGCGCGGAGCATCATATTCTCCCACACCGAAATTTGACAGAGGCAGAATGTTCCGTATGAACACCGATGCGGCGAAGTATTTCCACGCAAGGCTGCTCGACGGTACCACCAAGTCGCGAGAGGCGCTTGAGTATTTTACAAATCAGCGCGGTCTTTCGATGGCGGTCATCAAGCATTTCGGTCTTGGATACGCTCCCGACAGCTTTGATGAGTTTTCAAAGTATATGCTCGCGCGCGGTTATACCTACGATGAGCTTGTAGCGGGATTTTTAGTAGGCAGAAGCGACAGAGGCGGATATTACGATGCATTTCGCAACCGAGTAATGTTCCCGATTATAGACGTTTCGGGTAACGTTATAGCATTCGGCGGCAGAGTAATGGATGACTCTAAACCAAAATACAAGAACTCGTCCGATACGCCTGTTTTCAAAAAATCGCGCAATCTTTTCGCACTTAATTTTGCAAGGCTTTCCTGCTCGGAAACGATGATTTTGTGCGAGGGATATATGGACGTTATCGCAATGCACGCGGCAGGCTTTACAAATGCCGTTGCAACTCTCGGAACGGCAATAACCTCTGAACAGGCTCGTATGATGAGCCGATATACAAAGAAGGTAATCATCTCTTACGATGCAGATGAGGCGGGGCAGAAGGCGGCAATGAGGGCAATAAAAATGCTCTCCGACGTAGGACTTGACGTTACTATACTTAAGGTTCCCGGCGCAAAGGACCCCGATGAATACATCAAAACCTACGGCGCAGACAAGTTTAGAAGCCTTCTTGAAAACTCAAAAAGCCGATTTGAATACAACGCAGAGAACATACTTTCAAAGTATGACATAAATTTACCGCAGGACAAAATCAAAGCTCTGCACGAGATGGAAAAGTTGATTTCCGAGACTTATTCATCGGCAGAACGCGATATATACATCAGAAGCACGGCGCAGAAATTCGACGTCGAACCAAAGAGCATCAAGAGCGACGTCGATAGAATCATAGCAAAAAGCACTGCCGCATATAAGCGAGAGCAGGCGGGAAAAATACGTCAGGATGCTATCGGATATTCAGATAGGGTAAATCCCGATTTCATCAAATCTCCCGCCGCCGCTAAAAACGAGGAATCCATTCTCGGACTTCTCTTTCTTTACCCCGAGCATAGAAAATACGTTTTTGACACCTCACAGCTCACATCCGACGATTTTCTCACCGCGCTCGGTAAAAGAATTTTTGAGTATCTGCACACCTCATATATCAGCGGTGACGATGCACATTTAGATATGAACGAGGTTTTCAGTGAGGATGAGGTCGGCAGAATAACGCGAATGAAAATTGCAAGAATGCAGCTTACTGACAACGGCAGAGAGGTGCTTACCGATGCCATAGCGGCACTCAGAAAATCGGTAGACAAAAAAGCATCTCAGCAAACCAATACGTACGAAGGGCTTAACCGTCTTATCGCTCGCAAGCGTAACGATTAAGAGCCAAAAAGGAAGGTTAAATATGAACAAGGACATTAACGATTTTATTGATTCAAAGCACGAGGGCATAGGAAGCTCAGACATTATGAAGGCACTTGAGGACATCGATTACGATATTTCTCAATCCGACCTTGATTCCGCAAATCCCGACGATATTGATTCTGACGAGTTCAAGGAAATAGAGCAGGATGCCAGAGCATACGAATCCACCGAGAGCATCGACAAGATGTTTTTGCAGGAGGGACTCGCGATAGACGATCCCGTGCGTATGTATTTAAAAGAAATAGGTAAAATACCGCTCCTTACACCCGAGCGCGAAACCTATCTTGCCGAGCAGATAACAATAGGCAACAAGGCTGCAAAGGACGAGCTTATAGAGGCTAACCTCCGTCTTGTCGTAAGCATTGCCAAGCGCCACGTAGGTAAGGGAATGTATTTCCTTGATCTTATTCAGGAGGGCAACCTCGGTCTTATCAAGGCAGTAGAGAAGTTTGATTACAGCAAGGGCTATAAGTTCTCCACCTACGCTACCTGGTGGATCCGTCAGGCGATAACCAGAGCAATTGCCGATCAGGCGAGAACTATAAGAATCCCCGTTCATATGGTAGAAACGATACACAAGGTATCGAGAACCGCACGTCAGCTTCTTCAGGAGCTTGGCCGTGAGCCCACCACCGACGAGATTGCTGAATCTCTTGGCATTACGGCAGAGAAGGTTCGCGAGATTATGAAGATTGCACAGGACCCCGTTTCTCTTGAAACTCCTATTGGTGAAGAGGAGGACAGCCACCTTGGTGATTTCGTTGAGGATAACGATTCTCCCGCACCCTCCGACAGCGCTTCGTACTCGCTTCTTCGCGAGCAGCTTTGCAACATACTCCATACTCTCACACCCAGAGAAGAGCAGGTAATTAAGCTCAGATTCGGACTTGAGGACGGCAGACCAAGAACTCTTGAGGAGGTCGGTAAAAAATTCGAGATTACAAGAGAGCGCATACGTCAGATAGAGGCAAAGGCTCTGCGTAAGCTTCGTCACCCCTCTCGCTCAAAGACACTCAAAGATTATCTTTCAAACTAATACTCGACAAACTGCACAAAAAAGTCAAGATGTGTTTGTTCAAGATGCACTATATATTTTTTTAAATCTATATTTAATAAAAAATGTCTTGACTTTTTTTCGATAATATAGTAAACTAGATAGGTAAATATAACCCCGGAGGTGCTCTAGGAGCAATGAAAATGAAAAGAATTATTTGTTTGTTACTGTGCGTAATTATGTCGGTAATGACACTCGTGTCGTGTGAGGAGGATATTCTCACCGAGCTCAACGAATCACTTTCGCAGGTCGAAGGTCTTGATAAGACCGTGCCGCTCGAGAAGGTAACTCTTGACCTCTACATAATCACCGACGAAACGACCGAAGAGAATGCTATGAAGACGGTTAATGATAAGATTAACCAGCACCTTAAGGATAGAAAGAACAAAAAGTTCGACACCACCCTTAAGATTCACTACATCAAGGTTACAGAGGACAGCTCTTATCTTGAACAGCTCGAGGGTAAGACCTCAGGTATCGTTCTCATAGACGGCAAGGATACGCTCGATGCTCTCGTGAGTGCGAACAGACTTGCAAATCTTGAGCACAAGGACCTTATATATGAAGACAACACGTTTAAGTTCGCGCAGCTTAACCTCGCGGTCGGCAAGGATTTGCTTGAGATGGCAAGAGAAACCGTGACGGTTAGCGATACCGAGAAGTATAAGCAGCTCAACTTCATACCGAACAACCACGTCATTGGCTCTTATAAGTATATTACGTTCAAGGAGAGCATCGCGACGGCGCTTTATTGGGGCGAGGACGAGATTCGTAAAATAACGAGTGTAGACAGCACCAAGTATGAAGACCTTATGTATGATTTTTACGAAGCATATCCCGAAGGCAATTGGGAGGACTTTGTACAGGTAAGAGAAGATCAGCCCTACTATATGGCTGATAAGTACGAGGAAGACGGATATTATTGCAATATTCTCGAAAAGCCCGTACTTAACAAAGAAGAGGCTGCAAGGGCAGGCTTTGCCATTCTCAAGGACCCCTCGGTTGTAGATACTCAGGCGTTTTACGATTCTAAAACAGAGGAAAGCAAAAAGCATAAATCATACGTTCAGTCGGCGCTTGAGTTTATTCTTGCTCTCAATACCGACAGCACTCTCAGAAACTACCTTCAGTACGGTATAGAAAACACCAATTACACAGTAAAGGACGGTAAGGTTGTTCCTATCGATCCCACAAAGCCGGAATACGCAGATCTTGAAGACAGCGTTTACAAGATGAACATTGAATATACCGGCAGCGTATTCCTTGCAAAGTTCTGTGATACTTACAAGGGAGAATGGGAGTGGACCGCTGAGCTTAAGTCAAGCGGCGAAGATCAGAACAAGGACGTTATCATAGCAAAATAACGTAAGAACTGACACTGCGACATATCTCATTCGTTTGTGTGATATAGAGAAATGGCAGAGTTAATCACGCGCATTTTTTAACTTTAGAATACTACATAAAAATTCAGGGGAGTGTTACTTTATGTGACACTCCACTGCTATAAGAGATAACAACCAACAGCGAGCACTTAACTACTAATAAAAAATGTTAAAATGTAATCGAGGCTTGTATGAACGAAAAAAACACAAATATTAAAAAAGAAGAAATTGCCATAAAAAGCTTGGCAGAAATCTTCATTCCTAAGATTTGGATAATAGCACTCGTATCCGTCATTCTTGCGGCAGCTCTCGGCGTTTACTCTCAATTTATGCAGGAAGATAAATATACCTCTTCGGGTAAATATATGGTTATTAAAGTGCCTTATACCAACTCGGATTCCGAAACATCAGGACTTAACTCGGGAGAAATTCTCGCAATGCAGAGTATGATAGCCAACATACGCGAGATTATCAAAACCAACAACTTCTGTGAGGAAGTTATAGACAGACTTGAGAACCGAGAAAATCTTACGTCATCTCAGCTTAAAAATATGATGACGGTAACTTTAGCAAACGCAGAGACAACCTGTTATTATTTCGACGTAACAACATCTGACAAGGAGCTTTCTCAGGAGATAGCGAAGGTTGGCGGTGCGCTGCTTCTTGAAAGATTTAAGAAAATGGGATACGCTATTGACGTACAGGAGATTGATACGCCCATTATCCCCGCCTCTGCTGATAGCAAAAACGTTTTGCGTAACACAGTCATCGGCTTTGCTGTAGGACTTGTAGTTTCTATGCTTACGATTTATCTTATTTCTAAATTTGATATAGTAGTACGTTCGAAGGAGAAACTGGAGAATAGTTTTGATATTCCGATTTTGGGTGTCATTCCAAAACCTGAATCCGACGATTAAACAATGGCTTTTTTAAAAAAGGAACTATTATGAAATTATTTTCTATATTTAAGAAGAGAAGAAAGGACGTAGAGTACAACGTCGGCTTGATAAACGATGATTCGCCGTTTGCTTTGCGTGAAGCCTACAAGACGCTGTATACCAATATAGTGTATATGGGTGTTAGCGATAAGTGCCGAAAAATAGCGGTTACCAGCGCTTTGCCCTCGGAGGGAAAGTCTACCGTTTCTTCAAACTTGGCTTTTACCATATCTCATAATGCCAAGGACAAGAAAATTCTTCTTATAGATGCGGATATGAGAGCTCCGAGAGTTGCCAAAATCTTCGGGCTCGATTCAAAGCAGCATGGCCTTAGTGAATTTTTAGCAGGCGTTGACAGTGAGCCTAATTTTCTTGATATTCCGGATAAGAGCCTCACTGTTATGACCGCGGGCGCACGTCCTATCAATCCTACTCAGCTTCTTTCTTCGTCTATGATGGATAAGCTTATCCGTATATGCGAGGAGCGCTACGATTATGTTATAATTGATACTCCGCCCGTTAACATAGTTACCGATGCTCTTTTGTTCAACAGTTATGTAAACGGCTACGTTCTTTCGGTGCTTGCCGACAGATCCGATATAAAGGACCTAAAGCAGTGCGTAGATCACCTTGAGCAGATAAATGCTCAGATATTCGGCTTCGTTCTTTCTGGTGTTAAGATGAAGAGCAATGCCGGCAGGTACAATCATTATAGCCGTTACACCTCGGAGTACTCGGATGAGAAACTTAAAAATGGCAGATAAATTCTTATCTCCCGTAGATTTTCATGCTCATATTTTGCCCGGAGCCGATCACGGCTCCGGCTCTGTCAATGAAACGCTTTTTCAGCTGGATTCAGCCATGAAGCACGGAGTTTGCAGGATTATTGCAACACCTCATTTTTATCCCCACAGACATTCGGTAGATGCTTTTATAGAGAGAAGAAATAATGGATACCGCGCTCTTTTACCCGCATTAAATCATAATATGCCGAAAATAGCACTGGCTGCCGAGGTTCTGATCTGCGACGGTATGGAGAATATGCCCGGGCTTGATAAGCTGTTTATACAGGGTACAAATACGCTTCTTCTGGAGCTTCCTACCAATAACTTTAGCTACAGATATACTGATTCCGTAGAGCAGATGATAAAAATGGGTATTGACGTTATAATTGCTCACGCTGATAGGTATAGTCAGAGTAACGTAAACGAGCTTCTCGGCGTTGGAGCAAGACTTCAGCTAAATGCGTCGTCCGTTGCGCGCCTGTTTGTAAAAAAGCATATTACAGACTGGATTTCTTGCGGCAAGGTCGTGGCTCTCGGAAGTGATATTCACGGCAGAGATAACAAGGCTTACAGAACCTTTTCTCGCGCAGCAGAGAAGCTTTCATCAAAATGTGAAAGCATCAAAACGGAATCGGATAAAATATGGCAGGACGCCGAGCCGTTTATTTTTGAAGATAGCTTTTAATAACGAACAAATCAGATTTAAATAATACTAAAAAAACGAGAGCGTAAGCTACATCACTCCGATGCATCTTATGCTCTCGTTTTATACATTCGTGTCTTCAAATGCTAAATCTTTTGTTTAAATTTTTCCACCCCAACTATTGACAAAGAACCCTATTGACGAAGAAGCCTATTGTCGAAGAGCCAAAATGTTACTTGATTTTTACCTTCTTCGGCATTATAACAAGGGAGGGAGATTTAATTTCTATTCGCTCACCGCGTCTGTTTTGTACGATAAGCACACCTGTTTCCTTGTCTACGTCAAGGACACGGCAGACCTCTTTTTTATCTGAGCCGATATATTTTATTTTCTTATCCTTTAAAATAAAGCGGCGTCTGTAAGCATCCATATATTTTCC
>JAEIGA010007032.1_pt1 | contig 17117 bp, 23 predicted proteins | sample 9270691 | NCBI WGS metagenome assembly JAEIGA01 (sample SAMN17057246, study PRJNA624740) | gut metagenome | biome: biome; isolation source: fecal sample | host: Bos grunniens | place: China: Xizang | collected 2019
ATAGCAATGTAGCAGTCTCCGTCCATGTCCATCAAGCTAAATGACAAGTTGTGTTCCATGGGAAACGCGTCAATTACGACATTATCTCTCTCTGCCATATCGTACAAGCCCATCAAATTATTCAATTTACTCTTTACTCTCCTTTCACGTCCTTCTTTGCACGTTTGCGGAGGAGGACCATTTCAGCATATTGTTGTATCTCTTCCATTTCAGCGTCAGTTATTTCTTCTGGGACTTCTTTGTAAAGCGCAAACAATACCTGATCTCTACTAGCGGGTTGCAACGGTGGAATGTCTCTTGGGTTTGGGTCGCCAGTTTCGGAAAAGAAATCTAGGGGAACCCTAAAATATTCAGCGATCTTCTTGAGATTATCGAATTTCAATTCCTGGTTGTCATTCTTTTTGAGGTCGGATAGCAAACCTTGCCTTATCCCGACCCTCCTTGCGAGTTCTGCGTCGCTTATTCCTTGCGTTTCGCGCAATCCACTTATTATTTCGTACAAGCGATTCACAAAAAAACACCTCCGATTTGGGCATAGTTCACAAAACTACGACAAATCGGAGGAAAATGCTAAAAAAGGGTTTACAAATCCGAAAAATCGGAGTATAGTTAGCACAGTCCGATGGGTCGTAGTTATTTAGTTCTGGTAAAACAAATATAATACGAAACATCGAAAAAGTCAATACTGATTTGTAACTATGTGTAACATTTTTGGGATGGGGGTGAGAACGCTGATTGAGAGCAAAAACAGATTATACGACATCATTGAATCTTTGTGCAAGGAAAACGGAACGAGCATCGCAGAACTTTGCAAGGAGCAGGACTTGAGGCCCGGACTGTTTTCTGATTTGAAGTCGAAGGAGAGCGCGTCTCTCTCAATGGACAACCTAAGAAAGGTTGCTGACCACTTCCAAGTCCCGATGGATGTTTTGTTCGATAGGACATAGCACAAATAAAGGGGCGACTTCCCGTTACGCGGGTTCAAGTTGAAGGGATGGAAGAGCGTGAATGTACCAGATGGAACGATGAACGGAGGTGACCGACATTGCCAGCGCATCGCAAAACTAAATCTGACAAGCAGCGTGACCAGTTCTTGCGAATGTATGCCGCTGGCAAGGCACATACTCGCCTGACGGACGCGGAAGTCGCTGAGTGCATTGGGGTCTCACCCAATACGATGACGGCCCGGAAGAAGGACCCGATGAAGTTCTCTCTCGGTGAGATTGCCAAACTGGCAATCGTAATGCAGTGGGACACAGCGGACATCGCAAAACTGATGATAATGTGAAGGAGTTATTTATTATGGCAGATATTATTAAGTTCAATTCTGAGTGTCACGCAACGGGCATCGCATCTCCGCGATTCCAGACACAGCAGGTCGTGCAGAACCTCGACCAGGACCTCTTCATCAAGATGCTGGAGAACCATCCGGAGCACATCGCGAGAGCGAAAGACAAACGCGAGAAGATCCGGAACGAAAGCAGACGGAAACTGATGCTTGAGAAGGACAGGGAACTTCGGCAGCAGAGCCAGATGATTGCGCTCGGTGCGTTGTCGAGCATATCCCTATTGGTAGCCACGATAGCCGTCGCGCTTCTGCTCTTGTAATAGAGGGAGGGAGGTGGCGTAATGGTCTCCTGTGCGAAACCGTGGGACTCGACCGATGCCGGGTCGTGGATGTATAGCGACGAGGGGCGTTGGGTCAGGTCGGACCTGACCCCGCAAGACAGTCAAGCGCAGATAGAACTATGCCTGACCTGTCCGTTTGACGACTGTGTGGACTGTGTTGCGTCGCGGCAGGTGAAGAGGACGGACCTGATACGAAAGATACGTCAACTGACGAGCAGAAAGAGGGGTGTCCGCAGACGGTGACTGGACTGGAAGGAATCAAGCCTACGAACAAGCACGATTTGAGCAAGTGCGAGGGCTGTGCTTATCGCTCCGCAAGTGCCGATTGGTGCAACTACCGGGATATAACGGGCCGGAGCCGCCTGATTGACGGTGGCCCGTTGCTCCCGGAGGGTGGATGCAGACTCTACAAAACGGGTCCGAAGCGGAAGTCCAGCGAATCCCCCTGGGGCTTCTACAAGAGCAAAGAGACGGTCGCGGCGATTGACGCTGCCAGACGAGAAGAGAAGCAGAGGAAACGGAAAAGACGGGAAAGCCCGTTTGCAAAGGAAATCGAGAAATACTACGACATGGGCCTGACGGATGCCAAGATAGCAGAGAACGTCGGTTGCGGACACAGCGCAGTAAAGCGTTGGCGCGACAGGAACGGACTTGCGTCGAACTACAAGCTAGACCCGCAAAAGGCGGTGGAGAATGGGAAAAACCTTTTATAAGCGAATCCCGGCATCGGAGAATATGCGCGGGACGGTCTACACCGCACGGAGCGGTCAGACGTACAGGATTACGAAGCACGTTTCCAAACCCCTGTTTTACCTTTGGAAAGTGAAGGACGGCGGGTATGAAAAGATGTGCCAGATGGAAAGCCCGTATGACCTGTATGTCGTCATAGACCAACTGGAGGGGCTGTAGATAAAGAAACGCGAGTGTAGCTCAATCGGAAGAGCACCTGCCTTCCAAGCAGGATGTAGCGGGATCGTAACCCGTCACTCGCTCCACCGGTCGGGCTTGGCTCACCCGACTGGTCCTTCGTTCTGGTAGGGGCGGGACTTTGTATCCTTTCCTCCCGCCCCTACCCTATAACTCGCGGGGCAAAGGCCCATGCTCGGTTTACAGCCGGGACGCGGGACTAAGAGCCTGGTGGCAGGGCGGGAATGATAAGCCCGCTCAAGGACGGTTCGATTCCGTCAAAGCGGCGTGGTTCCACCGCAACGGGACTAGCGAGGTTCGATCTCCTTCTGGAGTGGGTCGGTACGATTCCGGCGGGGGATTGCAGGAAGCCGCAACCAGCAGTCCCCTAACGCTCAGACCATCATGCAGGACATAAACCGTGCTTTCTGCGCGTGGAAAGTGTGACTTAAAAACGGGAACCCATGATGGCGTTTGGTCCCACGATAACGGGCAAATCGTCGATCTAAATGCTGAGACGGCGTAGGGGTCCTGTGCCTGCACAGGTGGTTAAGTGCATCCTTGTCAGTAGGAGTTGGATTAAGATTGACGCGCAAAAAGACCACGGCGAGGTAAAAGTCGTGTGCCTGGGACGAGTCTGAAATCCGGGTTAAACTGTCACCCCTTATGATGAGACAGGAGATTGTTTCTCATGACAAAAGTAATGAAATATGAACTGACGTACCTGAACGGATGCGGAGATTTTTCCGAGATGCAGAAGACGATGTGGGGAATCTCCGATGATGTAAGAACCGTTCTCAACGAGACGATTCAGATGTGGATGAACTGGGATTTCAAGAGCAGAAAGCACTTTGAAGAGACCGGCGCATATCTGGATTGCTATGCAGAAACCGGGCAGAAGCAGTTCAGGGGCCATGTGTACGACCGGTTGAAGGGGAAGTTTGACTCAATGGGGTCGAAGGTGCTTGTCAGCAGCATCAACAAGGCTGACAAGAAGTACAAGGCTTCCAAACGAGACATCCTGTCCGGAAAGATCTCGGTCCCATCATACAAAAGGGACCAACCGATTCCGGTCCCCAAGGTTGCTGTGAAGCTTGCATACGACGAGGGGAAACCGACCGTCACATTCTCCGTCATCAAACAAAGGTACAAGAAAGACAAGGGCTGGGATGGTAACCTCCGCTTTCAGGTAAAACTGGGGGACGGAACGCAGAAGTCGATTTTCAACAGAACTTTGATGGGAGAGTACGGACTAGGCGAGTGCCAGCTTGTATACAAGAGGCCGAAGTGGTTCCTGATGTTGACCTACAGTTTTGAACCGGAGCAGAAGGCACTCGACCCGGACAAGTGCCTCGGTGTGGACCTTGGCGTTGCCTATGCAATCTACGCAAGTTCCTTCGGGAACCGAGGAGTTTTGAAAATAGACGGTGGAGAGGCCGAGGAATACGCAAAAAGACAAGAGGCGAAGACACGATCTCTGCAAAATCAGGCCAAGCACTGCGGGGACGGGAGAGTCGGGCACGGCACAAAGACGAGGGTCGAGCCTATCTACAGGCACAGAAGCACCGTCGGGAACTTCCGAGACACGATAAACGACAAGTACAGCAGAGAACTTGTGGACTATGCGGTAAAAAACCAGTACGGCATCATACAAATGGAAGATCTGACCGGGATAAAGGAGGATACCGGGTTCCCGAAAAGACTTAGGCACTGGACGTACTACGACCTTCAAATGAAAGTAGAACAGAAGTGCAAGGAAGCGGGAATCAAGTTCAAGAAGATAGACCCAAGGTACACATCGCAACGGTGCAGTCGATGCGGAAACATCGACAAAAACAACAGACTGGACCAGGCGACGTTCTGCTGTACGGAGTGCGGGTTTGAGGCGAACGCAGACTACAACGCCTCGCAGAACATATCCATTACGGACATAGACAGGATTATTTCCGAATCAATCAGCGAAAAACCTAACGCGAACCTGAAGCAAGCATAAAATTCCTGAAGGATCGCGCAGGATATTACGGGCGACTTCCCGTCCGATAGCCGAGAAAGTGGTCGCAAGACGCTACCTGTAGCGCAGACAATACACTCGGCAAGGTCAAGTCTCTTCACAGTAATCCGAAGAGAACCGAAGTTTGGCACTCTGATTTCGGGTGGAGGGGCAAGGTTAAGCCACACATAGTAATCCGTGTGGAACTCACGCAAATTAAAAATTGAACAAAAAATGCGCGCGAGAGTTGTGCGTTTTAGCCGTCGACACTCACGCGTAGGCGTGAGCTGGAGGTTGACAGTCTTTCCAGATGCTCCTGACGAAATCATGTCGACACTCACGCGTAGGCGTGAGTTGAAGGGCAATGTGCGTGGGTTGAAGGCGGTCGATTGTCACATTGCGTTGCACCGTGATGGTCATGACGCAACTCACGCGCAAGTGTGGGTTGGAGGGAGCGGTCCGCGCCGTGTACGCAATTCGCGCGCGAGTGTGGGTTGAAGGTTAACGCGATTGAAACCGCAGAGATTCTGGGCATGACGCAACTCACGCGCGAGAGTGGGTTGAAGGTGTTCGCCTTGAGTCAAATGGCATTTTCTGACCCGACGCGACTCACGCGCGAGTGTGGGTTGAAGGGCGCATGGGCGTTGGTTGGACGGAAGGACAAAGTTTGGGAGAAAGGAGAGCAAAGGAGTGATTGTGATTGACTGAAAAAAAGAAAGAAGTACAAGTTGATTCTCCGAGAAAGTGTATTCATCGCTATTGCCTTCTGCACTGCAACGAGATGGAAAGAAAGAACTCCAAACGGAGCGTAGCGGAGTGCGTGAAGAGGGATTGCCCTTTGCACCCGTATAGAACGGGGCAACTCAGGTCGCTCGGTCCGCTTTCGGAGTCAGAAAAAGACAGGCGTTTCATAAGACTGCGAACAGCCAGACGCAAGGTTGAGCGATATAATCGCCTAACGGAAGATTTGTCTGGAAAGGCTAAACGCCTTGAGTCGAAAATGATGGACTTTGTCGAGCGAAAAGAGGAAGCGCAGAAAGAACTAGCGAAAGCAAAAGAAAAAGTTGAGCTCCTTGAAGCGGAGTTTGACAAAGAGTTGGAATCCGGCCTCTGGAAATGAAAGGAGCGTGGTAAATTGGCATTCAAGACGAACGTCGTTAAGACGAATTGGGAAGTTATCGCCCAAGAAAAAGGCAGCTACAGAAGAAGCACCTATCTGATCTCCGCAGAGAGCGAAGAAAAGGCGAAGATGCAAATCCCGGAAGGCTTTGAGGTCGTATCGGTCAAGCGGCTTGTGGAGGGCGGTGATACCGATGAATGAAACCGAACAGATGAAGGTTCTCGCAGACCAGCTCTTTAAGTACATGGAGCCGAAAATCAAGAAAATGATGGCGAACAGCGTCTCCTTCTTTCGGGCGCAGGTCGTGAGCAATCCGGGGAACAACACGCTTGTTGTCCAGAGGCCGATGGAACCTTCGACACTGACTCTTCCGTGCTCTGCAAGCGTAGCGAACGCAGTTGCCGGAGACCAGGTGACGGTCCTTGTGCTTGGGTCACCGTCAAACGCTGTCGTCGTTTCAGACGGGAAAATGTCCACGCTATAGGATCTGAAAGGGGTGAATGGATGTGTCGGAGAGAATCACAAGGGTCCACAGAAGCTCTGCGGCGAAGAGGCCCTGGAACAGTGCCTACAGTAAGAGCGAACACTCCTACACGCCGATTCATTTCCCCGACGAGCAGGAGGACATCGACCTCTGTATCAACTGCCCTCTTCCGGTAGAAAAATGCAAAGGCAAGGGGGGCTGCTACAAAGAGGCGAGAGAATACAAACGGAGAAAACTGGAAGAGTCTGAGAAGAGACCGACAGGACGGTTTGACAAGGACAAGTTCCTTTGGGGCATCAGGAATGGACTCTCGACGGAACAGATAGCGTCTGTGTTTGGCGTGACGAGCAGGACGATAAATAAATGGAGGAAGAAGTACGACTTCTTGCTGGACGAAGAAGGTGGTGAAGATTGCAAGGAGAAGGGAGCGGAAAGCTCCGGCGGTGAGGATATTTGAGTGTACGGAGTGCGGGTCCAGAAACCCGGCAACAAAGGTCCACGGAATGACGGCAAACGGGCATCAAAAGAATTTCTGGTGCTACAAGTGCCGAAAGGAAACTGCACACATACAGATTGATTCAAGATGAATTGAGGAATAAACGATGATTTACAGGGATATGATTTCAAACCAGGACCTGCTGCGTTATCTCAGCGAAGAACACGACCTTTTTATGTACTATCTGGAGGTATGCCACACGGACGCAATAGAGGGATTCCTTTCGGAGTACAACAATGAATTTATGGAGTGGGTCCACTCCGAGTTGGGAGATGATGCTTTTGACCGATAATGCGATTTCGCTGGTGCAGTTGCCGGTAATCCGGGAGCAGCTTGCGCCGCTTGCGGCAGAGATAGACAGGTCCGTTTCCGAGGCATTGCAGTTGGCGGTCACTCCGGAAACGCTGGCCCAAGTCAAAAGGGTACGCGCTCAGATCCGAAAGGATTACGACGAACTGGAGCGGCAACGCAAAAAACTGAAGTCCGCTATCTTGGCGAAGTACGAAGAGTTTGAAGACCAGATCTACAAACCTCTTATAGCCGTCCGAGTCGAAGAAGGAGATGCGGAACTAAAGCGCAAGATCAACGCAGTAGAAGACCAGCTCAGGCAGGAAAAGAACGACGACCTGCGAAGCTACTTTCGGGAATTAGCAGACAGCGAACATCTGGAGTGGCTTGAGTACGAACGCGGAGGTTTTAATGTCACGTTGAGCAAGTCCAGGTCATTCCTTCACGGTGCGGTAGATGCCTTCGTAGAGAAGGTTTCCGGGGACGTAACGGCTATCAACGCCATGCCTGATGCGGAGGAGGTGCTTGTTGAGTATAAGCGCACTTTGCGACTTGGCGATGCCGTAGAGACGGTGGACAAGCGCAGAAAGGCAATCGAACAGGAACGCAGAGAGCGCGAGCATCTGCTGGAAATGCGGAAACGGGAAGAGGAAGCGGCTGAGAGAGCGAGAGAAGCGGCAACACACAATCCGGTCATTTCCGCGCCGAAGAAGGTGGAGGAGCAGACGGTAGAAAAACTGACACTTACATTTACCGTGACGGACACGATGGACCGGCTCAAACTTTTGAAAACATTCCTTGAAAGCAATAACTATAAATACGCATAACGGGAGGTATACTGCATGAACGAAATGCAAGTGGCATATGGGGGCGAACTGGTCGAGGCGAAGTCCGCACCCGTTGAGATGGCATCCAGCAGGCAAGCACAGGAGGTTCAGGCCGCAATGGTCGTGGCAAAGCGGTTCCCAAGAGATGAGGACGTGGCCTATGGGAGGATCATGAAGGCGTGTAAACGCCAGTCTCTCGCAGAAACGGCGGTCTATGAGTATCGCCGTGGGGGGCAGGTAGTGACCGGCCCGTCCATCCGTCTGGCAGAAGTCCTCGCCCAAAACTGGGGAAACATCGACTACGGTCTGATCGAAATGGAACAGAAAAACGGAGAATCCCATGTCATGGCTTACGCTTGGGACTTGGAAACGAACGTCCGGCAGACGAAAATCTTCACCGTGCCGCACTTCAGGTCCACAAAGAGCGGTGGATACGCTTTGACGGACCCACGCGACATTTACGAACTGGTTGCGAACCAGGGCGCGAGAAGGGTCCGCTCCTGCATTTTGGGCGTTGTGCCGAAAGACATTGTAGACGAGGCTGTTGCGGAATGTGCGAAGACATTGAAAAACGGGAAGGAGCCGATTTCCGACCGAGTCAGGAAGATGATCTCCACATTCCAGGAAAACTTTGGGGTGTCAAAAGAGGCACTTGAAAAGTTTGCCGGGTGCAACACAGAGGCATTTACGGAACAGACGCTGCTTTCCCTTGGACGGATTTATACTGCCTTGAAGGACGGGGCCGCAAAGAGAGAGGATTTCTTCGACATTTCTAAGCCTGAAATCGTTGCGGAGGAAGGACCCGGTGAGCCGGTGAAGAAGGCAAGAAAAACGGCAGAAAAACAAGTGAGCATGGGGGACCTTTGAGGACTTCGGGTCTAAATGAAGGGTGGTGATCCAGAGTGAACTGCAATATTCTGAAGACTGGAAGCGACGGCAACTGCATCCTCATCAACGAGTGCGTCGTCTTAGATATGGGTGTTCCTTTCAAAGTGATTCAACCTCACATCAAAAAGCTGTTCGTCGTCTTTCTTACGCACGTTCACTCTTAGAGTCCGACCACTTCAACCCATCGACGGTCAAACGGTTGCATAGAGAGAGGCCATCCCTTCGGTTCGCTTGTGCGCCTTGGATGGCGGGGGCGTTGCTTGATATTGGAATCAATCGCATGAAGATAGATGTGATGAGTCCGGGGGAGGAATATAATTACGCTATCGGCATCACAGCGAGGTGCATTGAGATTCCGCACGACGTACCAAACTGTGCATGGGACATTACAGTTGGAGACAACAGCGTATTCTATGCGACTGACTGCGGGTCCATTGTTGGCGTAGAAGCACCAGAGAGAGACCTGTACCTGGTGGAAGGGAACTACGAAGAAGCAGAACTGCATCGACGTATGGCGCAGAAGATGGCTGCTGGAGAGTTTGCCTATGAGGCCAGAGTCGAGCAAAGTCATTTGTCGGTTGAACAGGCAATGCTTTTCCTAAGTGAGAACGCGGGAGCCTATTCAAAATATGTGTTGGTTCATCAACATAAATAAATGAAAAGCACACGCAAGAGCACATCACTACAGGAAACAACTTAACTTAAAAATTCAATAAACCAGATTGCAAAACAAAACAAAATCAACAAAAAACGGGCGGCGGGTTGGTTATCCATCCCGCCGCATCGCTTCGTCAACAGCCCGAACCAGGAACTGATTCAAACTCTCTCCCATCTTTTCCGCGTGTTTCTTCACGTTTTCCCTTTCGCCCTTCGGGAGCCGAAACTCCAGACGGTCGTACGTCTTAGCTATATATTTCTGCGTTGCTCTGATCTGCGCTTTGCTGACGGTCATTCTGAACACCTCCTTTGCAAAGTATACCACATAAATATACTGCCGGGAATATACACATCGCACAAAAAACCAGAAGAAATCTTGTGCGAAATGCGAATTGATATACTATCGGGAATATATTAAGATATACACAACAAAACGAACGGATTGGAGTTGTTGAACATGAAGACGATGGAAGCCATCAACAAACTGAACGAGGCCCTTGCGTTCCACGTTCACGAACTGGAATCCTGCGGGACCAGCGATTCGACTATCTTTCACTATAAGAAGTACGTCGGAGAGTTTATCCAGTCGTACGCGATCTTCCACGCCGACGACGAAGAAGTCGGTGAGCCAAACTACCTGGACATTCAAAAGTTCAGGGACTCCCTTGAGGAGAGAGGGCTGAAGTCAACAACGGTCGTGCTGTACCTCAAGAAACTGAACAGTTTCTTCAAGAGCGTTTCGGATGAAACGCTGGGGGAAGAAAGGTTCTACGAACGGAACCCTGTGTCGCAGAGATTGTTTCCGTCCACTAAAGCGGAACTGGCAAAGCCATACGATGTCATCCTGACCGACGAGCAGGTCGCAAAGCTTTGGGAGAACACTCCTATCAGGAAGATGGGGGTAAAGTCAAACAACTGGCCCAGGAACTACGCAATCGTGATGCTGCTGCTTGCGACAGAGATCCGAAACAAGGAGCTTCTTGACCTGAAGGTCTCCGACCTGGACTTTGAGTACGGAGAGATCCAGATTTGGGAAGGCAAGGGCAGGAAATACAGATGCGTGGACTTTCCTGAGATTGCTCAGACCGCCATTAAACTGTATCTCAAAAGCGGCATCAGACCCGAACATCTGTCCGACGACGATTATCTATTCGGGACGACCGCAGAGAACGCCTTCCACGCAAAGCACGGCGTAGCGGATTGGCACAGGATGTCTTGCGTCGGTTTGTCCAACATCGTGGCGAGACACGTCAAATTGGTTACCGGCGTGGAAAACGTCAGAACGCATGACCTGCGGCACGTCGGGGCAAGGCTTGACCTTCACAACGGCATGAGAGCAGAGGAACTTCAGGCGAAGCTTGGACACGCGGCAATCACAACGACCCAAATCTACTCCGGCAAACTCGGCACTAACCGGAGACGGCAGACGGCAAAGAGCGTTTACACGGAGAGAGATATTCAGACGGAGAGAAACAAGATGATGCTTGGAGTCGGATGACTTAAAGCCTAAACATAATACTAAGCGGACTGAGTATAAAATGCTCGGTCCGCTTATTTTTTTGCAGAAACAACAAAAAATAAAAAAATCCCGCTTGACAAAGTCCCGATAAAGTGGTATAGAGGCATAAGAGTGTGATGTAATCACATACAATTAGTAGTTAAGAATGATTACATATAGTATTGCATTGGCCCCGACACGGCAAAGAAATGTCGTGTTAGGGGCCTTTTGTCTTTTTCCAAGGAGAACGTAAAAGATGGCTAACTTGGAGAACATAGAAGAACTCGTTCGGCAAGAGGACGAACAGCAAGTCCAGTTTGACCGCATAGAAAAGGCGGTCGGGACAGAGACCCTGGCTTTCTTCTGCTGCTGTGCTGTATTCGACGTTCCTTTCGTAGAAACCTGTCTTCCGCACGGCGAAAAGGAAGGAAAGTGGATCAAATACAAAAAGCAAATCCGCATGAAGAAGCACGGGGGCAAGCGGTTCAAAGATGGGATAACGGATGCTCTTCGCCTGTTTGGAGAAGGCGTAGATGCGGGTGATGTATCGAAGATCGTCCAGCAGGAGCGGATAAAAGCACCGCAGGCATCGACGAAGACCGGGACCCAAAAGCAGGTAAAAACCTGGGGCTTGGGCGCACCGGAGGACCCCTTCACCAAGGAAGACTACGACAGGCTCGACGACCTGTTTGAAACATACTCCTCCAGACTGGTCTCTGCCGGTGGCATGGACGTTCAGCAGGAAGACACTTTGCGTCAGGTGTCCATCATGCGTCTGAAGCGAGACAAGTTGATTTTGGCTGGAGACAAGGACTCTACAGCTACGGCAAAACAGCTTGACGCGATGATAAAGGAGAACCTTTCCTCCGAGCAGTTGCGGAAAGCAGACGCAAAACCTGTGGAAGACGTGCGGATAGACTCCATTATCGACGCGTTGGAAAAATGGGGCGCGGTCGAGGATGGAAAGATTTTGTCCTTCCCGGAACTAGCGGAGTTTCTTTTAACAAAACTAAGAGAAAAACCGGACCACAAATACGCGCAGACCCTGGACGCTGCCGACTACGAACTTCTTTTCATTCAGAACTGCATGGCGCAGAACGAAGACCTTCCAAAGTGGATGGAACTGCCAGACAATATGCGCTTTTCCGAAGAGTTTGCCGGTGAGTTTGCTTCTATTCAATCTGACGACGAAAAAAGAGCCTATGAGGGCATCGGAATCGTCAAGAACAGACCGAAAGCAAAGAAAAGCGAGGGCTGACGGATGGGTGTCAGACGTGGAGGAAAAGTCTGGACATCCGGGACCGGATGGGTACGAATCCAGAACACAGAAGAGCGCAACTACGGCGAGTTCTGCAACGACAGTTGGGCGTTGCTCATGTCGTTTTTCCGCTGGTATCCGGACATCCTGCTGGATGTCTTCCGATCTGAAGACGCAAAGTATGAACTTCCCCTTATCCATCGAGTGATTCTCAGGGCGTTTGCTAGGAACCAGTTTGTAGACGTGACCGGGTCCCGTGGTCTTGGTAAGACCACAACAAATATGCAGTATTCTGCGGTTCAGAATTTGCTTTGGCCCGGACAGAAGACCGTGTACACGGGTCCGTCTTACAAACAGCAGGCCGCGCTTGCCAGAGCGGCGTTTGACGACTTGACCAACGACTACACGGTCATTGCAAAGCAATACACCATCGACAATCAGGGCAAAGATTCATGGTCTATCTCCACCAGATACGGCTCTGACATCGGGATAAACACTTCCCGTGGACGGAATTTCCACGACGTGACCGCAGAAGAGGTGGCGCAGGAGGAAAACCCTCCGTTTGACGGGGAAGCGTATAGAACCATCACGCTGTATGCCGTCCGACTTGTCCACATGGTGAACGGGAAAAGGGACCCGACCTCTATCAGTTATCGGCAGAGGACCATCACGTCGGCTGGAAGACGGCAGTCTTTCGCGTATGAGAACCGGAAGAACCATTTCCAGGCAATGATGCGAGGGCAAAGCGCATTTGTTGTGGACATACCGTGGCAGGTCGTTGTTTTGAATGGGATTCGCCCAATCGAATGGGCGTTGCAAAGAAAAGAAGAGACAACGCCGGACAAGTGGATTCGTGAAATGGAATCCGTGTACACCGGGACGGACCAGAACCCCATTGTACGGGATGATGTCCTCTTTGAGAGCCGGAAACTGGCAATCATGGAAGAACATCATTGCTGTAAGGACAAGGACTGCAAATTAAAACCGGAGGATGTGATCTACGTCCTCGGATACGACGTTTCGTCCGAAATCGGAGCAAACAACGCAAGGTGCGCCGTTGTCGTTTTGAAACTGACAAGACAAAACGACTTTCTTAAGCGGGACAAATACCTGAAGCAAGTTGTTTACGTCGATGACTGGCCCCCGCCGGAGGCCGGGATGATGCAAGCAAGGCGGCTGAAGCAGCTCTGGTATCAATTCTGCTACGAAGGAAGCCAGACGTACATCGCAATAGACGCACGAAGTTACGGGAAAGCGGTCGTGGAGTGCCTGATGATGGACTTAGGAGACGGGCTTGCGCCTCTCTGCTCTATGTATCACGACACATACAAAGAGATGGAGTTGGCAGGTTCTGTGCCAGTTCTTTACCCCGTGAAGGCGACCGGAGGACCGGCAGGAACCGGGGGTCTCGACAGCGACTCTGATATGGTCCGGTACGCAGAAATGCAGTTTGAGAACCGGAATGTGCAGCTTCTTATCTCAAACAGGAACCACGGTGTAGAGGCGTACAAAAAGTACCACCGCATCAAAGACGACCGGTTGGATTTCGACATTGACCGCCCTTACAGAAAGACGGCAGAGCTTGTCGGGCAGATCCAAAACCTGAAAAAAGTTCCTACTGGGACGAGCATCAAGGAAAAACGGATTTCCTCAAAAATACAGCGAGATTCGTGGTCTGCGCTGAAGTACGCGTTGAGACTGACAGAGCGATTGGAGATTCAAAACCTTGTCATTCCGGAACACAAAAGCGAATGGACGGAGCTTTTTGAAACGATAAAAATCCCGACATCCACCAATGCGAGGGGGAGCGGAAGAGTGGCGACAAAGCGTAGGGGAGGCCGGTTGTTTTGAGTAAAAAGGTCAAAAAATACCGGCTTTATGCCATTCCGTACAGTTTGGAAAACGTGGAGTTTGCTTCCGAGTTCCGATTCTCCCGTGTAACGTCGGATTACATCTTAATTTACACCCAAAAGGCGCGAATGAATATTCCCGTAGGCAAAGCGGCAGAGGTCAAAGAGAACGACATCTCACTCTTATCGAAAATGGATGGAGCGTGGCTCTTTGACTGCGGTCTGTCTCTGTTTGCGGACATTGCGGCGAACCAGAGCAAAGACAGCATTGGGAAATTGTCCGAAATGGTGAGCCGACTAGAGGAAGAATTGGAAGCGGAGAGCAGGAAGGAGAGTGACGGGGCATGAATTTGACGAAGGAACTGCGCGAGGTGCAGTTCGGAAGCTATGCGGACGTTTTCAAGAAATTCAACGCCCTTGCCGCCGAATACGGGAATCTTTCCGCAGAGTCCCTTATCTCCGCGTTCACCAGAGTGACGGGAATCCCGTATGAAAGGAACAATCCATACATCCAGAACAGGCGAGTGAAGCAGATCGCTTCCCTCCCTGTGGATTATTCCAAAGACAAAGTCGCGGATATGCTGGTCAACGCCGGGAACAACGAGCAGCCGCTTCGGTCCGTCGAACACGCACTTGAGATTACCGCCTACCCGCTCTTCCATCTCCGGAAAGTTTATCAGGACCTTCTGACATACCATTCCTACACAGCCCCGGAGTTTTCCGACGACAACGACGCGAAGAAGCCGGAGTTTTGGCGGGAATGGAAGCTGATCGAAAAGCTCAGAAAAGCAATGTTCCCGGCATCGGAAGCGCACCGCATCGTCGGTCAATGCTGTCAGGAAGGAAAAGTCTTCTACTATCCGAGATACCGGGTAGATAAGCCTCACAACAAAATCGACCACGCTTTCCTTCAGCAATTGCCGTCCGATTGGACGAAAATCGTTGGCTTCAACAACAAGTCAAAGTTCACGCTGGCCTTCAACCTGTTTTATTTTCTTACGCCCGGAACGGATTATAGGCAGTTTGGCGACCTGTTTGAGCCTTATGTTGACGACTTCGCTGAAGTTATCGCGCCGCCGAAGGGCGTAGGCAAAAAGGTCGTTTACGCATCCAATCCGACCCCGGACTTGAATCGGTTCAAGGCGATGACGGAGGAGCGGGTCCTGCCAGGACAACCTGAAGTCTACTATCAAAACGGACGATGGTTTTACTGGGTGACGCTGCCGGTGGAAAAGGTCTTCACCTTTGAAATCGACGACGTTTCGACCAATGTTATCTCTCCGTTTACCGGACTGTTTCTGTCCATGATTCAGTTGGCTCAGTACGAACAGATCCAACTGGAAATCATCCAGAATCCTCTCGTCTCCCTTCTTGTTGGTGAGATTCCGTACCGAGAGGACAGAAACGCAGATACGTCCGACCCGTACAAACTGTCGCCAACCGGCAGACAGTATTTTGAGACATTGTGGTATCAGATGCTGGCGGCAAACAATACATCCGGCATTGGATTCTTCCTTGCACCGGCAGAGCACATGGAACTCCACCAGCTTGCCGAAGCACCGTCCGCTATGGAAATCAGTTCCAACGGATACGGCTACACGATGGCAAAGGCCGGTATTGCGGGAATCATTCCGACAAGCGGCGACCCGAAGGCGGGTCTTGCAAACATCTCTCTGCAAATCGAGAGCAAATTCGCGCAGACGGTTTACAGGTGCTTTGAGCGCATGATGGAGGTCATTTTTGAGAATTTGAACCTCACGTTCGATTGGCGGTTCCGTATGTTTGGCGATATTGCGACTGACAAACAGACGCTGGACAGCGTGAGAAGTGAAATGACTCTTGGTTTGAGCCAGTCTGTGCTGATCTATAACGCATTGTATGACCGCTCCATCTTCGACGATATCTCCGTATCTGCCGCGCTTCTGGAATCCGGGCTATTCAACCTTCGCAGACCGCTGATGACTTCCTACAGCGGATTCCAGGCCGACGGGAAGCAGCAGAACGACAGCAACGACCTGGACCCCGCCGCAAAAAAGGTGATAAATCCGGGCGGCAGGCCGGAATCCGAAGAGATTACGTCGGAAGGCAACGAAAAGGACACGGACAACCCCGTGGACTACGACGAAGAATAACGAGAAAGGAGGAAGCACCGAATGGAAGAAAAGATGAACGAGGCCGTTGAGACCGCAGAAACGGCAAATGACTACCTTGGAACTTTGAAGTTCATGGGAGAAGACGAAGACAAGAACTTTTACGTTCAAATCGAAATCGTCCGAAGCGGCCCCAACAGAAACGGATGGGATTTTCAGAACATGGAAACTCTTTCCAAGACATTTTTAGGCACACCTCTGCTGTGCGCCTATCTTCCGAATCAAATCGGAGACGGGCACAACTTCCGGGAGAAGACGCTTCCTACCGGGGAGCAAATCCTGGACTTTACAGGTCCCACCGCAGAGAGAATCGTCGGTGCTATTTCCGACGACCCGAACGACATCTGGACGGAAGTCCGGGATGACGGGACCTGGGCCATCGCCAATGGCAAGATTTGGCGATTCTACAACCGTCAGTTAGTTGACAAGCTGGCTCTACAGGGGGGCATGGCTGTCAGCGCTGAAATAGAGACCTTCGGCGGGTACACAAACGAATCTGGGGTTGAGGTGTACGAAAAGTGGGAAGGTCTTGGCGTGACGATCCTTCACGAATCCGTACCGCCTGCCGTGCCTGGGGCAAACATCCAGGCGATTCGGGCCATGAGCGAAGAATTTAAGGAATTGAAGTTCAAGGCCGCAGCTTACCACCTCCACGAAAACTCTATTCAGGAAGAGGTTTCTGAGGAGAAAGGTAAATCACCGAAAAAAGGAGTGAATAGATTCATGTCTCTGAATAGACAAGAGGTTGAACGTCTCTCTGCCAAATTCCCCGGCTATGAAATTGTCGGTCTGTCCGATGATTCCAGCCAGGTCATCCTGATGTCGGATTCTTACGGCCTTTTTTCCTATAAATTCAGCGAGGAATACGGCGAAAACGTCGTAATGGATGCCATTGCCCCCGTCAAGAACGTGTCTGTCCTGTGCGGGAACGAGGAGAACCCTGTCTTTGCTGACTTGGATGCCATCGTTAAGAAGCTTGCCGACAAATGCAACGAGCAGGAGACCACGATCTCTAACCTGAACGCTCAGATCGAAACTCTGAATGATAAGTGCAAGACGCTGGAAGAGACTGAGCA
>JAEIGA010007033.1_pt1 | contig 17117 bp, 11 predicted proteins | sample 9270691 | NCBI WGS metagenome assembly JAEIGA01 (sample SAMN17057246, study PRJNA624740) | gut metagenome | biome: biome; isolation source: fecal sample | host: Bos grunniens | place: China: Xizang | collected 2019
ACAAAGAGATCATCTGGGATGCAAACATGGCTGCCTACACTCCGGACATCGTGGTCATCTACCTTGGAACAAACGACTTCTCGACAGCCCAGCAGCCTAACGAGGAGTATTTCAGAAAGAACTACATCAGACTCATCAACAGCATCAAGGCAAACTATGGAGAGAGCATTCCTGTTCTCTGCATGGGCTCGAATGCAGACCCACACCTCTACGACTACATCCGCAGCGCTGTCGTTGCCAGCGGTCATTCAAATGTGTCATTCATGACTATCGGAAGAGGTGCACACAACTATGAGGACGAGCTCGGTGCAAGCTGGCATCCAAACTACAAGGGGCACAAGAAGGTGGCAAGCTGCATGATTCCTTATATTTCCACTCTCACAGGATGGGAGATGGAGGAGAAGCCGTATAAATAACTGTTATTTTATGAAGAAGATATTTATAAGTTTCCTGGTGGGAGTTAACGCGGTGTGTGCGTTGCAGGCAAAGGACATCAAAGGAACAGTGAAGGACACCGAGGGCAATCCTGTAGCAGGAGTCGTGGTGTCGGACGGTCTCAACATCGTTGTGACTGACGAAAAGGGACGATTCGAGATGGATGCAGACCAGGACAGCAGATTTGTCTTTGTCAGCACTCCTTCTGGATACATTTCTTCAACTCTCGAGGGCAAGACATTGTTCTACAAGGAAATACGCAACAAGGCAAAGTCATATGACTTCGTTCTTGAAAAAAATCCTCAGGACGACACCAAACACAATGTGATTGTTATCGCTGACCCACAGATCAGCGAGAGAAGCGAGCTTGCAGACCTTTCGAAGCAGTCTGACGACATCACAGAGTTCGTGGGTCAGATGGACGGCGACTACACATTCGGCATCTGCCTGGGCGACATCGTAGGCTGGGACCACAGCATCTATCCTGAATACAACAAGATCATGTCCAAGGCGGGCATCGACTACAGATATGTCATCGGCAACCACGACATGACAAACTGGGGCCGATCATATGAGACCTCAATGAAGAACTACGGCGACATGTACGGTCCTGCATGGTACTCATTCAACGTGGGAGATGTGCATTATGTTGTGCTCAACGACAACTTCTATGTCGGCCGCGACTATTTCTATATCGGCTATATCGACGAAAGACAGCTCAGCTGGCTGGAGAAGGACCTTTCTTATGTTCCTAAGGGCAGCCGCGTTGTAGTTTCCATGCATATTCAGACAACAAACGACAAGTCTGACCGCGACGCATTCCAATACGGAATCATCGGAGACAACCTCTGCAACAAGCCTGCTCTCTATGCAATGCTTGAGCCATATAAGGCAACCATCCTTTCGGGACACAGCCACACAGCGGACTACGAGCAGATCAGCGAGAATATCTTCGAGATGAACATCGCAGGTTTCTGCGGCGCGTGGTGGTGCGGCGAGGTCTGCATCGACGGCGCTCCTGCAGGCTACAAGGTGCTTGACATGAACGGAAGCGACATCCAGTGGATCTACAAGGGATGCGGCCATCCGCTTGACTATCAGGCTAAGGTGTATGTAGACACACCTGACTATCCGGGTGAAGTGATCGCCAACGTGTGGGATTTTGACCCTGAGTGGAAGGTAGAATATTTCGAGGACGGTGTGAAGATCTGCGACATGCAGCGATTCAAGGCACAGGACATCCTCGCCAAAGAGCTTTACAAGGACCCTTCAAGCCTCAAGAGAAGCTGGGTATATGCTGCTCCGACCGAGAATATGTTCAGGGCTCCGATCTCAGCTGAAGCTAAAAAGCTTGAGGTCAAGGTCACAGACCGTTTCGGAAGAGTATACACAAAAGTTATTGAGAGATAATCATGGCTCCTACAGCGACCAAACGTATCATTACCATCGACATTCTCAGAGGCATCACCATCTTTGCGATGATCCTCTGTGCGAACATATATTTCCCGAACCTCCCGGCATGGATGTTCCATGGACAGACTCCGCCGCCTGACTTCGGCTTCGATCCAAGCGTGAAGGGCATCACCTGGGTGGACCTGGTGTTCCCTTTCTTCCTTTTCACAATGGGTGCGGCCTTCCCTCTTGCGATGCGCAAGAGACTTGAAAGCGGAGTCAGCAGATGGTCGATAACCGGCAGCCTTGTCAGAAGATGGATCACCTTGACAATATTCGCTATAGCTTTGGGCAACGCATACAGCATCGGCTGGGCAAGCCCGCAGCCTGAAATTGTAAAGGGAATTTACAAGATTGCCTTATGGGCAGTGATGTTCATGGCTCTGGTAAGGGTAAAGGATGAGAAGAAGACTCAGCTGATCAACAACATAGGACTGTTCCTGACAGTTGTCATGGGAGTTGTGGCTGTAGATTACATGGGCATCACCCTCAGCAGATGGAACAGCGATGTCATCATAATGATCCTCGCAAACATCGCCATCACAGGAGGTCTGCTATGGATGTTCACAAAAGACAGCATGCGCCTGCGCTGGCTTGTCCTGATCTTCATCATTGCACTGAAGGCCCTCAGTTCGTATGCACCTGAGGCGCTGGCCTGGGTTCCGGGCATGGAGAGCATCGGATGGTTCTTCAGATGGGAATACCTTCAGTATCTGGTGATCGCACTGGCCGGCTCGATTGTGGGAGACAAGCTGCTGGAGCATTCACGCAGCGGCGCCAAGGCTGAGATTGACGGATATCATATCGGTGCGGCATGCATTGCTCTTGCCGCTATGATCCTGCAGCTTTGGGGACTTTTCACAAGACAGGTTCTTGCCGATTTCATCATTTCGGCCGTGCTGGCAGTAGTGTTCGTTCTCCTTACATGGAAGCGCCGCAACATCATGACATGGCTCGGATATTTCGGGTTCGGTTTCATGCTTGTCGGTATTGGATTTGACCCTATCGACGGAGGTATCACAAAGGACTTCTGCAACCTTTCATACATGCTCACGACAACAGGCATGACCGCCCTCACCGGAGCGTTCGTGCTTGCACTTGAGCTAAAATGGAACATCAAGGGACGCGGCCTGAGCGGATGCGGACAGAATCCTATGCTGGCCTACACAGTGACCACATTCCTCATCAGTCCGATCCTGGCGATGTGCGGTGTCGGTCCATGGCTTATGGCTCAGGGACATTCTTCGCCGGTGTGGGCAATGATATGCGGCCTCACATACACCCTGCTCATGGTAGCAGTGACATGCTTCTTCACAAAGAAAAAACTCTTCTGGCGCAGCTAGAACAGCGACGCAGCACATGCTGCGTCGTTTTTTTAAAATATACCATATGACAACACTTAGTATCCTGGCATGCCTGACCTGCCTGGCAGCCTCGCAGATTTCACCTGACATCCTTATCGTAAAGGACGTCAACATGGAGGAGACACAAAGAAAACTGGAGCAGCAGCTTTGGTACAACTCCCCTGCACAGGCATGGGAAGAGATGCTGCCTGTCGGCAACGGCCGCCTCGGTATGATGGTGGACGGAGGAGTCATGGAGGAGCACATCATCCTCAACGAGATATCCATGTGGAGCGGATGCGAGGCAGACTACGCCAATCCTGATGCAGCGAAAAGTCTTGGAGAGATCAGGGAGCTGCTTATCCAGGGCAGAAACGCTGAGGCACAGGATGTCATGTATAAACGCTTCGTGCCGCGTAAACCTACCGGAGGAGGCACATACGGAAGCTACGAGGTGCTCGGGCAGGCTGTCATCAGGCATAAGATACCTCAGATGGACAGGGATGCGTACTACTGCCGCACTCTTGACCTTTCTACTGCCACGGTTTCAGTTGAATTCCAGGACGAATCCAACTTGACTTCATATTACAGGAACTACTTCGTTTCCCGTGAAGATGACGTCATGGTCATAGAAACAGGAAGTTCAGTCAAAGGCAATATCTCATTTGACTTCTTCCTTGACCGCGCAGGCAGATGCTCGCTGGAGCACACTGAAGACGGCATGCTTCATATGTCCGGCAGCCTCGACAGCGGAATGGAAGGCGTCGAAGGCATGAAATATTCAGCATATGCCAGAATCATTATAGAAGGCAAGGGCGCGAGCGTAAAGACTGTTACAGCAGAGGACAAGACTCCGGTGCTGGAGGTAAGCAATGCAGACAAGGCATGGATAATAATCTCAGCAGCAACAGATTATCTGGCCGGCGACGACTATCAGAGCACTGCCCGAGACCTTGTGAAAACCATCAGAAACACACGCAATCTTCATAAGAAGGCGATCGAAGCACACCAAGAGCTCTATAACCGCGCTGGACTGAGCATCAAATCAGACATAGATTACATAGTGCCTACCGACGACAGGCTGACGGGATATGATTGGTACGGAGAAGATGGAGAGGATATCGACCACGGCCTAGCTGCGCTGTACTACAATTTCGGAAGATATCTGCTGATCTCAAGCACACGCCCTGGAAGTCTTCCACCGAACCTCCAAGGCCTTTGGGCAAACACATTCAGCACACCATGGAACGGCGACTACCACACAAACATCAACGTGCAGATGAACCATTGGATCGCTGAGCAGGGCAACCTCAGCGAGCTGCATCTGCCGCTTACAGACCTTGTGCTCAAGCTCATACCAAGCGGAGAGAAAACAGCCAAGGATTTCTACGGCCCAGAGGCTGAAGGCTGGGTGCAGCACATGATGACCAACGTCTGGAACTACACCGCCCCCGGCGAGCACCCTTCATGGGGTGCGACCAACACCGGAGGTGCATGGCTTTGCGCACATCTGTGGGAGCACTATGCCTACACCGGTGATCTTGACTATCTTGCCAAGGTCTACCCTGCCCTTGAGGGCGCAGCGAAGTTCTTCCTTTCTACAATGATCACAGACCCGGCGACAGGCTATCTTCTGACTGCGCCTACTTCTTCTCCAGAGAATGCATTCATAATCGATGGGCAGGAGGTCAGCATCTGTATGGGCCCGACAATGGACAATCAGCTTATAAGGGAATTATGGAGCAACACTTTAAAGGCAGCCGAGATTCTGCAAATTGACAACGACACCCTCGACGGAATATCCAAGGCCATAACCAAGCTTGCACCAAACATGATAAGCGAGCATGGTTACCTGATGGAATGGCTTGAAGATTACAAAGAGGCGGATCCGCAGCACAGGCATGTATCACATCTTTATGGCCTGCACCCGGGCAGCGAGATCTCCCCTACGCTCACACCTGAGCTTGCGCAGGCATGTCGTGTGACACTGAACCGTCGTGGCGACGAAGCTACTGGCTGGAGCCGTGCATGGAAGCAGAACTTCTGGGCCCGCCTTGGGGACGGAGACCGTGCACTCAAACTGATGCGCAGCCTGCTCCATCCTGCAGTCACTGAAAACGGACACATAAGCGGTACATATCCAAATCTGTTCTGTGCTCATCCGCCGTTCCAGATAGACGGCAACTTCGGTGGAGCGGCGGCAATCGGAGAAATGCTCCTGCAGAGTCACGAGGGCTTCATCAACCTGCTTCCGGCCCTCCCTTCAGACTGGAAGGAAGGCAGTTTCTACGGATTCAAGGTCCGCGGCGGAGCCACGGTAGACCTCGAGTGGAAAGACGGACGCGCCACACGCATGACGGTGACGGGCGGATGGCAGCCCGACCTGCAGATCAAAGGCCCGGACGGCTTCTTCGACCTCAAAGTCAAGCCTGGCAAGAAATACGAGATCAACTTTTAGCGCAATTGCGCTCACCAATTACAATGTGAACATCTGGGATGGGGTCTGGCGGGGGAGGCAGCGGAGGGCGACGGTGCCCTTCTGCACGCCGAGCGACTGCAAGGCCTCAAGCGAGCATCTGTATGCCAGCTCATGAGTGTTGTTGTTTTCGCTCAGATGGCACAGGAAGATATTGCGCAGGCCCGGATGCCAGAATCGGCGGATGGCTGATGCACACTCATCATTGCTCAGATGGCCGCAGCCCTGCACTATGCGCATCTTCAGTTCATAGGTGTATGGTCCGCTCATCAGCATATCCATATCATAGTTTGACTCCACGACCACAGTGTCTGCCTGACGGGCATACTCCACCGCCTCATCAGTCATACGGCCGACATCTGTCATGATGACGAACTTACGGCCTTCGACCTCGATGGCATAGCCTACTGTCTGAGTCGCATCGTGAGGAACCACAAAATAGCGTATCTTCATTCCAGCTATCTCTACTGTCTCGCCTTCTGCTATGATCCTGCGGCAAGGACCTATGGTAGGAGCTGTGAATGTATGACGCGCCAGCGCCCTGTGAATAGCTTCTGATGTATATACAGGCTTGCTCAGACGCTTGCAGAAAGAGCCAAGGTGACGAATATGGTCGAGGTGGTCGTGGGTGACAAGCACCGCAGAGAAGGAATCCAGGGTGAGATCATGCTCCATGAGGACCTTCTTGAGGCGACGCAGGCTCACGCCGGCATCTATCACAATCGCTCCGTTTTCTGTTCCAAGAAAATAACAGTTTCCACAGCTTCCGCTGGAAAGGCTCATAAACCTGATCATCAGCAATCCCCCTCCATTCTCAACGAATCATCACCCAGCACATCAGCCAACAGAGCAGCAAGGTCTGTTCCCGGCTCATAATATACTGCCGGCATTCCGGCAGCAATGGCTCCGTCTACATTCTTCTGCGAATCATCAATGAAAATGACCTCTTCGCCCGGACGTCCGATGTCGGCCAGCACAGCCTTATAAAAAGCCTCAGACGGCTTCAATGCCTTCATTTCAAATGACATGTAGCATTTTCGGAAGATCTTTTCCAAAGGAATACCGGCATCCTCAAACATCTTCTTGGAAAAAGGAAGACATATAGGATTGTTGTTGCTGAGCATGCACAGGTCGTATTTTTCGGCCATGCGCTTGAGCAGCTGCACCTTATATGGTGCTATACCGACAAGGATATGAGACATGGCGCGGTCAACATCCTCCGCAGCAGTACCCTGACGCGACTCCGAAAGCACAATGCGACGGAAATCATCTGCGGGAAGAGTACCTTCCTCAAGATCGCCATAAATTCCCTTCTGATGGCAGGCGTCTATGATCTGATCGATGCCCGCATAGCCGAGTTCCTGTCGGAACACCTTCTTGCAGTCCTCAATATCGAGGTCTACAAGAACTCCTCCCATATCAAATATTACTGTCTTATTCATTCTGGTCTTCACAATATTTTTTAATGACGCCATACGCATCCTGCACGCCCAACTCTCCTGCACGGGAAAGATCGATACAGCCTTTTTCCTTATCTTTCAAATAGATAAGCACAAGACCTCGATTGAAATATGCATCTCCCATATATGCGTACAGCTCAATGGCTTTCGTATAATTTTCAATTGACTTTATATGCTCCTTGGACAAACAGTAGAGGTTTCCAAGGTTGAAATAGAGATATGGAAGATCTGGCAGGATCTGCGCTGCAGCCTCCATGTCTTCTATGGCATCATTGTAATCGTAACTCCTGTTCACCTGATCCTTGACACGCGCCCTCGTGTTGCCGGTGTCATCCATGGACAATACCTGCACATTGCTCTCGATAGATGCGATGAACTCGATCATGTCTGCACGAAGAACACCCCTGTTCATCAGATAATATGCCTTATAGTAATCCTCGAACTGCATGAGCTGTCTGCCCGCAGCCTGTTCCTCCGCCGCCTTGACAGCCAGAGAATAATTGTTCAACGATGAGTTGAACTGCCTGTTTTCTGAATCGTAAAGCGCTCGCACGAAATAGGCCTCAGGCGAATCTCCAGACCATGCAGCAGCCTCCACATGTGCCATTGTCGCATCTGTAATGGTCTCCGGCTGATTGGTGATGACCACTGCAGCAGGCATTGAAGACTGGAACTTTGCAAGAAGAGGATTTTCATAACCATGTGAGAGAGCATAGTTGACATTATCCCTTCTGTTCGCCAAAGCGAAACGGTAAAGCGCTCTGAGTCTGACGTTTATATCTCTATTCTGGAGAAGTTCGTCATTGAAATCCTTCTTTGCAAACTCAGCATCCAGAGCCAGAAGGGAGCTGTATTTCTTTGTAGTGTCTGCAAATGATCCCGCAGCTGACGCATTTCGTTCACGATATTCCTTCACCTTACGCTGAGCCGTGTCATAATCCTTCTTTGACGACTTCATGTCTCCCATAAGACCCTTGACATACGAACGGTTCATATACGCCTTCGCGAAATCGGGATACAGCTCGATAGCCCTGTCGTAATCCTCAACTGCATTCTCATACTGGCCAAGTTCGATGAACACCGAAGCTCTGTTGAAATATGCAAGCACATTCTCAGGATTGATATTGAGCACTCTGTCCAGATCTGACAAAGCATCCTCGTATGCACCCAGCTGAGCATGGATCAGTCCTCTGTTGTACAGAGTCAAAGCGTTTCCAGGCTCATCTTCCAGGACCTTGTTCAGATCAGCCATAGACTTTCTGTAGTCCTGTCGTTCATAATGCATGATGGCTCTGTTGAAATATGCGAAAGTATTTGCAGAATCAAGTTCGATTGCCTTGTCCATGTCTGCAATAGCATTGTCATAATCCTTTCTCTCGGCATGCAGACGGCCACGGCGCACATATCCCTCCGGATCGAAACGGTCAAGCTTGATAGCCTTGTTGTAATCTTCAAATGCCTTTACAGTGTCCCCAAGGAAAAGATGACTGGCTCCTCTGTTCAGAAATGCAGAAGGGTCTTTCGGCTGCTTACGGATGTACCTGTCAAAATCTCTCACAGCCAGATCGAACTGCTGGGAAAGGAAATATGTGACTCCTCTGCTGAAGTACAGTCCTTCCGAGCCTGGCCTGAGATCAATTGCAGTCTGGAGATCTGCCAAAGCCTGTTCGTAGTTTCCGAAACGGCTCTCTGTGATGCCACGGTAATGGTAACCTGATGTAAACACCGGATTTATCTGGACAGCCTTGTCAAAATCCGCCTTCGCACCTCGCAGGTCTCCGAGATTGTATTTTGCGATGCCTCTGAAGAAGCATGTCCAATAGTCGGACTGGTCGAGCTGAAGAAGGATATTGAAGTTCTCAATCGCCTGCGCATACTTTCCGTCCGCCAAGGCCTGGCGGCCTCTAAAGAAAAACACATCCTTATCATATTGAGCACAAGCCTCTCTGCTGCCACACGACAGAAGGAGGATTACGACGACAATATGCTTCAGCAACTTATGCATAATGAAAATAAATTCTATTTATTGGGCGATTTTTCCTATTTTTGGCGGCCCAAAGCCTCAGGCACACACAGGACAAAATACAAATATAATCATTTATTGTGCGCATGCTGCCAAAAAACATAAAAAAAACCGCAATGGCAATCATTATGACAATGATTGGCGCGATGCTGTGCTTTATCATGCCACAGGAGGCAGCAGCTCAGAACGCAATGTCGCGCGAGCATATTGCAGCCAAGAAGGGCATCACCCAGACAAAATTATTATCCCAGCTGTCGTTCCTGTGTGACTCTCTTTGCCACGGACGTGGATTCGCCACACCCGGAGGCGCTGAGGCAGGCTTCTGGATCAACAGAGAATTCGAGCGTATCGGACTGATGAAGTTCGGCCAGTCTTACGGAATGACGGTTCCTGACGGAAATGGCAGGGCCGGCCACAACATCATAGGCATGCTTCCCGGCTCAAAATACTTCACCAGAGACAGGTATGTGATTGTGGGAGCACATTATGACCACATGGGAGAGCTTGGCCAGAGGATGTATCCCGGTGCAGATGCAAACGCATCAGGAACAGTTGCAATGCTCAATCTCGCAGAGATGCTTAAAGCCCTCAGAGACTATGGCGAAAGCCGCAATTACAACGTGATCTTCGTAGCATTTGACGGAAAGGAGCACAACATGGCAGGCTCCACAGCATTCTGGGAAATGATCAAGAACGGTGAGCTTGCCGACCCCCAGACAGGAAAGGGCATCACCCCCGAAAAGATCACTCTTATGGTCAACATCGACCAGATCGGAAGCACATTATCTCCTCTCAAGTCAGGACGTAAAGACTATATGATAATGCTTGGCACAGAGTCGCTTAAACCAAACAAGCGAGGCCTGCTGCATAGCTGCAACAAAGACTATGGCATCGACCTCGACCTTGACCTCACCTACTATGGCAGTCCTGACTTCACAAGAATATTCTACCGCCTGTCCGACCAGAAGATCTTCATTGACAACGGCATCCCTGCAGTGCTGTTCACATCCGGCATAACAATGAACACCAACAAGACCTGGGACACCCCCGGCTCACTCGACATGGAGGTAATGAAAAAACGCATTTTTCTGATGTATCACTGGATAGACAACATGCTCAAATAGCTCATTCTTGCATAGCAAGATAAAAAACACTATCTTTGGAAGTTTTTATACCCTATCAAGTTTCAGCAAACTTCCAGTCATACAGATGAAAGAGTTCTTCAAGATTCTAAGAATATACGTTGCCCCTTACAAGGGCAACTTCATATGGTCCATCATCCTGACCATCTTTTCTGCAATATTCAACATTTTCTCTTTTGCACTTCTTATCCCGATCCTTCAGATCCTGTTCGGAATCGATCAGGCGGACTACAGCTTCATCCCATGGGACAGCGCCATGAGTATTAAGGAGATCGCGACAAACAACATGTATTGGTTTGTTAAGGAGGTTATGATTGCAGACCTTGGAGGATCGACTACGCTCCTTCTTCTTGGAGTATTCATGCTCACAATCACAGCCATCAAGACTGCATGTTACTTCGGAGCATCTGCGGTAATGGTGCCGCTCAGAACAGGAGTCATCCGTGACATCAGAGTGAAGGTCTACAACAAGCTCATGGGACTTCCACTCCGATTCTTTTCAAATCACAAGAAAGGAGACCTGATCGCAAGAATGACCGGCGACGTGGCAGAAATCGAATTCTCGATCACCAGTTCCCTCGAGATGCTCGTGAAGAACCCTATCCTGATCATCTTCTACTTTGGAACCCTCATCTATATCAGCTGGGAGCTCGCTCTGTTCACCATCTGCGTCGTACCTCTTCTGGCATGGGTGATGAGCGCCATCGGAAAGAAGCTCAAGGCCTATTCACTTGATGCACAGAACAAATGGAGTGATATCCTTGCGCAGTTTGATGAGACTCTGGGAGGCCTCAGAATCATCAAGGCCTTCATCGCAGAAGACAAGATGAAGGAGAGATTCTCAAACACAGCCAATTCATTCAGACAGTCGATAGGAAAGGTGCAGGTACGCCAGGCATCAGCTCACCCGGTGAGCGAACTTCTTGGAACAGCCATGATCATGATAGTTCTCTGGTTCGGAGGCACACTGATTCTCAGCGAATCATCTCCAATCGATGCACCTACATTCATTTTCTTCATGGTTATCCTCTACAGCGTGCTACAGCCGCTGAAGGATCTGTCAAAGGCAGGATATGCAATCCCTAAGGGAATCGCATCCATCGAGAGAGTGAACGCCATCATGAATGCAGAGAACGATATCAAGGAAGTTGATAATCCGAAGAGCATCGGAGAATTCAAGGACAAGATCGAGATCAAAGGCATGAACTTCAGCTACGATGACAGCAGACAGATCCTCACAGACATCAATCTTACAGTCCCTAAAGGCAAGATGATTGCCCTTGTAGGCCAGTCCGGAAGCGGAAAGTCGACATTGGTGGATCTTATTCCAAGATACTATGATGTGAACGAGGGAAGCATCAGCATCGATGGTGTGGACATCCGTGAAATGAGGATCAAAGAGCTCAGAAGCTACATCGGAAATGTAAATCAGGAAGCCATCCTGTTCAATGACACAATCTTCAACAACATCGCGTTCGGCGTGGAAAACGCTACAATGGAACAGGTGATAGAGGCTGCAAAGATCGCGAATGCCCATGACTTCATCATGGAGAAGGAAGAAGGCTACATGACCAACATCGGAGACAGAGGAACAAAGCTCTCCGGAGGTCAGAGACAGCGAATAAGCATTGCACGTGCGATCCTCAAGAATCCTGAGATCCTGATCCTGGATGAGGCAACCTCCGCTCTGGACACCGAGTCGGAGAAACTCGTTCAGGAGGCTCTCGACAGACTCACCGGATCAAGGACAACAATAGCAATCGCCCACCGTCTTTCGACAATCAAGAATGCTGACGAGATCTGCGTGCTGCATGAGGGCAGGATTGTGGAAAGAGGAAAGCATGAGGACCTCATCGCCTTGAACGGATTCTACAAGAAACTCAACGACATGCAGGCCCTCTAGTCCTGATGACAAAAAGAACCAACATATCAGCAGCCATTGCATTCTGTCTATATCTGGCAACAGTCGCACTGCTATGCTTCGCGCATGGCAACAAGTTGCCGGACATCGGCGGCACCTGGCTGGGACTGCCGGCCGACAAGGTGGCTCACGCCGTGATGTTCCTCCCGTTCATCCCGCTGTCATTCTTTACTTTCAGAAGACAGAAAGCCTCAAGACTCGAAGGAATGCTGCTGGTGACATTTCTGCTGGTCCTTGGAGCCGGCACGGCATATCTCACAGAAATCATTCAGGAAAAATACTGTCACAGGGCCTACGACATCAAAGATTTTGCAGCTGACTGCATAGGTCTATGGCTGGGATACACATTCGTCTCTACATGGATATTCATGAAGAGGAAAAGAAAAGGAAGCTGACATGAAAAGACTCTCAATTATTATACTTGCGATACTTCTATCATTCACGTCATATTCACAGAGCGCCTTGGTCAATGACTTCCGGACGGTCTGTGATTCCTTGGCGACACTACTGACAGAAAAGACCACTGTCGAAGGCATTCTGAAGCTGAAAAGCGTCAGAAAGAAAGACGGCAAGCTGCACTTCTACTTTGACGAAAGCCTCGGAGACTTCCCTATCCGCAGAGGTGATGCAGAGTGGATCAAGAACAAGCTGAAAAGCCTTTTTCCTAAAAAATACAGCAGCTACAAGGTGGGAGGAGTCTACACCAAAGACGTAGAGATCAGCAATCTTGAAGTGGCCTCACTCAGTTTCAAAGGCAGTTCATTCAAATCACACAACAGGGCAAAGCAGCCTGAGAACAGAGCAGATTTCGTGATAAAGCACAATGCTCCGGAATACGAAAAAGGTCTCAGCGGCAGAAACATAGCGGTATGGCAGAGCCATGGCTACTACTTCGACAATGGAGCAGGACGCTGGAACTGGCAGCGTCCATGCCTTTTCCAGACCGTGGAAGACATGTACACTCAAAGCTACGTACTCCCCTTCCTGGTGCCAATGCTCGAAAATGCCGGCGCATACGTAATGATTCCACGCGAAAGGGACACTCAGATCAACGAAGTCATAGCTGACAACGACGCTGGCTGCGGAAGCAGAGGCAAGGCGCAATATGTTGAAAACGGCAAATGGAAGAGCCTTGAGGATGGTTTCGCAGACCTTCATGCAATCTATAAAGGCTTACAGACGCCGTTTGGAATGGGAACTGCACGAGTTGCCGACTGCACGCAACACGACGCCCACGGAAAGCACTCAGAGGTCATATGGAGGCCGGAGATCCCTGAAAGAGGACACTACGCCGTTTACATATCATACAAATCACTTCCTGAAAGCACTTCAAATGCACACTACACTGTGGAGCACATGGGTGGAAAGAGCGAATTCATTGTAAATCAGAAGCTCGGAGGCGACACTTGGGTGTACCTTGGAACCTTTGAATTCGACAAAGGATCAGACGGACACGTGACCCTGACATCAAGAACCCCTGAAGGATACACTCGTCAGAGAAGATCTGTAGTGACAGCTGATGCAGTAAGATTCGGCGGAGGAATGGGCAATATTGCACGTCACGCTGAAGGGAACGAGGAGAATGCAGAAGTGTCCGGCATGCCAAGATATGCGGAAGGAGCGAGATACTGGCTGCAGTACGCCGGAGCAGACACTACAATTGTGAATGCCAGTGGAGAAGTAAACGACTATTCGGATGACTACATGTGCCGAGGCGATTGGGTGGCATGGATCAGCGGAGGCTCATGCACCAACCCGGAGGCAGAAGGCAAAGGCATTCCTGTCGACCTGAGCCTGGGTTTCCACAGCGATGCAGGATATTTCCCAAATGACTCCATCGTCGGCACCCTGGCCATATACACCTACGAATCAGAAGGCAAGTTCAATCTCCCGGGTGGAGAGAGCCGCATGACCAGCCGCGAATTCGCAGATGTGGTGCAGACGCAGATCGTTCACGACATCCGCCAGCAGTTCAACCCAGAGTGGAACAGAAGACAGATCAGAAACCGCGGCTACAGAGAGTCACGCACCCCGTCATCTCCATCAATGCTTCTGGAGATCCTGTCGCATCAGAATTTTGGCGACATGAAATATGGCCTCGACCCAGCCTTCAGGTTTACAGTCAGCCGTGCAGTATACAAGGGTATGCTCAAATACATCAGCAACCGTTACGGCATCCCTTACACAGTGCAGCCGCTGCCGGTGTCACATATAAGCGCCGCATTAGCTGAAGACGGCAAGGCTAAACTCAGCTGGACAGAGACGACGGACAATCTGGAGCCTACCGCTGCGCCAACAGGCTACATCATCTACACAAGAATTGATGACGGAGCTTTTGACACAGGAAAAAGCATAGTAGCCACTGTAGAAGAAGACAGACTGACATATAAGGCTGACATTGAGCCCGGCCACATCTACAGCTTCAGGATCCAGGCATACAACGATGGAGGCAAGAGCTTCATGTCCGAGACTGTCTGCGTAGGCACCCCGTCCGACAACAGAAACCCAGGAAAGAAAGTGCTCATCGTCAATAATTTCGACCGAGTGAGTGGTCCGGTATTCTTCGACACTGCGGAATATGCCGGATTTGACAATTCAATAGACAGCGGAGTGCCATATATGGAAGACATCACATTCATTGGCGAGATGTACCAGCGCTACCGCAATATGGAATGGATTACCAACGACAACCCAGGATTCGGAGGTTCGCACCAATACTACGCAGGTAGCAAAGTGGCTGGTAACAGTTTTGATTTCGTCTATACCCATGGAAAGGCCGTCCTCAAAGCAGGATACGCATTCAATTCATGCAGCAACGAAGCATTCTGCAGCAATAACTCTCTTAAGGAAGGAGCCTGGTGCGTTGACCTTATCTGCGGAAAACAGGTAACCACAGTCATAGGATCTGCAGCTCAGCAGACCAGATATACAGTCTTCACAGAAGACATGCAGCAGAGCCTGAGGGAATTCACCGAAGCAGGCGGACATGTGCTCGTCAGCGGTGCATACATCGCGACTGACATATGGAGCAGCATATACCAGTATGAAAAGGATGAGGAGTACCGCACATCCTCTATAAAGTTTGCAGAGGAAGTGCTCGGATACAGATGGGCATCAGCCCATGCAAGCAAGACAGGCAGCGCATATTTCACAGATTGTGAGCAATTTGCCACCCAGAAAGGATGCGGTGAGGTGTCATTCCACAACAGCATCAACGAGGAATGCTACAGCATCGAATCTCCTGACGGAATCAACCCAAGAGGAAAATCCAGGATATTCATGAGATATGCCGACACCGACATTCCTGCAGCGATCTGCAGAGATGACAAAGGCTACAGAAGCGTGTGCCTTGGATTTCCACTTGAGACCTTGAAAAACAAGGAGGACATGGACAGAATTATTTCATTGACATTAGAATATTTCAGCAGATGACAAAGAGAGAATCCGAGATCATTGAACTGATCAGAAAAGAAGTAAAGCCCGCCCTGGGATGTACAGAGCCTATTGCTGTGGCCCTCGCAGTGGCAAAAGCGATGGAGATCATCGAAGAACAGGCAGAATGCGCATGCGACTGGAGATACTCAGACAGCTACAGTCTGAAGATCGAAGTCAGCGGCAACATCCTCAAGAACGGAATGGGTGTCGGAATTCCAGGCACCGGCATGGTGGGACTTCATATTGCATCAGCCCTTGGCGCCGTATGCGGAAAATCCTCCTATGGGCTTGAGGTGCTCCACGACCTGAACGAGAGCTCTATCTCACAGGCAAAGCAGATGGTGGAAACCCAGCGCGTCACAGTAGGGATTGCGGAGACTCCATTGAAGCTGTATGTGAAGGCCATCGTGACTGACAGCAAAGGAAACACAGGATATGCTGTGATAGAAAACGACCACGACAACATAGCGGAGACCGGATTCGGCGAAACTGTGCTCAGTTCATCACACAAGGAAAACACATGCTCTGACCAGAAGACAACCCTGGATTACAAGCTGACAGTGAAGGAGATCTTCGACTTTGCCTCGACTGTTGCTTATGAAGACATCGAGTTCATCCTTGAGTCACGCACCCTCAACCTTGCGCTTGCCCAGGAGGGAATGCGTGGTCCTTACGGCCTGAGAGTCGGCCAGGCAATCAGCGCCAGTGCAAACCGTGAGGTGTTCGGAGAAGACTTCCTCTCATATGCAATGGCTCTTACAGCAGCTGCCTCAGACGCCCGTATGGCAGGCTGCACTCTGGCAGCAATGAGCAACTCAGGCAGCGGCAACCAGGGCATTACAGTAACGATGCCAGTGATTGCATATTCGATCAAATATGGAACTTCTGACGAACAGCTTGCAAGAGCCCTTGTGCTGAGTCATCTGATAGCTATCCATATCAAGGGATATCTCGGCAAGCTCTCAGCCCTTTGCGGATGCGTCATTGCCTCAACAGGTTCATCATGCGGACTTGTATACCTTCGCGGAGGAGACTATGAGCAGGTATGCTCTGCTATCAAAAACATGATCGGCAACATCACCGGAATGGTATGCGACGGAGCCAAGGTAGGATGCGCGATGAAGGTAGCATCAGGAGTGTCAAGTGCACTTCAGTCCGCAGTGCTCGCACGCGAGGGCATGTGCATCTCCGAACACGACGGCATCATCGAGAAGGACATAGAAAAAACTATACAGAACCTCGGCAGGATCGGTTCGGTGGGCATGCAGCACACCGACGACATGATCCTCGACATCATGGTCTGCAAATAAAAGCAAAGAGAGTGACTAAAAAGTCTTTTATGACTGATTAGTCACTCTTTTTTCATTTATATATTTGACCGGGAGGATGATAGTGATTGCGGAGGACTCCGTTCGCTTCGCTCACTCCGG
>JAEIGA010007034.1_pt1 | contig 17116 bp, 14 predicted proteins | sample 9270691 | NCBI WGS metagenome assembly JAEIGA01 (sample SAMN17057246, study PRJNA624740) | gut metagenome | biome: biome; isolation source: fecal sample | host: Bos grunniens | place: China: Xizang | collected 2019
AACATCGAGCAGACCACCGTTTCCCAAGAAGCCGGCGGAGAGAATATCATCAAGTTCACCCTTACCAACGGCAAAGAGTTTGAGGGTGTTCTGCACAACGGCACTGACGGAAAAGACTATGTGCTGACGGATGCAGACAAGGAAGAAATCGCAGGGATGGCGGCGGAAGCCATTGGCGCAGAAGAAAAGGTGCTTCTTTGGGAGAATGCTTCCCCTAATTCCGCGCAAACAAGTCAAACTATCCAATTGGGAGATGTTTCTGCCTATTCTGCATTTGTGGTGGTTTGCAAGGGACGTGAGTTCCGCTTTCCTGCTGGAGGTTGGGGTGTTGTGCAGACCGTGAGTGCAGGTGAAAACTACTATGATATCTTATACAGAGAATGCAGCTTTAGTTCTCCCGGAAAACTTTCTATCGGTGATGGCTACTCAGTCGATATTTCGGCGGACGGTGCGGAGTTTAATTCTAGTAACTATTACGCTGTCATCACTGCCGTTTACGGTGTAAAGGGGGCATAAAATATGTACGCATTAAATCTTGACAAGGAAACAGGGCGAATTCTCTCTGCTTGCATCGTTTTACCCAATGGGTACTACGAAACCATGATAATTGTGGACACGCTGCCAGATGGGGATGTTTACGATTATCGCTATGTGGATGGGGGTTATGTGTATGATCCGCTGCCGGAAACTGTTACGGAGAGAGAACCGACAGCCACGGAAATCTTGAATGCCATGCTGGGGGTGACGGAATGAATAAGTTACAGATGGCGGAGCAGTTCCGCAAGGCGGTGCAGCTGTTCGCCGGGAGTTTGAGCGATGAAAAGGCCATGGAAGTGGCCACCGTATTTGACCCCTGGGCGGTTGGCAAAGCCTACGCTGTGGGTGAGTTTGTGACCTATGGGGAGAATGCCGTTGGTGACCCTCAGCTTTACAAGGTGGTGCAGGCGCACCGGAGCCAGGAGGATTGGATGCCCCATATCACACCTTCCCTTTACACGGCGGTGGGGCTGGACGAAAGCGGCTATCCTGTTTGGGCGCAGCCCACGGGGGCGCACGATGCGTATAACACGGGCGATATCGTCAGCTACAATGGGGTACTGTATGAATCGCTGATGGATGGGAATACATACTCCCCGGATGCTTACCCGGCGGGATGGAAAGCAAATTAATAAGTAAGCAGCTCTCCACAGTCATAAAATTGTTACGGCAGGATCCCAGTTCAGGATTCTGCCGTTCATCATTTTCAAGCACCCCGTGCCTCGCTGCAGAATGTCTCACCTGTTCCTCACGGAGCCGGGTTTCACCAAGCATGGCCTTGCATAGTTTATACTATTTGCTTCTCTTCAACTTCTGAATTCCTGAAACCAAATTCAACTCATTTTAAGGAAATCCAAGGGAAAATATCAAAAAATTGCGATAGTCGTTAATTCGCTGTATCATATACTTTATGTCATTGCAAGCAAAAATGCAGACAGCTTCTGCTGTCTGCATTTTTATTCTAAGTGAATTACATATCCGTAATTTGTACATTTATGCCGTTCATACTAATGTGCAACGAGTGCATCGGCTTCTCATAAGAATCGATGATTTTTTCACTGATGGGATCTTCTAAAAGACGCTGAATCGTACGTCGCAGATTTCGGGCGCCATAGGTCACGGAATATGCTTCCTTTACAAGATGCTGTCGAACAGAGTCTTCCCAGGTGAGGCCGAGGCCACGGGCTGCCAGACTGTCCTTCAGTTCGGAAAGCATAATATCCGCAATCCCCAGGAAATTCTCTTCAGTCAAATGATTGAAGGAAATAATCTCATCCACACGGTTGATAAACTCCGGCCGCAAGAACTCCCGCAAGGCCTTCATGGTCTTCTCTTTCGCCATGTCATTTTCTGTACGGCCAAAACCTAAACCGCCAACACGGCCTTCGGAACCGGCATTGGAGGTCATGACAATGATCGTGTTTTCGAAATTGACCACCCTACCCTGTGCATCCGTAATCCGGCCGTCATCCAAAACCTGCAGCAGCACATTCAGCACATCCGGATGTGCCTTTTCAATCTCATCAAAAAGGACCACTGCATAGGGGCGGCGGCGGATTTTTTCTGTCAACTGACCGGCTTCATCATAACCCACATAACCGGGAGGCGAACCGATCAGCTTGGATACCGTGTGCTTTTCCATGTATTCCGACATATCCAGGCGGATCAGGCTATCCACACTGTCGAACAGGTCGTCCGCTAATTGTTTTACTAGTTCCGTCTTGCCCACACCAGTGGGGCCAACGAATATAAAGGAAACCGGTTTTTTCTTGGGACTGATGCCCACGCGGTTTCTACGAATAGCACGGGCAACTGCTTCCACTGCCTCATCCTGGCCTACAATATGCTGCTTCAGGCGGTCAGACAGACCCTTGATCTGCTCATATTCCTGTGCTTTGATCTTGGAAGCGGGAATCTTGGTCCATAGTTCGATGATTCGGGCTAGGTTTTCCATGGTCACAGCTGGCTTAGGCAGCTTCTCCAGTTCCTCAATCTTTGCAGCACACTGCAACAGCTTGCTGCGGATATGGGCCAGACGCTCAAAGTCCTGGTCCTCAGTCTGCTCGTTGAGCATCCGCAGTTCCAGTTCGTAATCATCTCGCTCTTTTTTTATTTCTGCCAGCAAGGAGATCTCCTTGCTACGCAGATTCAGATCAGAGCAAGCTTCGTCCAATAGGTCGATCGCCTTGTCCGGCAGGAATCGGTCTGTAATATACCGCTCAGAAAGCACGACACACTGGTGCGCGATTTCCGGAGAAATCGTCACGCCATGGAACTCGGCATAGGCCTTGGCAACACCCTGCATAATCTGGCTTGCCTCTGCAATGGAGGGTTCAGCAACGGACACAGGTTGGAAGCGACGCTCCAGAGCAGCATCCTTTTCGATATGCTTGCGATACTCACTAAATGTCGTTGCGCCGATAACCTGAATTTCTCCACGGGACAAAGCAGGTTTGAGGATATTGGCGGCATTCATGGAGCCTTCAGCATCACCGGCACCCACCAGATTGTGGACTTCATCGATGACTAGAATAATATTTCCGCAAGCCTTCACCTCAGCGATTAGGCTCTTCATGCGGCTTTCAAACTGACCGCGGAACTGGGTGCCTGCCACCAGAGCAGTCAGATCCAGCAGGAACACTTCTTTATCCCGAAGCTTGTAGGGCACATCGCCGGCGGCGATCCGCTGGGCAAGGCCCTCGGCAATGGCAGTCTTGCCAACGCCCGGTTCACCGATAAGACAAGGATTGTTCTTCTGGCGGCGGTTCAAAATCTGGATGACGCGCTCGGTCTCCACATCACGGCCGATGACTTTATCCAGCTTACCTTCCTTGGCGCGGCCAGTCAGGTCCATACAGTAAGCATCCAGGAATTTATGCTTTTTATTCTTTTTCTTTCCGGGTTCTTCCTGTTCGGGATCCGAATTTTTGGGAGGATCAACAGGTTTAGAAGGCAGGTTCTGGGCAGATCCAAACAACTGGTTCAGCATGGGGAATGTGGCAGTCTGGCTGTCCATGTCATCCTCGTCGTGATCACCCTGATCGATTTGGCCGAACATATTGCTCATTTCATCGGACAGGGTATCCAGATCTTCCTCAGAAAAGCCCATCTGCTTCACTGCCTGGTCGATCTGGGGAATGCCCAGACCGCGGGCGCATTTCAGGCAATAGCCCTCATTCATTGTAACGCCGTTTTCCACCTTAGTGATGAAGACAACGGCGATATTTTTCTTGCATTTGGTACACATTTTGGGTTGCATAGGGATCACTCCTTATCGTAAGGAAACAAATTTATAAGACGGGAACGCATTCAAATTCATCTGTTCCGTCATCGTACCACAAGTGGGTCATATACAGGCCACCAGGAGGTACAGTAGGACCTGCGGCAGTACGGTTGCCGGAATCCAGGATCGCGCCGATTTCCTCCGGCTTGATCTTTCCTTCCGCAGCATAGACCACCGTGCCAGCCATAGCGCGGGCCATGTTATAAAGGAAACCGTTGGCGCAGACGCGAAGGTAGATGAGATTTCCTTGCCGTTCTACATTGTAGTAGTAGACAGTACGGACCGTGGATTTGACATCCGTACCGACGCTGCGAACAGCAGCAAAGTCATGGGTTCCCACGAACTGATCCGCCGCTTCCTGCATGATTTTTTCATCCAGGTGTTTGGGATAGAACCATGCTCGGTTTACATAAAACGGGTCTCGAACACGGGAATTATAGATGATGTAGGTATACTCTTTTCGCGCACAGGAGCCAATGGCATTGAAGTTCTCCCCTACCTCAAAGGCTCGAGTAACCACAATGTCCGGCGGCAAATGGGTATTCAAGGCATACGGCAGCCGATCTACAGGAATGGTAGAAGTGGTACGGAAATTGGCCACATAACACTTGGCATGGACTCCGGCATCGGTTCGGCCGCAGCCGGTCACATGGACGCTGTGACCGACCACCATGGCGATGGCCTTCTCCATGGTTTCCTGAACCGTTGCCAGATTTTTCTGCATCTGCCAACCATGGTAGGCGGTGCCTTCATAAGTCAAAAACAGGGCAATATTACGCATACACCCCTCACAGTCCGAACTGTGCCAGCACCACAACAGTAACCAGCAGCACGACACCCAGGCAGAAAGTCACCATATCGTTACGGCCGTAGCGCAGCAGTTTCATTTTGGTGCGGCCTTCACCGCCATGGTAGCAGCGGCACTCCATGGCCGTGGCCAACTCGTCGGCGCGGCGGAATGCGCTGATAAACAGCGGCACCAGAATCGGCACCAGAGCTCTGACTCTGTCCATCAGCTTACCGTTTTCAAAGTCTGCGCCTCTGGCCTTCTGGGCGGACATGATCTTGTCGGTTTCCTCAATCAATGTGGGAATAAACCGCAATGCGATACACATCATCATAGCCAGCTCGTGAACAGGAACTTTGATTTTCTTGAGAGGATTCAGCAGGCTCTCCAGGCCATCCGTCAAAGCAATGGGAGAAGTGGTATACGTCAGCAGGAAAGTGCAAGTGATCAGCATCAGAATGCGGATCATCATAAAGAAAGCCCGCACCAAGCCCTCCAGGGTGATGGTAATTACCCAGAATTCCACCAGGATTGTTTCTCCATCTGTAAAGAAAATATTGAGCACTGCCGTAAAGATCAAAATAACCACCAACGGTTTCATGCCGCTGACAATATTCTTCACGGGGATTTGAGAAACAAGGATAACCGCCACCAGGAAGGCAAACAGCAAAGCATAAGATACCCAGCTAACCGCCAAAAACAGGGCCACAATGTACAAAACCAGCATCAGCAGTTTAGTTCTGGGGTCCAAGCGGTGGATGATCGAAGATCCGGGAAAATACTGGCCGAGGGTAATGTCTTTAAGCATGACCGTGTCCCTCCTTCAGCATCTTGATGGTAGCCACTGCCTGCTGCAAGGTATGGACCGGCTCTACAGGCAGTCCCATTTCTCGCAGACGCATGAAAACACGGGTCACATCCGGAATATCCAGACCCATCTCTTCCAATTCCCAGGCGTGGACAAAAATCTCAGCGGGAGTACCGTCCATAGCGATACGGGCGCCATTAAGAACAAGAAGGCGGTCCGTCAGCCGGGCAACATCACTCATGGAATGGCTCACCATCATGATGGTGGCATTTTTAGCCTTGCGATAACTTTCGATATTTTGCAGAATATCTTCCCTTCCGGCAGGATCCAGGCCTGCTGTGGGTTCATCCAAAATCAGCACTTCCGGTTCCATGGCAATCACGCCAGCAATGGCAACACGGCGTTTTTGGCCGCCGGAAAGGTCAAAAGGAGATACTTCCAGATGTGCTTCCGTCAGACCCACGAAACCGGCAGCTTCCCGGACACGGCGATCCACCTCTTCCTTGGAAAGGCCCATATTCTTAGGGCCAAAGGCGATATCCTTATACACCGTTTCCTCAAACAGCTGGTACTCCGGGTACTGGAACACCAGGCCCACCCGGAAGCGAGCCTGACGAGTCAGTTTCTTATCCGACCAAATATCCTGGTCATCCAGATACACCTTGCCGGAAGTGGGCTTGAGAAGGCCGTTGAGATGCTGCATCAAAGTAGACTTACCGGACCCAGTATGGCCGATAATGCCCACAAATTCGCCACGCTCCACGGAAAAGCTCATGTTGTCCAGTGCCACGTGTTCAAAAGGTGTGCCAATACTATAGACATGTGACAAATTCTCAATTTTCAGAATAGGTGCCACGTTCATTCCTCCTGCGTCATGTCAGGCCTTTACCGCTTCATAAAGTGCCTGCGCGCATTTTTCAATGTCCAGGTTGGCAAGGGAAAGGCTGAAGCCATCCTGGTTCAGTGCATAACAAAGTTCCACCGTTTCGGGTGCCGCCAGGCCAATACGGTGCAGCAATTCAGCCTGGGAAAAAACTTCCTCCGGAGTACCGTCTGCCGCGATGCCGCCCTTATGCAGCACCACTACACGCTGTGCCCGGGCAGCTTCGTCCATGTGATGGGTAATCAGGACAACCGTGATTCCCTTCTCACGGTTCAAAGCCAGTACAGTGTCCATGACCTCCTTGCGGCCTCTGGGATCCAGCATGGCGGTGGGCTCGTCCAGGACGATGCACTTAGGCTCCATGGCGATGACACCGGCAATGGCGATGCGCTGCTTCTGGCCGCCGGACAACAAATGCGGCGCATGTGCGCGGTATTCAAACATACCTACCTGTTGCAACGCCTTGTCAACCCTTCTGCGGATCTCCGGGCTGGCAACGCCCAGGTTTTCCGGGCCGAAAGCCACATCCTCTTCCACCACATTGGCAACGATCTGATTGTCCGGGTTCTGGAAAACCATACCCACATTGCGGCGGACTTTGATGAGAAGCTCTTCATCGGAAGTATCCAAACCACAGACATAAACCTTGCCGCCGCAAGGCAGCAAAATGGAATTAAAATGCTTTGCCAAGGTGGATTTTCCGCAACCGTTGCTGCCCAAAATGGCTACAAAGCTGCCTTCCTCCACACTTAAACTCAGATCTGTAAATACGGCGACACCGGGCGTGTCTTCCACGCCCGGATACGCATAATTCAGGTGTTCTACTCGAATTGCTTCACTCATGGAAGTTTACTCCTCTATCAAGGTGTCCAACGGCCGGTAGAGCCGCAGGGCAGCATGATCCCTGTGGATTTTACCGGCAAGCCCAATTCACCAACCGCGGTCTTACCACCGTGCTCCGCGCCAAAGACTACATCAGAGGCATAGCCCACAGCGGAAGGTGCAAGACCGGTAGTATAGGAGTTGATAATGACAAACAGCGGATTGTCGGTCAAAAGCTTAGCAGTTTCCAACAGGAAGGGATAGAAACTGGTTTCCATCTTCCAGATCTCACCGCTGGGGCCTCGGCCATAGCTGGGTGGATCCATGATGATACCATCGTATCGACGCCCACGGCGGATCTCGCGCTGAATAAATTTAGCACAATCGTCCACGATCCAATGGATAGGACGATCCGCAAGGCCGGACGCCTGGGCATTTTCCTTAGCCCAAGCTACCATTCCCTTGGAGGCATCCACATGGTACACTTCTGCTCCGCCGGCTGCGGCTGCCAGAGTGGCACCACCGGAGTAGGCAAACAGATTCAGCACCCGGACGGGTCTTCCTGCATTGGCGCATTTCTCACGGATAAAATCCCAGTTAGCAGCCTGCTCAGGGAAAACGCCTGTATGCTTAAAATTCATGGGTTTGACATTAAAGGTCAAATAGTCTTTATAGTGGATTTGCCAACGCTCCGGAAGCTTATGATCCGTCCAATGGCCGCCGCCGGTATTGGAACGAACATAGCGGGCATCATAACGCTTCCATTCCGGAGCTGCATGAGGGGTATTCCAGATCACCTGGGGATCCGGACGGACCAGAATATACTTTCCCCAGCGTTCCAGGCGTTCGCCGCCTGTAGTATCCAGGACTTCATATTCCTTCCATTCATCGGAAAGCCAAATCATTGTTGCTACCTCTTCTTCTTTCTATTCACTCAGGTTCCAAAATTCCACGGCCATTCCCAACCACTTTCTTCCGGTTCGGTAGCCTCCGTAGGTTCTGTAGGCTCCGGATTGACGGTGGGCTCAGTCGGCGCATCGGGATCAGTGGGCATGGTGGGATTGGTGGGGTCAAACGGTTCTGTCGGTTCAATGGGTTCGGAGGGTTCTGTCGGTTCGGTGGAGTCGCCTTCGATCCAGGGATGCTCTGCAACATAGGCTTCCCAGGTCGCCTGATTGTGGAATTCACAGCAGACATAGGGAGTGCCACTGGGGTTGAGCAGATCATTACGAATGCCGTAGAAAGGCAGATCGTTGCCACGGCTATCTACCAGATAGATATAGATATCCTTCAGGTAGCTGGCAGTCAAACCGCTGTTCAATGCCTCTGTCAAGCGATTGACCTGGGCCTGGGTCTTCTTGGCCAAAGATTTCTTGTCCAAGCTCAAAGCACCAACGTCTCTAAACTTTTTACAGTACTCATTGGCTACACCACCGCCAACAGTGCAGTAGTCCATGAGCACATGGCAATCGCAGAATTCCTTGGGCATATCTTCCTTATACACCCAAGCCTTGGAAACACGGTTGATCTCGCGTACGTCCTTACTGCAGGCAGTATCGGCCAATTTACCGCAGTCCAGGCACACGGACACTTCTTCCATCTTATCATAGTCGACCAGAGGGATGGACTCCAGTCCTTGATGGATGGGTTCCATAATTTTCTTCCAAAGCTGAATGGAAGGGTTGGTGGTATCACCCACAAGTTTGATGACTTCAGGGGTATCGTAACCACACCAGACGGCTGCGGTGTAGTAACCGGTGTAACCACAGAAATAACGGTCCTTGCTGTTGGCAGTAGTACCGGTCTTGCCGCAAATGTCCATACCAGAGAAGTTGGCCTTTTTACCTGTGCCGCTTTCGATGGCCTGATCCAGGCAGTAGTTCATATAGTCCACAGTTTTCTGACTGAGGATGGTTTCTCTATTCTGGGTATTGTCAATAACCAGATTGCCATCGCTGTCATATACCTTGGTAAAGGTACGGCCTTCACGCCAGACGCCGCCATTGGCGAAAGTGGCATATGCCGCCGCCATATCCCGTACGGTGACGCCAACAGTCAAAGAGCCGGTACCTAATGGCGCAAAGTCCATGTCAGACATAACACTACCGGAAGAAGTGACAAAGCGATTCGTCAAACCCGTCAAGTGGAATTTGTTTTTCGCAAAGTTGTAGCTATACTGCGTACCGATAGAATCAAGAGTATTCAGGCTAATACCGTTAAGAGAATTCACGACGCCCTGCAGGACTGTTCGAGAATAGGCATAGGTTTTATTGTCGTTTCGAGGCCAAGGTGTTCCGTCGCTCTTATAGTATAGGGGCATATCGGAAATAACCGAAGCCGGGGTAATAACGCCCAGCTCAAATGCAGGGGCATAAACAGCCAGAGGCTTAATAGATGAGCCGGTCTGCAGTCTGGATTGCGTAGCACGGTTCAAGCTTAGGAAATCCGTCTTTTCGCCCACACCACCAGCCATAGCAACAATATCACCGGTCATATTATCGATGATAACGATGGCAGACTGGAGCTGCTGACCGCTACGGGTCTCAGGAATCTCATTCAAATCCTGGTAGATTTTATCCACCTGCGCCTGGACTTCCAAATTGATGGGGGTGTAGATATGATAGCCGCGGCGCTGGATCAGCAGAAGATAGTTCTCACGCACGGTCTTATCCAGTTCCTCCCAGACGAGCCCGTCCTGCTCAGCAAGGTATGCCGCCAGGTCCAGAATGACCGTGTCCACATAGTAGCTGTAAACTTCCTGGGAGTTATCGGCCTTGATATCCATCCACTCACCGCAGATAGGACAACGATAGCCGGTTTCCTCCTGGATGAGGGTGCGGACAGCCCCTTCGTAGCCACAGGCTTCCACCTGGCACTCAGCCCAACGGTCCTCGGCCTTGATGCCGCTCTTGAAAATCATTTCCTGAGCGACCGCCTTGTTGTACTCCTTTTCTGTGAGCCAACCCTGACTCTTCATTTCTTTCAGGCAGTACAACTGACGGGTGCGGTTTTCTTCAGCACCGGTTTGATAGCTGGAAGTAGGATCGGGACGGTAAGGATCATAACGATAAGGGTTATTGGTGATAGAAATCAAGCTGGCAAATTCGGCGACAGTCATATCATGCAGATCTTTGCCGAAATAGGTTTCCGCCGCACTTTGCACGCCATAGCAGCCACGGCCAAAGAAGATGACATTCAGGTAATACTCCATGACCACATCTTTGTCATACCGTTTTTCAAATTCCAACGCGCGGAAAATTTCCAACAATTTTCGTTGCACAGTAACATCGTCAGCCCGTTCGTCTTCCGTAAGGAACAAGTTTTTAATAAGCTGCTGGGTAATGGTAGAGCCGCCGAACTGGGAACTGCCGCCCATGAACATATTGAGGCAGGCTTTGATAGTGGTGATCCAGTCTACACCTTGATGCTCGTAAAAGCGCTTGTCCTCCAGTGCAACGGTAGCGTGGATCAGTTCCTCAGGAATATCCTCAAAAGCCACCCATCGGCGGTCTGTAGTGGAATTGATAACCTGAAGCAGTACCACATCTCCGTCTGCATTGAGGCCGTAGATCGAGGATGTCTTATCCAGTTCATAATCATCCAGATTCACTTCCGCAAGGGGAATAATCTCGTCCTGAAGGTAGCCGCCCAGGATACCCACGAACACAAAGCCGCAGATCACCAGGATCAAACCTACCGTCGCTACCGCGCCGGCGCAAACCTTGATGCCGGAATAGAGCACTCTCCAGAACATATACAAAACACGCGTCAGCCAATACGGCTTCCAATTCTGGCGCTGTATTTTCTTGTCGCGTTTCTTCTTATCTGCCATTTGGGTTACCTCCATAAGGCGGCACAGAAGCTGTGCCAAAGGGTTCTTTGCTGCCGTACGAATAGTATCGGTCATCGTATTATAGCATACATTGTGCAAAAACGAAAGCCCTAATTTGTGAACAATCCTAAAATTCCAAAACAGCTGGCTTTCCCGGTTTTTCGCAAATTTTCACTTGCTTTCTTCCGCAAGACATGGTACAATTGTACGTAGCAAATGTACAGGAGGCTCACTGTGAACCCTTCCGCCATTGTCATGAGCGCATATTTTGGCTACTATTACTTTCCTGTGGAACAGTAATAGCGATTTGTGCTGTAACGGTTTTTACATTGGCTGAAAATGTATGAAAGCAAGTGCTGCATGGTCGCATCCCATGCAGCATTTTTTGTTTAGGAGTTGTTTTTTATGATCGCAATATTGAAACACGGAACCACTCGCGAGCAGACCGATCATTTAGTTGCATGGCTGAAGCGTATGGGTGTAGACATTCATATTTCTCAGGGTCAGCAAGTGACGGTTCTGGGCCTTGTCGGTGACACCAGCAGGGTCGACATAGATCTTTTGCAATCACTGGACATCGTGGAGTCTGTAAAGCGGGTATCCGAGCCTTTCAAACAGGCTAACCGGAAATTTCACCCAAATGACACTGTGGTTTCCGTAGGCAATGTAAAGATTGGCGGCGGTCATTTTGCTGTCATCGCCGGCCCCTGTAGTGTAGAATCCGAGGAGCAGATTGTTGAGGTCGCTTTGTCCGTCAAAACCTCCGGCGCCCAAATCCTGCGGGGCGGTGCCTTCAAGCCTCGTACCTCCCCCTATGCATTCCAGGGTCTGAAAGCCGAAGGTTTGAAACTTTTGCTGAAGGCCAAAGAAGTGTCGGGACTGCCCATCATTACGGAGATCATGACCATTTCCGCATTGGAGTTGTTCAACGATGTGGACATCATCCAGGTCGGTGCACGAAATATGCAAAACTTTGACCTCTTAAAGGAGCTAGGCAGAACGGACAAGCCCATCCTATTAAAGCGTGGTCTTGCCAACACGCTGCAGGAACTGCTGATGAGTGCTGAATACATCATGAGTGAAGGCAATGAAAATGTGATTCTATGTGAGCGTGGTATCCGAACCTTTGAAACTTATACACGTAACACATTGGATCTGTCCGCTGTGCCGGTGCTCCACGGACTGACACACTTACCGGTGGTAGTAGACCCCAGCCATGGTACGGGCAAAGCCAGCCTGGTGCCCCCCATGGCAGCTGCAGCCGTGGCATGCGGTGCCGACGGCATTATGGTGGAAGTCCACAACGATCCCACCTGTGCCTTGTGTGACGGAAATCAATCACTGAATCCGGAACAATTCCAGCAGTTGAGCAACCGCATCCGCAGGGTCCGGGAAGCGATCCTGTGACAGAACGCTTCCCTGTGCCGGATCTTAATCAAATATACCGCTGTCCCGGAAGTGCAGCGGGACACGATTGAACAGAAGGACTTCAGTAGACTTGTTTGCAGGACAAATCGCGCAAGGAGGAATTGGACGGATGAGAGAAATAGAGATTCACGCATCCAAGGATTATCGGGTAACCATCGGTTCTGGACTTCTGGGTTCTGCAGGCGAAGCAGTGAAGCGTCTGACCCGAGCAACAAATGCGGTTATCGTCAGCGACACTCATGTTTGGCCTCTTTACGGGCAGATCATCGCAGATAGCCTTCTCGAGCATGGCTTTCAGATCTCACATTTTATTTTTCCCGCCGGTGAACCGCAGAAGAATGGGCAAACCTATCTGGAGCTTCTTTCCTTTCTTGCAGAACATCATATCACCAGAAGCGACTGTCTGATCGCTCTGGGCGGTGGTGTTGTAGGGGACCTGGCAGGTTTCGCGGCCGCCACTTATTTGCGCGGGGTCCCATATTTTCAGATCCCCACTTCCCTGTTGGCCATGGTGGACAGTTCCGTAGGTGGCAAGACCGCTATTAACCTGCCCTGTGGAAAAAATTTGGTTGGTGCTTTCTATCAGCCAACAGCGGTACTATGTGACATTGACACATTGCGTACGCTCCCGGAAACGTTTTTCCGGGACGGGTGTGCCGAAGTTATCAAATATGCTGTTCTATTTGACCCACAGCTATTCGCTCATTTGGAAGACAACGGTCCTGCTTTCGACTTAGAATCAGTCATCTCCCGTTGTGTGGAATTAAAACGAGATGTGGTGATACAAGACGAGTTCGACACCGCCGAACGCATGAAACTGAATCTGGGCCACACCATCGGTCATGCCATTGAATGTTGCAGCCACTACACCGTTTCCCATGGCCAAGCTGTGGCCGCTGGCATGGCTATCGTTGCGCGGGCGGCTGCCTGCCTAGACAGAGAGCGGATTGTTCGCTTGCTGGGCCAGTTTGGCCTTCCCACAGAAACCGCCTACTCTGCGGAGCAATTGACGGAGCGAGCATTATCGGACAAGAAGCTTATGGACGGAGTGATCCATATGATTGTCCCGTCCGCCATTGGGGACTGTCGCATCGTTCCCATTGAGGCATCCGCATTACGATCCTTTATTCAGGCAGGTCTTTGATATGGATATTACCATCCGCACCCACCCCCTGCAGGGAGAAATTCAATCAATCCCCTCGAAATCTATTGCACATCGTTATCTGATCTGTGCTGCTTTTGCCAATAATAATACCACCCTTGTTTGTCCCGAAACCAATCGGGATATCGAAGCCACGGTTGACTGTCTGAACGCATTAGGAGCCAGCATCCAGCGATGTGGCTGTGGTTACGAAATCACCCCTATTTCCGTCATCCCAGAAAAAGCTACGCTCAACTGTTGCGAAAGTGGCTCCACCCTAAGGTTCTTGTTACCCATTGTGTGTGCATTGGGCATAGATGCCACATTCCATTTGCAAGGCAGGCTTCCCCAGCGGCCGCTTTCCCCACTTTGGGAGGAAATGGAGCGGATGGGATGCACCCTCTCCCGCCCTACCGCAAACACCATACGCTGCACGGGAGCATTACGCTCCGGGGAATATCAAATAGAAGGCAGCGTTTCCAGTCAATTTGTTTCCGGACTTTTGCTTGCCCTGCCGCTGATCAAGGAACCGGCTTCCCTGCAGATCACCGGGACACTGGAATCTAAGCCTTATGTGGAAATGACGCGGAAGGCACTGGCTTTGTTTGGCGCACCTGGAAGCGTTTCTCCAGGAACTGTTATTGTAGAGGGAGATTGGTCAAACGCTGCTTTCTGGCTTGCCGCTCAGGCAATGGGTAGCTCTGTAGAGGTATTGGGTTTGAATCCAGACTCTACACAAGGTGACCGGGCAGTTAGCGCTATTTTACCCAGAATGTCAGAAAATATCACCATTTCCGCCGCTGACATCCCTGACCTCATTCCGATTTTATCCATTGTCGCGGCAGCAAATAGTGGGGCAACCTTTACGAACATTCAGCGACTGCGCTTGAAAGAAAGTGACCGGGTGTATTCCACGATTCGCATGATTGAAAGCCTTGGCGGCAAAGCAACTGCCACGGAGTCCAGCCTCACAGTTTACGGAACCGGCCTTCTGGGTGGCACGGTAGATCCCATGAATGATCATCGGATTGCCATGGCTGCAGCCATTGGGGCAACGGTTTGCAAACAGGAAGTCACCATTATAGATGCGGAATGCGTAAAGAAGAGTTATCCCGGGTTTTGGAAGGATTTTTCCCGGCTAGGAGGAAAGTATGAACTCAACCTACGGTGAAAACGTAAAATTGACTATTTTCGGAACTTCTCATGGGCCCGAGATTGGTATGATGCTGCATGGTATCCCCAAAGGGCTCCCGGTGAATTTAGAGCGGCTGCAAGCCTTTTTGAAGCGACGTGCACCGGGTCAAAACCCATGGTCCACACCACGCAAGGAAGCAGATCTGCCTGTTTTTTCCTCTGGCCTTTTCAATAATGTTACCAGCGGAGAAGAAATCTGCGCTGTTATTCTCAATCAAAATGCTCGGCACAATGATTATGTCAACTTGGATCGAATTCCCAGACCCGGTCATGCAGATTACACCGCCTGGGCCAAATACGGCCCGGATTTTGATATGTCCGGCGGAGGTCCTTTCTCCGGGCGGCTGACGGCTCCACTATGCATCGCTGGCGGTTTATGCAAGCAATGGTTGGAAGCCGAAGGTATTCGAATCGGCGCCCACATCGCCTGGATCGGCGATATTGACGATAATCGTTTTGACCCAACCGCTCCCAATCTGGACGGCGTACAAAGTGATTTCCCCGTCCTAAACCGAGTCTGCGGAGAACAGATGCGGGAAGCCATCGCAAATGCCAAACGCAACGGCGACAGCATCGGTGGTATCGTAGAGTGTGCTGTCACCGGTCTTCCTATTGGATTGGGTGGGCCTCTGTTTGATGGCATTGAAGGAAAAATCGCTCAGATCATGTATGCAATTCCTGCTGTAAAGGGTGTAGACTTCGGTTTGGGTTTTGCAAGTATCTATCACACCGGTAGCGAGAACAACGACGCATTCATCATAAAGGACAACAAGGTGTTGACACAAACAAACCATTGCGGCGGTATTCTCGGTGGTATCACCAACGGAATGCCTCTGCTGTTCCGGGTTGCTTTCAAGCCCACACCGTCCATCGGCAAGCCGCAGAAAACCGTGAATTTAAGCACGATGGAAGAAACCACCGTTTGTGTCAAAGGTCGTCACGACCCTTGTATCGTCCCGAGAGCGGTTCCCGTCGTGGAAGCTGCCGCAGCCATTGCTATTTATGACTTAATTTTGGGCACCACCCGCAAAGAAAGAGAGTAATCCTATGGATCTTCAGGAACTTCGTTTGGAAATCGACAAGGTAGACAGAGAAATCGTCTCGCTATTTTGTCGCAGAATGCACATTTCTGCCGAAATTGCTGAATGGAAAGCAGAACACAGGGTGCCTATTCTGGATGCTGCCCGTGAAGAAGAAAAACTGCAATCCGTAATGCAGTTGGCTGATCCCGAACTGGCAGAGGAAACCCGTCAATTATATGCTACGCTGTTCGCACTCAGCCGTAGCTATCAAGACCGGCACAGCAATACAGCTAAACACGAGGATCAAAGACAATTCTGAGGTGGTATCGATGAAGTGTGGCTTACTGGGCCGCAAGCTGGGGCACAGTTACTCCCCTGCCATTCACGCCCTACTGGGCGATTACGAATATCCGCTCTATGAGATAGAGCCAGAGGAACTGGAAGATTTTCTGCGAAACAGCGATTGGGATGGGATCAATGTGACCATTCCCTACAAAAAGACCGTCATCCCCTTCTTAGACGAATTATCCCCCGTTGCGCAAAGATTGGGGGCGGTGAATACCGTCATCCGCAGGGAAGGCCGGCTTATCGGGCACAATACGGATTATTTTGGCTTTCGTTCTATGGTGGAAAAAAGTGGCCTCTCCCCTGCCGGAAAAAAATGCCTGATTCTGGGTAGCGGCGGTGCTTCCAACACAGTTGTGGCCGTTTTGTTAGAAATGGGCGCACAGGTTATCGTGATTTCACGCAGTGGGGAGAATAACTACCAAAACCTTTCTCTCCATTCAGATGCAGCCATCATCGTCAATGCCACCCCTGTTGGTATGTATCCCAACACCGGTATTTCTCCTGTGTATCTTTCTCTTTTTCCACACTTGGAAGGTGTGCTGGATGTAGTATATAATCCCACCCGGACGCAACTTCTGCTTGACGCAGAAGACAGAGGCATTGTTAGCATGAACGGTCTGTGGATGTTGGTGGCTCAGGCGAAGGAAAGCGCTGAATGGTTCAATGGAAACACGATCACAGACGAAGCAATCGGCAAGATTCATTCTCTGCTGTGCGCTCAGATGGAGAATATTATCCTAATCGGTATGCCCGGCTGTGGCAAATCCACTATCGGTAAACGGATAGCTGCAGCCACCGGAAAGAAATTTACCGATTCAGACGAACGGATTGAAGAATTAGCTGGAAAGTCAATTCCTCGAATTTTTGCAGAGGATGGTGAAGAGGTGTTCCGGGATTGGGAAACGAAAGCCCTGGCCGAGTTGGGAAAACAGTCTGGTCAGGTGATCGCCACTGGCGGCGGTTGCGTAACAAAAACGCGTAACTATCCTCTGCTCCATCAGAACGGAACTATTTTCTGGCTGCAACGTGAG
>JAEIGA010007035.1_pt1 | contig 17116 bp, 13 predicted proteins | sample 9270691 | NCBI WGS metagenome assembly JAEIGA01 (sample SAMN17057246, study PRJNA624740) | gut metagenome | biome: biome; isolation source: fecal sample | host: Bos grunniens | place: China: Xizang | collected 2019
AGAGGAACAACTTTCCATTTTTGTATATCGTTTATACATAAACAGAGCTATACCCTCTTTTATATACAATTAAGATTAAAACATCTTAACAAAGTTACTTCATTAGCATATTTTTGAGTACTTTTGCAAAAATTTTTCATACACCACAGCTATCAATGCCGTATATAAATAAATTATACCTATTTATATTATTAGCAACTCTGCTTTTCCCCACCGTTTCCACAGCACAGGAAAACGGAGAGAAAATTCGCATATATGGAAAAGTGTACGATGCCACTACAAACGAATCGTTGCCATACGCTTCTATAAGAATAAGAAGAACCACAAACGGATGCAGCAGCGACAACAATGGCAATTTTTCTTTTTACGCCGACGCACTGCGCGACACGCTCATAATATCGAGTATCGGATACGAAGATGAGCGCATTCCCCTTTCATACCGGACAAGTATGCCAATAAGGGCTTCGCTTAAGCCTACCGACTACAACTTGGATGAAGTTGTAGTGGAACCAAAGAGAGAAAGATACAGCCGCCGGAATAACCCCGCCGTAATACTTGTAAAGAACATTATTGAACGCCGTAACAATAACGCACCCGAAAGAAGAGAATTTTACAGCCGCGACAGACACGAAAAGCTGAACATTGCCCTAAACAATTTCAATACAGAAAACAACAGCCATTTTGGCGAGAAATTCAAATTCTTAGAGCAGTACATCGACACGTCACTCATTTCGGGAAAACCCATTCTACACATTTCGGCAAGGGAGCTCATAGCAACGGACTACTACCAGAACAGCCCCGAAAGAAGACGGCAACACGTAAAGGGTCGCAAACGCAACGGAATAGACGATATGTTCTCCACCGGCGAAATTGAAGCCCTTTACGAGGAGACATTCAAGGATGTAGACATTTTCCAAGACAACATTTCACTCTTCGGGAGCAAATTTGTCAGTCCGCTTTCCGACTTAGGCCCTACATTCTACCGCTACTATATAATGGACACCATTGATGTAGATGGCGAAAAATGCATAGACCTCGCCTTTGCTCCGTTCAACCCGGAATCGTTCGGCTTTACAGGACACCTGTTCGTCGCCGCCGACTCCACATTCTTTGTAAAGTCGGTACAGATGAATGTTCCTCACGACATTAATATGAACTTCATCGAATATATGAATATAAAGCAAGACTTCAGCCGTCTCCCCGACAGCACCCGAATACTGGAGCGGGAGATGCTCGTTGCCGAATTCAAGATTCTCGATGCTATGAACGGTTTCTACGCCCACAGAGAGGTAAACTACCGCAATTACTGTTTCGAAAAAAACGAACTTGCCGAAAGAATAATTTCAAGCCCGGCAAATGTTGTAGAAGAGGACAACTCTATGAGCAGGAGCGATGAGTTCTGGAACGAGAACCGCCTCACTGCAGTAACCGAGAAAGAACAGTCGGTGAGCAGAATGATGCAGGAGCTACGCGCCAACCCATTATATTATTGGTTGGAAAAAGGAGTTGCTTTTCTCTTCACCGGCTGGATACCTGTCAGAGAACACGAACCACCCGTATTTTATGGCCCGGTAAACACCAGTATAAGCCACAACGAACTCGAAGGCTGGCGTTTGCGCACCGGTGCAATGACATCGGCCTACCTGAACCCGCACCTTTTCGGGCGCTTCTTCGTAGCCTACGGTCTTAAGGACCACGAATGGAAATATATGGGAGAGATAGAATACTCGTTCAAGAAAAAGAAGGAACACCCCAACGAGTTTCCAATACACTCCCTGCGCCTGCACTACGAAAACGACATATACCAATATGGACAGAACTACCTTTACACCAACAAAGACAACATATTCCTTAGCATCAAGCGCAAGAGCGACAACAAGATAGGCTATGTTAAAAAAGCAGAATTCACATACACACGCGAATTCTACAACCATTTTTCATACAACATAACATTAAGGAACAGAGTAGACGTTGCAACGTACCTGATACCGTTTGAACGCACCCAAACAGTAGACGGCAACACAACAGCCACATTTGCAAAAGACCTGAGACAATCGGAAATAGAGATAGGCCTACGCTATGCCCCGAACGAGAAGTTTACCCAAAGCAAGTGGAACAGACACTCGATATTGCCCGAGCATCCTGTATTCACACTGAACCACAGAATTGGTTTCAAAGGCGTGCTTGGCAGCCATTTCAATTACCATCACACAGAAGCAAGTTTCCAGAAAAGATTCTGGTTCTCGGCATTCGGCTATACCGACTGTATAATAAAAGCCGGAAAAGTATGGAATCAAGTACCGTTCCCACTGCTGATAATTCCAAACGCCAACCTTTCGTACACGATACAGAAGGAGTCGTACGCACTAATGAACGCTATGGAATTCTTCAACGACGAATATGCTTCGTGGGACCTCACATACTATATGAATGGCCTCTTGTTCAACCGTTTGCCCCTTATACGCAAGCTTAACTGGCGCGAAGTAATTTCGTTCCGCGGTATGTTCGGACACCTAAGTGACAAGAACAGACCCGACCCGCTGAACACCGGAGTATTATACAAGTTCCCATACGAGAACGACCAATACCACTATCTTGGCTCAACACCATATATGGAAGTTGGAATAGGTATTGAAAATATTTTCCGTGTACTGCGTGTAGACTATGTCAGACGACTAACCTACCGCGACCTTCCGGGCATAGACAAATGGGGAATACGCATACAGTTCCACATTCAATTCTAAACAACCGGAGATTAATCCAAGACACTCACCACAAAAAGAGCACTACCACCCCGCCGACTGCCATCCCGCAGCCGAATACCATTCCGTATATTTAAAACAGGCATTAAAATACTCATTATAACTGCTTTTACGAGGCATATAGAGGGAAAGTCCACAGCCAACAACCGTGTTATACTCAATAACACGCCCACAAACAGCCGAATACCATTTAGGGGAAGACGCCACATACTTTACAGCACCGTCGAGCGCACCACGCCAGTGGGCAAACTCTTCGGCTGTGAGATATTTTGCCATTATAGCATTCATATCGTAATAACAAGGATACCTCTTTGTACCCGTATATTTACCTCCCGGCAGATATGAAAAGACATCTACATAATCGCGTTTGCTGTTTATACCGAAATATTTGTTAATGTAGTAGAACGAAACATCTGCCAAGCTATCCATTCCCGCCGTGTGCACAGCCGACAGCACCGCACCAGCAGGTTCCCTGCTATAACCTTCTATATATGCCGACATAATATCTTCGGGACCTTCGGTGAGAAAAAAGGCCGGTACTACAGTTTCATACGGTGCACCGTCGCCGGGTATTTCGGCCGGCGATGCTATAATCCATTCCACAGCATCCTTAAGAGCGTATGCTCCTTCGGCACACTGCATAAAACAGGCGTCAAAAAGCAATCTGTCTACATTCACAGGCAACCGTTTCAACAACGTGGCCAATTCTTCCATTTCAATACTTTCTGTTACATTGTTGCTATACGAATTGTTGCCATTGTCAATACCTATAGAGCGTTGAGGAGCCACATTCAAGGGTGCCGGCAACCACCCGTCGCCGTGCGACCACAAGACAAGGTCGAGCGACTTCGTAGGGTAATTACCAAGAATAAAATCGAGCACAGCGCCTAAAGAAGCCGTATCGCTCGAACACACATCGGTTGGGAAAATATGAAACACCGAACTCCCCGGCTCGCCGTTGGTCAATGAGAAATATTGGTACATAACAGGAAACGACCTGTCGTCGGTGTAGACAAAAAGGCGACAATCGCGGGGAATACTTTTCGCAGCAGCCTCTATTTCGGCAATATCAACAGCCGCAAAATTATCCAGACTGTTTTCTGCCATCATATATACAAGCAGGGTGTTTCGTGCCGTATCGCCTTTTTCTACCACATTAGGTTTCACAGGAGCGTTCACACACTCCCTGCTGCAAGAAAAAAGAAATGAGAGAAGAAGCAGGAAAATAAAGATAGTATGCAGTTTCATTTTACGGTTTTACAAACTGAAACCTATCGCCAAGATAGCGCACAGTCTTGCCCTCCTCTTCCTCTAAATGTCTTTTCACCTTTTCCACTTTTCTTTCGAGTGTTGAACGTTTTTTAGAAAAAAGCACTATAGATGTGCGACCGGGCATATTCTCACTAAAGTTCATATAATCCTTCAGCTCGTATGAATAGAACTGACGGTGGGGCAGGAAACCTGTCCCTTTATCGAGTTCAATACCCTCCAAAGGCTGAATTTCTGTAAAATATACTATGGAATCGGTAAACGAGTACGAAGCACCCCATACATAGATAATATCTCCGTTGTCGTCAGCTCCTTTAACCGATGTTGCGGCAAAGAGGGTTATAAATAGCGCAAAAAGCAATTTTTTCATATAATCTATTTTTATAGCAAAGCAGAAGACGCCGTATATTGCCACGACCAATAAACTGCTTTAGCGATGGACTTTGCAAAAATATAAAAATTATAAACAGCGCAAAAACATTATTATAACTTTTAACAGTACACATAGATATTAAAAATGGCTGCACCGCGGTGCAGCCATTCACTTTCTCTTTTACACGCCTATTGCGTTTTTCTTTTTTCAAATATTTAAGGAAGAACTCTCCTTTGTATACCTATTAATTGACAATATGTTACCCCAAATAGGATTTCAACAATTTACTACGCTGGTTCTGCTTCAAACGACGTATAGCTTTCTCTTTTATTTGGCGCACACGCTCACGTGTCAGGCCGAAACGGTCGCCAATCTCTTCGAGAGTCATCTCCTGCATACCTATACCGAAGAACATTTGAATAATTTCCTTCTCTCTGTCGGTCAATGTAGACAAAGCGCGGTCTATCTCACGCGACAGCGATTCGTTCACCAAGAGATTGTCGGCCATAGGAGAATCATCGTTCACAAGCACATCGAGCAAACTGTTGTCTTCGCCGTCAACAAAAGGCGCATCTACAGAAATATGCCTGCCCGACACCTTCAAAGAGTCTACTACCTTGTCAACCGGCAAATCGAGTTGGTCGGCAAGCTCTTCGGCCGACGGCCGACGCTCATTTTCCTGCTCAAATTTTGAAAAAGCCTTACTTATCTTGTTGAGCGAACCTACTTGGTTTAGTGGCAAACGCACAATTCTTGCCTGCTCAGCAAGAGCCTGAAGAATAGATTGTCTAATCCACCATACAGCATAACTGATGAATTTGAAACCGCGGGTTTCATCGAATTTCTCAGCAGCTTTAATCAAACCAAGATTACCCTCGTTAATGAGGTCGGGAAGACTCAAGCCCTGATTCTGGTATTGCTTGGAAACAGAAACAACAAATCTAAGGTTCGCCCTCGTCAGTTTTTCCAAAGCGCGGCGATCTCCTTTTCTTATACGTTGCGCCAACTCAACCTCTTCTTCAACAGTAATAAGTTCTTCGCGACCTATCTCCTGAAGATATTTATCAAGAGAAGCACTTTCACGATTTGTAATACTTTTTGTAATTTTTAATTGCCTCATTTTATCGCTATGATTTTATTGCAAAAAATTTCTCTAAAAAGCCTTAGAGTACATATTCCACACAAAATTCAAATACCCCTGCAACAATAACACTCTTGGCATAAACTGAAAAACAACAGGTGTTTCAATAAGAATGAAACCCCCGATGCCCGAAAACGGTTTTTCATAACCACCTTCACCAACACAAGGCACCCCTACCCAATTTAATTCGCAAAGATATTAAAATTCAATTATAAATACAAACCACCTGAGTTAAAAGTTACAAAACAACAAAAAAAATGCCGGTCTTTACATATATTTCAAATTGGTTTACATTTTGCCACAGAAAAACCAACAGTCGCGAATGTGTAGAAGAACCGGAAAAGTAGAAAGAGGTTCGACGACTGAAAAGTTTACCGGCAGCTACAAGGTCTATAAAAGCAGAAAAACCTTTTAAACAAACCATTGAAACAATGTAAAAGACCGACAAATTATAAATGCTTTACACCCATATAGAGACAAAAAGAGTGAAAATATCACAGAATCAAATTGTTAAATTTTGTAAAAGTAACAAAAAAATAAGTTCCACAGGCTTTGGAAAGGCGCTGTTTTTAAAACAAAAAAGGCTAACTTTGCAGCAGAAATATAACCCCGAGCATATATAATACAGCAACAGCAAAGATTATTGGCAATAGGGGACAGGATATACGCAGTCGGACGGTCTGTCGCCGTTGCTTCAAACAGCAAAGGAGGAAAGTCCGGGCAGCATAGAGCACTCCACTTCCTAACAGAAAGCTGCTTGCGAGAGCAGAGTAGCGCAGAAGAAAATAACCGCCCGCAAGGGTAAGGGTGAGAAGGTGGGGTAAGAGCCCACCGGCCGTGCAGCGATGTACGGGCCGTGCGCCTTGGAGGCTGCAAGTTCACGTAAACCGGCATTTGAGGGTTGCTCGCCCGAGCCGGAGGGTAGAACGCTTTAGTATTGTGGCGACACAATATATAGATGAATGACAGACACCCCGCAAGGGGCACAGAACCCGGCTTACAGGCCGACTGCAAAACAACAAGAGAGTGCACGCACTCTCTTGTTGTTTATTGAAGCTATGCATTAATATCACTCTTCGTCCAAGTCGGAACTGCCTATTGTGAGGAGATGGTCACCCTCCATAAGTTCAAGAGTTCCGTTAGGTATAAGATACCTGTCGCCTCGTTTTACAAAAATGACAAGTACACCTTGCGGCAAACCTATAGAAGATAAAGTTCTGCCCCTTTTTTCAAGAAATTCACCTGTCAGGGTTATCTCTTTCTGCTCACCTGCCTCTTCGGGCAGTTCTACATCAAAGGCTTTTTCCTTCTGAACCGAAGAGAGCAGCCCCAATTTCCTTGCAACGGCAACTATTGTACTGCCCTGAAGCACAAGAGAGAGCAAGGTTATAAAGAACACGACATTAAATATGACATCACTGCCCGGAACATTCTCCACAACAGGATAAATTGCAAATATTATAGGTACAGCGCCCCGCAAGCCAACCCAAGAAACAAATGTCTTTGCCTGCAGAGTAATATTTTTAAACGGAAGAAGAGAAAGCACAACACTTGCAGGGCGGGCTATAAACATAACAAAAAGCCCCACGAGCAATGCCGGAACAGCCGTTTCGAGCATCTCGCTCGGGTCTACAAGCAGACCAAGCAACAAGAACATCCCTATTTGCATAATCCAAGTCATACCGTCGAAGAAAGCCACCACCTGTTTACGGCTCTTCATCTTATTGTTACCGACAATTATACCTGCAATATATACAGCCAAGTATCCGTTTCCTTCGAGCATATCGGTAATAGAGAAAGTAAAAAAGACAATGCTCATAAGCATTATGGAATAGAGCGGAATATTGCCCAGATTCACCTTCTTCATAAACCAGACAGCGGCGTAGCCCGCACCTGCGCCAATCATACATCCGGCGGCAAACTGCTGCACCAGCACCTTAAGAGAGTCGACGACAAGTACCTGCATATCGACAGCAGCATCACCGGCGCCAAACGACAAAGCAAGCTGTATTAAGACAATGGTTAAAATATACGCCATAGGGTCGTTGCTACCGCTTTCAAGCTCAAGCATAGGCTGAAGATTCTCTTTAAGATTGACATTCTTGCCACGCAATATATTAAAGACAGTAGCAGAATCGGTAGACGACATTGTTGCTGCCAGCAGCAGACAGGTTACAAATGGCAGTGCAAACGGCAGAAGCTCCCAATGCGACAATGCAAAAATAAACACTCCTGTAAAAAGAGCTGTCAAGAAAACGCCCACTGTAGAAAGAGTAAGCCCCGGACCGAGAATAGGTTTTATATCGGATATTTTCGTTTCAAGGCCACCGGTGAAAAGTATTATACACAAAGCTACCATTCCCACAAACTGCGCGCGCTCGACATTGTCGAAATGAACGCCAAGACCGTCACAGCCGAAAATCATTCCGGCAACAAGGAAAAGCAACAGAGCCGGCATTCCGAACCGACCGCCCGCTTTAGTAATGAGTATACTGCAGAATATGAGTACTGACCCCAATAGTATTAGATTCTCCGAAGCAAAAAAGACCATTGCCTGACAAATATTTTTAATTCATTAAAGGCCGCTACGCACCTTTGGCATAGCGGCCACAGTTCTAAAGTTGTATCAACAGGAGCCCCACCCCTATTGCAACAGAAGTCGCAACAAGCCCGGGAAGCATAAACGAGTGGTTCAACACCCAACGGCCTATTCGCGTTGTACCCGTGCGGTCAAAATTTATGGCAGCTACAAGGGTGGGATAATTGGGAATGAAGAAGTAACCGTTTACAGCCGGGAATAGAGCTATGAGCATCATAGGAGAGACGCCCAACAATATTCCAAGTGGCACTATCGCACGTACCGTAGCAGCTTGGCTGTAAAGCAGTATTGACATAACGAACAAAGCCAAGCCAAAGAGCCACGGCATAGCAGTTACTATATGCTCAATACCAACAGTGAGTTCTTCTATGTTGCCACTAATAAAGGTATCGCCCATCCACGCCACACCAAAGATTGCTACTACAGCCTGCATTCCGGCCGAAAAGACACTCCCCTGCGCAGCCTGCATACCGTTTGTACGTGTAACGAGCAGAATTAAAGCCGCCGTAGCGAGCATAAGCATCTCTATCATCACCGGCATCCCAACACTCTCGCCATTAAAAGAGGGGCGCAAAGAAGGTATAGAGCCGAAAAGGACTATCATTATAGTGGCCGCCACGAACAGAAAAACCGATATCCTTGCTTTAAAGACACTCTTTACATTCTCCAGTTCTACCTGTTTCACATCTATTTCGCCACTGTTCAAACGGCGCTGGTACTCAGGGTCGTCCAAAAGGTTCTTCCCTACCCTCATTGACGCAAAAGCTCCTACAAGCACACCCACAAGAGTAGCAGGTACACTTATTTTCAGAATATCGAAAAGAGTAATATTATAGCCCGCCAGCAGCCCAAGCAGCGCAACGGTAGCAGCCGATATAGGAGAGGCTGTTATAGCCTGTTGGGAAGCTATTACAGCTATTCCCAAAGGGCGTTCAGGGCGAATCTTGGTCTCCCTTGCCACTTCGGCTATTACCGGCAGCACCGAATATGCGACGTGCCCGGTACCCGCCAAGAATGTAAACGTGTATGTTACCAGCGGTGCAAGAATTGTCACATATTGAGGATGCTTGCGCAGGATACGTTCGGCCACCTTCACCATATAATCGAGACCGCCTGCTGCCTGCATACTTGCTGCTGCAGAAATTACAGCAGCTATCATAAGCATAACATCAATGGGCAAAGCGCCCGGCTGAACACCAAAGCATAGCGTAAGCGCCGCCACTCCTACACCACCCATTACGCCAAGACCGATACCGCCCAAGCGGGCACCGACAATTATACAGGCAAGAACCAAAAACAGTTGTATGAGCATATTATGTCTTCCCTTTTTTAAAATACAGGCAGTTGATAGATGAATCCTAACGAAACACGCTGTATGCTATAGTCACTGGCTCCAAGCGCCTTTGCTCTTTCTGTGAACAGGTGGTTCTGCCCAAAGAACGAAAGATAGAAATGGAGGTTTGTCTCCATTGGATAAAACTCCACTCCTGTTATGTAACCCACCGATGTCCTGTAGTTGCCTTTTGCCAAGCCGTTGCTTTCCTTGTAGAACGACGCGCTTTCAAGCATACCTTTTACAAAGAAGTTCCATTTAGGTTTAAAGCGATAGTTCACCTTAGCAACAACCGAACCATACATTGCATCGAAAGCGTTGTGCCCGTTATTCTTGCCGGCAATGTTTGTCATAATTCCTTTACGGTCTACATTTTCAAGTGAACCCATAAAGTCGATATACATATTTACCGATTTAGAGAAGTTGAATTGGTTACCAAGAGCAACATAGTACATATATTCGCCCTTAGTTTCGTCCATAACCGATGCCGACCAACGTGTCTGCCACAAGTTATTGAACATATTGGCATTCCAGTTCACAGTGTACAGCAACGGCAAGCGAGAATCTTCGAGATTAGCTCCGTAGGTCTCTTCTGTAGAGCCGTTACGACTGTCGAGTACCTGAAACTGGAACTGTTGGTTTGAGGTTGCATCGTATGTGAGAGTAACACCGGTCATAAAGTTACTCATATTATTTATCATTTCACTGTACTGGTATATCTCTATAGGATTGGCATCATATTCGAATCCACCGTACGCAGCAGCCTGTTTTCCGGCAAAAATTGAAAATTCGCTGTTGAATTTTATACCCAGCCCCATATAGTCAATAGAATTGGGCAGATTATCTACCATTCCATTACCATTATTGCTACGGTTAAGGCGCTGACGCCAACGGTACGACAGCCAGTCATTTATCTGTCCCTTAGCCTCAATACGCAACTGACGCATATTGAACGCACCTTCGCTCAGTCCGTTACGCCCGTTCTGGTTGAAGTTGGCATCAAAGGCCCCGTGCATATTCAAATAGATATTGAGCCAATCGTTCTTTTTCTCTATGCCGGCCACACGTTCTACCAGCGATTCTTCACCGGCAAACTGCGAATTACGCGAAGTAACCTGAGCCGACACACCTGCTGCGACAACAGCAAACAGAATTAATGCTGCAAACTTTTTCATAATATTAGATCATTTATTCGTTATTACGAAAGGTACGTCTGCTGCCACAAAAGGCAACAGATGCACCTGTGATTATTGATATTCCACTCACTACGGTAAAAGAGACCATTAATAATTATTGAAATATTCCTGAATGTGCCTCCAATCGCTTGTTTTGGTAAGGGCAAGCATAAGAAGCACACGTGCCTTCTGCGGGTTCAAGCCCCACGACGCTACAAAGCCATACCTTTCGTCATCGACCTCGGCATCAAGGGTGGTAGCACCCGTAGGCACACGGCTCGAACGCACCACGACAACACCTTCGCGACGAGCCTTTTCAAGTTCCGGAAACACATTGCTGTGTATGTTTCCGTTGCCCACTCCCGCATATACAATACCTTTGTAGCCCTTTTCCACCATCATTTCAACAACATCTCCCTCTACGTTTGAATAACCGTAGGCAATGCCAACCTTAGGCAAAGAAGAAAGCCCTTCTATATTGAAATACGGTGTTCTTGTTTCGGTGAGCATAGTACCTTTGTGAACATAGTCGACAAAGCCACGGCAAGCCCTTTCGGGTGCGTGATAATAGAATACCTCGCCATTATGTATGTACCCAAGAGGGCCGGAATTGGGCGACTGGAATGTCTCCACGCTTGTTGTATTGGTCTTTGTTACATCGGAGGCACCATACACCTTTCCGTTCATACATACAAGCACTCCACGGTCTTTCGATGCAGGAGATGCCGCTGTCACTACGGCATTATAGAGGTTTGCAGGGCCGTCGGCACTCATTGCCGTTGAAGGGCGCATTGCCCCCACAAGCACCACTGGTTTGTCACTGTTCGTTACAAGGCTCAGGAAGAAAGCCGTCTCTTCCATTGTGTCTGTACCGTGAGTGACGACAACACCGTTTACGTCGCTACGGCCAAGAAGTTCATTTATTCTCCTTGCAAGCACGAGCCACACCTCGTCACTCATATCCTGAGAACCGATATTCACAACCTGCTCGCCCTCAACGTTTGCAATATCCTTTATTTGCGGCACAGCATCGAGCAGAGTACCTATCGCAACCTGCCCTGCCGAGTACTGGCTATTGGTTGACGAAGAGCCCGAACCGGCAATGGTTCCGCCAGTGGCAAGAATATAGACATTCGGCAATTCCTGTGCGAAAGCCAATGACGAAGCCAAAAACATAATGGCCAAGAGATAAATTTTCTTCAAGCAGTTCATAATTATAGTCTTTAGTTACAAGTTAATACTCTTTGTATAAACACAGCTGCAAATACATTTGTTGCAGCCCAAAAAGGGTTTGTTAAAAAATCGATTCATTTGTCATTGTGGTCAACAGTTCAAGGGCCTTCATTCCCATAACCGAATTGCCCTTGCCATTCAATGCCGGGCTCCACACACCAACTGAGTAACGCATTGGGTGTATAGCCGCAATACCACCGCCTACCCCACTCTTTCCGGGCAACCCCACAAGATAGGAAAACTCACCGGCCTCATCGTAAAAACCACAGGTTTGCATAACGGCATTCATTCGTTTTATTTGAGAACGGGTAAGCTCAATTCCTGCATAACTGAAACTGCAGTTATGGTTGGCAAATGCAAGAAAAGCCCTTGCAAGTTCCCGGCAGTCCATCTCAAGGGAACACATAAGAAGATAGAAACCAAGTACACGCTCAACATCGCACTCAATATTATTGTGGTACTTCAATAGATTTACTATAGCTGCATTCAAGTAACAGGTCTCCCTTTCCGACTTTGCCACATTTTCATTAAACCCGATATTGGGCGAACCGCTCAGTTCACGCACGAATGAGAGAAAGGCCTGTTCCGGGTTCTCAAAAGAGGTGAGTATTATATCGGCAAGCACCAATGCACCTGCATTAATAAAGGGGTTACGTGGAACTCCACGTTCGAACTCAAGCTGAACAAGCGAATTGAATGCCGTTCCCGAAGGTTCCTTGCCTACCCTTTGCCACAAATCCTCGCCTTTTTTGGAAAGACACATAGCAAGCGCAAAGACCTTCGAAATACTTTGGATAGAGAATGGTATATGGGCATCGCCAATAGAAAACTGCTCGCCATCGACCGTGTCGAGACATATACCGAAATGGTGTGGCGAGACCTTTGCAAGTTCAGGTATATAATCGGCAACCTTGCCCACCCCTTCGTAAAGCAGCACCTCCTTGCTGATTTTTTCCAACAGTTCCTGATAGTTCATAAACAAACGATTACCTATATTACAACAACTATGCCGGCCAAAACAAGCGGCTGCACCGTTGACATATATTGCGAAGATAGTAAAAAATATCAATTTCACGAACAAAAAACCACTTTCCGGAACAACAAAATTTGTTTCCCCCGGCCATTAACACTATTTTTGCATTCAAATGAGAGGAAAAGCACAACTATGCCAATAATTGAGATATCGTCCCTTTCACACCCCGGAGTTGAAATTTTCGGGACCCTCACCGAAGCCCAATTGCGCCGTAAGTACGAACCGGGCAAAGGGATTTTCATAGCCGAGAGCCCTAAAGTAATAAACGTCGCACTCGATAAGGGATACACCCCCATAGCCCTCCTCTGCGAGAAGAAGCACATAGAGGGCGATGCCGCTGCAATAATTTCCCGCTGCGGCGACATTCCTGTATACACAGGAGAGCGTACTCTCTTAGCCACACTCACCGGCTACACACTCACGCGTGGAGTTTTGTGCGCGATGAAACGTCCTGAATCCCCGCAGATTTCCGATATCTGCAGAAACGCAAGCAGAATAGCTGTTATTGACGGGGTAACAGACACCACTAATATTGGAGCAATATTCCGTAGTGCTGCAGCATTAGGAATAGACGCTGTTCTGCTCACCCGCAATTCGTGCGACCCGCTCAACAGGCGCGCAATAAGAGTTTCTATGGGTTCTGTATTCCTGTTGCCGTGGGGCTGGACAGACAACAGCATAGACGCACTTAAAGAATTTGGATTCAGCACTGTTGCTATGGCACTTACAAACGACTCCATAGCTGTTGACAGCCCCATACTTGCAAGCCTTCCACGTATAGCCATAATACTTGGCACCGAAGGCGACGGATTGCCGAAGGAAACCATAGCCAAAGCCGACTATGTGGCGCGTATACCTATGGCAAACGGGGTAGATTCCCTTAATGTGGCAGCGGCTGCGGCAGTAATGTTCTGGGAACTCAGAAAAAGAGTAAATAAATAATTATTACTTTATTGTAACAAAACAACGCTTTTTACGTCATTCTATAACAAAGAATATAATTTTTTTTCTTATATTTGCGAAAAACGGCAAACATAGCCTGCACTCACTTTGAAATATTGAAACACGGTGTAATCTATCCCGCCCGTTTGCAGCTATATTTTGCAGTAATGCATAAATTTTAGCCAAATACAAACCATAAATAACCATATTTAAATGAAAAACAGAATTTTATTCCTCATTACAGCATTATGCCTCTGCTTCTCGTTGCAGGCATACGCAAACGAAAGCAGGCCGACTGCAAGTGAAAAGAACCCCAAGCCATTTGTAATACCCGAACTTCGTGAGTGGAAAGGCGGAGTAGGCACATTCGAACTCGCAGAAGGCGCAAGAATTGTATACCCCAAGAACAAACCCGAACTAGCCGAGATTGCAAGTCTCTTTGCCCAAGATTTGAAGAATATGGCGGGCATTGAGCTCGAGGTTGTTGCCGGCAGAGCTTCCAAGGGCGATATATTCATGACACTCAAAGGAAAGAAAAAGAACGGCGAGGAGGGTTACAAAATTGTAATAGACGACGAGATAACCATTGAAGCCGGCACAACACGCGGTGCCATTTGGGCTACGCGTACCGTGCTGCAGATTGCTGAACAGAACAACTACACATCATTCCCTAAGGGTGAGATTTTCGACTACCCCGACTATGAAATGCGTAGCTTTATGCTCGACTGCGGCCGCAAGTTCATCCCCATAAGTTTCCTGCACGAATATGTAGACTTTATGGCATACTACAAGATGAACACATTCCACATTCACCTCAATGACAATGCCTTCAAGCAGTACTTTGAGCACGATTGGAACCAGACACCTTCGGGTTTCCGCCTCGAAAGCGACTACTTCCCCGGCCTCACTTCACGCGACGGCTACTATACAAAGGCCGAATTTATTGAGCTTCAGAAGCACGCCGAAAGAGTAGGTGTTGAGATTATTCCCGAATTCGACGTACCGGCACACTCACTTGCATTCGTACACTACCGCCCCGAACTCGGCAGCCAAGAATATGGTCTCGACCACCTCGACCTCTTCAACGAAAACACATACACATTCGTAGATTCACTCTTCGAGGAATATCTCGGTGGTGATGACCCCGTATTCCGTGGCCCACGTTTCCACGTTGGCACCGACGAGTATTCTAACCGCGACACAGCCGTAGTAGAGAAGTTCCGCTATTTTACCGACTTCTGCATCCGCACTGCCGAAAAGTATGGCAAGCAGGCTTGTGTATGGGGAGCACTCACACACGCAAACGGAAGCACACCTGTAAAGGTTGACAACGTGCTTATGTATGAATGGTACAACGGATATGCCAACCCGACAGATATGATAGAACTAGGCTACGACGTTATCAGCATTCCCGACGGTTGGACATACATTGTCCCCGCAGCCGGATACTATTACGACTACTTGAACTGCCAGCACCTCTACAACAAATGGACTCCGGCTCAGATTGGTGACCAGAAATTCGAAGAGTGCCACCCGCAGATTAAGGGCGGTTCGTTCGCTGTATGGAACGACCACGCCGGCAACGGTATCAGCTGCAAGGATATTCACTACCGTGTCTTCCCTGCTATGCAGACAATGGCCGTAAAGATGTGGACCGGTGCAAACACAACCGTTCCATTCGAGGAGTTTGACAGAGCCCGCCTTGCACTCAGCGATGCTCCCGGACTTAATATTGCCGGCCGTTTCAGTGGCGAAAGACGTACACTCATTGAATTGCCAACACTCTCTTCGGTTACAAACCTTGCCGCACAGACAGGCATTAGAGAGGTGGGATTTGAGTACAGTGTATCGTTTGACATCAATAGCGTACCCGAACGCAAAGGAACATACCTGTTCAGTTCACGCGATGCAGTGTTCTACCTTTCCGACCCTGTAGAAGGCAAACTCGGTTTCTCCCGCGACGGCTACCTCAACACATTCAACTACCAGTTCTTCCCCGGCGAAAAAGCAAGTGTAACCATTTGCGGTAACCAAGCCGAAACAAAGCTTTACATAGACGGTGAACTGGTTGAGACACTGCACAAACAGACTATCTACCACAACGAAGGACGTGACAAGATGTACTATGTACGCACGCTCACATTCCCTCTCGAGCAGACCGGCCTCTTCCAGAGTACAATTACAAACTTCAAGGTTGAGAACTTCTGCAAGTAAACCAAACCTTAATATAACAAATATGGAGCAATGCAACACGGCGTTGCTCCATATTTGTTATATACACAACCTAACAGCACTCCTTACTTTATAGTTAAATTTGTTTAACGCATATTTTTTATTTCTAAAATTTTAAAATTCTAAATTTTTAGTTTTATATTTGCATCAAATTAATTTATACGAATATGAAAAGACTGGACACACTCACCAAAGCTGAGATGCAGGTTATGAACGCTCTATGGAACCTGCCCAAAGGAGGCTGCATACACGAAATAATATCGTTGTACCCGGAACCGAAACCTGCCTATACAACAATATCTACGTTTCTGAAGATTCTTCACAGCAAAGGATTCGTAGACTACAAGAAACTGAAAGGGAAAACCTATACATACTACCCTCTTGTGAGCCGCAACGAGTACACAAGTACGGTAATGAAAGATGTAAAGAACTCTTTCTTCGGCGGTTCCGTATCGTCTATGGTCAAGTTCTTTGTGGAAAAAGAAGAGATTAGCGAAAAGGATATAAAAGAGCTGCTCGATATGATAAAAAAACAATAAAACAATTTTTAGCATTTAAACAGGGTACGGTTAAATCTACAAGAGAATGCAAGGGATTCTGCTGTATATAATAAAATGGTCTATATGCATAGGTATTTTATATATACCTTTCATACTTCTGTTACGCAAGGAAAAACTTGCTACATTCAACAGAAGGCTTTTGTTATGCATTACTGTGGCCGCGGCAATTCTGCCTGCAATTGAGCTACGCATACCGGTACACCGCAAGGTCACGGCAGAGTTCTTTGCAATGCAGAAAGAACTTGGTACATTAACTCCACAAATGAAAGGCGAAACAGACAGCACACCAAACATAACAAAATATGCTGGAGAAAATGGCAACAATGCCACGGATGAAGAGAAGATGACTGCCGCAAGCCTATTCACTTGGAATAACTTTACCGTACTATATATAATAGGTGTAGCAGTCTCACTCATTTTCGGGGTAAGAGAGATTATAAGAATCACAGAAACGATTAAAAAAG
>JAEIGA010007036.1_pt1 | contig 17115 bp, 12 predicted proteins | sample 9270691 | NCBI WGS metagenome assembly JAEIGA01 (sample SAMN17057246, study PRJNA624740) | gut metagenome | biome: biome; isolation source: fecal sample | host: Bos grunniens | place: China: Xizang | collected 2019
AGAAATTTATGTTGAATTTAGATATCAAGGAAAATCCAACATGAAAAAAGAGCAAGGAAAAGTCTTTGCTGATTTTGTCATTTTTGGAATGTACGCAGTTCGTTCGTTGCCGGTGGGACTTTCTGTAAATCAGCTTTACACACTTTCATTTTCTGAAATAGTTGAAGCAACTCGGGAAAGTTTACCTTGGGAATATTCTGATATCGAAAATTATTTGTACGACGGTTCTTTGCAGATGGTTGGTTTTATTCGGGAAAAACTAGAAAAAATGATACATGTTGATGATGCTTGTTACGACGGCGAGCAAAATCCTGTAAATATTTCTGACGGAAAACCACGAAAAGAACTTGCAAAAGACGGCGGAGTTTCCTTGGATTCAGCTGGTTTTATAAAATGGATTGTTGATGGACTTGTTATGCCAATCGCAGGAAGTAACTTAGAATTAGAACCTTTGAAAACGCCAACTGTAACATTAAGAACAGGTTCTAGAGCAGATGCTCTTTCAGATAACTACAATTTGTATTTCAGCCTTGATTGGACAAGAAATTTAGCAGCTGCTTATCTTTCTGTAACCTCTGGCAATACTTATACATTTAAAAATTCGGGATGTGAGGTTAGGATTACTCCATTTGCTTCTCAATTAACAACTGACGGTGTAAAATCTGTTCCTGTTTATATGCAAGATTCTGGATATTCAGTTGATGCACTAAAAGCATTGTTCTACATTTTAGCTGTAACTGAATCTGATAGATTTTATCTTGGAGCTTTGCGAGAAACAGGCAATTTTGAACCTGAAAATATATTCTATAATCGTTGTGTAGCTTTTTTTCCGTACTTTGATGTCAATGGATTTTTTTCTGTTGCAGTTTTTGAAGATGGAAAGGAAATGACTATTGAGCAGTTCATGGAACAAAATCCTAATATTTTTGTAAATTTGGTTCGGTTACGATCTTCTGAGAGATTTTATCCTCAGTGATAATAAGAATTTTAGGAAATAAAATATATTTTCGTTTTTGAAAATGTATTTTTAGGTGAACTATGAAAAATAATTTTTTTATTTTCTTTTTATTTTGTTCTTTAATTTTAACAACAAATATGTTTGCAAAATCTAAAAATGCAAACTTAAAGAATGATTTTTTTTACTCACAAAAAACGGAAAAAACTTCGGGAAGTTTTCAACTCATAAAGGATATTCAATTAAATCTTGAAAAAGGATTTTATTCTTTGGTAATTGCAAATGCTAATCAGTTAGAAACCGAATATCCAAATTCTAAGTTTATTGAACAAGCAAATCGATGCAAATTAGAAGCGTTGTATATGCTTGGTCGAAAACAAGAAGCTTTAGTTTTATTGGAAAATTTAGAATCTCATCCCGATGTAGATTTTTTTAAAGCAAGAATTTTATTTGACAAAAAAGATTATTCACAAGCTGTAAAATCATTTTATTCTTGCGCAAAAAGTTTTGAAACTTCTTCAAATTTTAATGAAAGATATTTTTCTTCATTGTATTATTCTGCAAAATGTTATAATCAGCTTGGTGAATATAAAAAATCTTTGCCAATTTTAATAAGCCTAATTGAAAAATACGGATATTCATATAATCAAGGCGAACTTACTTTTTTGTTATCACAAGTTTTTTATGAAGAAAAAAACTTTTTGCAAGTTTGCTCTTTGTACGAAAAAACTTCTGAAATTCATTCTTTTGTGAACGAAAAATATTTTAGAAAAATTCTTTTGATGGCCGCTTCTAGTTATGACGAAATTGATAATTCTCAAAAAGCACAAAGTCTTTACACAAAAATTACCCAAGATTACGAAGTTGAAGGTTTAGGAATTTCTGAATTTTGGGTAAAAAGCGGAATTGAATCTTTTGCAGAAGACGATTTTTCTGATGCTCTTCGTTGTTTTGATGTTGCCCAATCTACAGAAAATCTTGATGAAAATTTACAAGATACAATTTTGTTATACAAAACTGCGATAAAATCCAAAACTGACGGATATAATTTAGCTGTAAAATTTTTAGAGGAAAATCCTACTAAAAATAAAAAATATTTTTATATGATGATGTGTTCTTATTCTGCTTTAGCAAAGGATTTTAACAAAAGTGTTTTTTATGGCGAAAAACTTTTGCAAGAAAATATTTTTCTTTCTAAAAACGAAGAACAAGTTTTTTATTGGTACGGATTTTCACTTTTCAAATTAAACCAAACCGAAAAAGCATTGCAAATTGTAAATAAAATTTCAGAACCTAAAATTGAAATTCAAACGCTAAAGGCAAAAATCAATTTTTCAAAAAAATCTTATGATTTTACAAAACTTTATGAAAGTGAAAGTAAATCTCAAGTTGCTTTTGAAAATAGCCTTATTGAAAATCTAATTTTAGGAAAAACTGAATTTTTGTTAAACCAAAAATCTAGCAAAAACAAATCTTCACTTTTAGATAATTTAGAATTAAAAAATTACTTTTTAGGATTAGCATATTATCTTGAAGGCGATTGGGTTTCTTGTATTTCTTACATGGATGAACATTTAAAATCTTCAAAAGAAAAAAATGATTTTGCTCAATTTTACAAAGCCTATTCACTTTTTATGCTACAAGAAAATAAATCTTCTTTTGAATTATTTTTAGAATGTGCAAAATCTCTTCCTGAAAAAACTAAATTCAAAGCATTGTTTGTTGCAAGTCAATGTGCTTTAGCTTTGTATAATCAAAATTACGGAACAGATGCTGCAAACGAATGGTTAGAAAAATCAATTCAAGTTTGTAAACAAGCTTGCGATTTATCCGTAGATGAAAAACAAAAACTTGATTGCTTGATTTATCTTTGCCAACTTTATTCTTTAACTTCCGATTACGAAAGTGCAATCGCTTTAATTTTGCCATATTCAACTAAAAATGATGAAACTTCCTTGAAATGTTTGTATGTTTTGGCAGATTTATACAAAAAATCTAATCAAATAGAAAAAACAGACCAAGTTTATCAAGAACTTGCTTCTCGATGGCAAAATTCTGAAATTGCAGAAGAATCACTTTTTATGCAAGGACAACTTTTTTACGAAAATTCTCGTTGGGGAGAAGCTAGCGACAAATTTTCTACATACAGAAAAACTTATCCTAACGGAAAATATTATCTAAAAAGTTGCTACTACAACGGAGTTGCTCTAAAAAAACTAGGAAACGATAACTTAGCAATTCTTCTTTTGAAAGAATGTGCCGATGCAAAAGATTCTTCAGAGTTTTCTTTTATTTCATTGGTTGAATTGATGGATACATATCGACAAAAAGGCGATTATGAAAATGCTGTAAACACAGGAACATCTTTATTAAGAAATTATCCTGAGCAGTCAAAAGAAAAAAACATTCAAAAAAATATAGAAGAAATCGTATATCTTGCATCAGGTGAAAATGAAAAAACAGCAACGCTTTTATCAACTTATGCCAGAGAAGGCGGATTGAAAACTTTACAAGGTCGAAACGCAGGATTTCAGTTAGGACAAAGTTATATTTCTTCCTTGTCAACTAAAGAAGAAGGCTTTAAGCTTTTACAAGAATTTGTTTTAAGCGTTCCAAAAAATCCTATTCCAGAAGATGAAATAGAAAATCTTGCAAATGCTTATTATCTTTTAGGAGCTTATTATCGAGAAAAGTTGCAATACAAAGATGCAAGTAATAACTTTTTGCTTGCTGCACAGTATTTTGCTTCTTTTGATAAAGATTTTGCTGCTCGTGCTTTGTACGGTGCTGTTGAATCCTTTGATTGCGATTCAAGTTTTGCAGATAGCAAACAAACATATCTTACAATGAAAGAAAAATATCCAGAGTCTCAATGGACAAAAAGAGCTTTTTCTTTAATATCAGAATAAGGAGGATAGAAAAGTTATGAAGAAAATTTTTCTATTTTTAATATTGATTTTTGCAACAAGTTTTTTGTTTTCGCAAGAAATAATTGAAATGCAAGATGTTAGCACAACAATTACAGGTTCAAAACAAGAACTTGAAGAAAATTCTTTGCCAGATTTCAAAGATATTTTACCTATTTCGGATGAATTGTTACCTGAACTTGAAACAAATCTTCCAAGTGTAGAAAGCGAACAAGATGCAGAATCTAACATTGAAGTAAATCCTGACGATTTTACATATTTTGAAGGACAAATCGGTGGCGGCTTCCCAAGTTTGTTTATGGGCGATTTTGCATTAAGCCGTTCTGAAAAAAATAATTATTTTAATTTTGACTTTTTTCACGAAACAATAAATGGTTTTGGCTTGCAAGAAAGTAACAAAGGATTTTTTAAGAACAATACAAATCTTAAAGTTGATGGAACTGTAAATTTTAATCAAAATCTTAGTTTAGATTTTTTTGGAAATTACAACAATCATCAATTTGGATTGCAGAATTTAAGTCCAATTTTTTATTCAACTAATTTGCAACAAGGAACTGTAGGCTTGGATATTGATTTTGTTTGTACAGAATCTTTGCAACTTTATGCGAAAGTTGATTCTGGATTTTCTTCTTGGTTTGCAAGTTATGTTCCATCACAAGAAAATCTTGATTTAAAATCAGATATTTTGAGATTTGCACTTGCTCCTCGGCTTGGAATTAGTGGAAACTCAGGTATTTTTTCTTGCTTTTTTGAAGGCGGCTACAATTTATTCACTTCAAACGGAATTGTAGATTCTGTTCTTCATCGTGGCGATTTACTTTATTACATGGATTTTAATTTTGGAAGCTTCACATTAAAAACTGATATTGGACTTGTTTTTGTCAATAAAGAAATTGTTGTTCCTTTTTCTGTAGGATTTGATTTTTCTAACAAAGTTGAACTTTCAGTTTTAGGTGGATTGCGCTCATTTTCTACAGATGTTTTTTATTTAGAGCAAAATTCTATCGTTTATGATGATGTTCAAGTTTCAGAGCAATCTCAATGGTTTGCAAATCTTGATTTTATGTTTCCTATTGGAGAAGTTTGCCAAAATAACATCAATTTAGAATTTGGAATGCCATCTGGTAAAAACTCTTTAATGCTTCCAGATTATTCCAAAGTGAACGAAAAAACTGGTTTATACGGATTTTCAGAATTTAATTTGCCAATGCTAACAAGTGAATATTCAATTTTATTCTATTTTGAAAATTCACAAATTGATTTATCTTGGGATGCGTGGTGGCTTGAACTTCCAGAAAATTTAGGAATTGCACCTCATCAAGTTTCTTTGCTATACTCATTTGTACCTACAAAAAATAATTGGGGATTTTCTGTTTGGTCATCAATGAATTTTGGCGGAAATCGTGAAATTTTGGGAGATTTAATTCCTGACACTGGGCTTTCAGTTTATGTTAGAAGTGCAAAATCATTTAAATTCTCGTTTGAATTAAATGATATGATAAAATTATTTACAGGTACAGAAAGAACGATGTACGGTTCGTTTACAAAAAACAGCCCATCAGCATCAATTTTTGTATCATTTTATTTATAAAATAATTTATATTGATAAGATTCTATCTTGATGATGTTTAGATTTTTATCTAAAGATTGCATGAATACTTTATAGTTTATGGAGGAAATTAAAGTGTTAGATATTCTTAAGAGTGGTGGAATTTGGATTATTCCGATTATTGTGTGTGCTGTGATTGCAACATTTATCATTATTGAAAGATTTATTTATTACAAATCAATCGAGAAAAATGAAAAACAAAATCTTGCTGATATAAAAGAACTTGTTAATAAAAGAAATTTTTCAGGAGCAAAGGAATATTGTAGAGCAGTTGGAACTCCACTTTGTGCAATTTTGGGCAAGGCTATTGATTTACATTCTTTGCCAATTTCTGAAATTCGTGAGGGCGTTACAAATGAAGCAACTTTGCAACTTCCAAAAATGGAACGATTCCTTACTACTTTAGGAACGATTGCAAATATTTCAACTTTGCTTGGTCTTTTAGGAACTGTAACTGGAAATATCGAAGCCTTTGGTGTTTTAGGTTCGGGAGCTAGCATGGGCGATCCAGCTTTGTTGGCAGGTGCAATCGCGGAAGCCTTGGTTACAACAGCAGCTGGTCTTGTAGTTTCAATTCCTGCAATCATCTTTCATAATTTTTATGCTTCAAAAGTAAATAAAAAAATGATTCAAATGGAAGGTCTTGCTGCTGATTTAATTTTATTGATTGAAAAATTAAAAACAGAAGGTTCTCTATGATAACTCGTCGTTCGTTAACTTCAAAATCTTCTGGTGCAACTGTGGATTTAATCCCGATGATTGATGTTGTTTTTCAGTTGATTTTGTTCTTTTTGGTTTCTACAACATTTGCTATTCTTCCTGCAATTTCTGTGAATTTGCCTTCTTCAAAAACTGCAGAAGGTGCAAGTTTTGATTCAATTACAATTACTGTTCAAGCAAACGGAAACCTTTGGTTTAATGATGCAAAAGTTTCAATGTCAGAATTAGAAACAACCTTACAAAATTTTGACACAGGCGAAGTTGAAAAATCAAACTATCCTATAATGCTTGAAGCCGACGAAATGGTAACTAATGGTACAATCGTAAAAATTTTTGATGTTTTACGAAAAGCAGGATTTTCGGCTGTAAATTTAAGGACAACATCAGTTGACTAAAAATAAGATTTTATTTTCAGAAAAAAATAGAGACTCAATCAGTTTTGCAATTACTTGCGGATTTTATGTAATTTTGTTTGTTTTGTTTGCAGTACTTCCAGTTTCAAAACCTAAAAAATACACACAAATTTCTGTGCAGTTAGATGTTCCTGTTGCTAAAAAAACTGAAAATACACAACAACTTCCGCAAAAAATTGAAGAACAAAAAACAGAAACTAAAACTGTAGAAAAACCTGTTGAAAAGCAAAATACTGTAACTCAACAAAAAACTCAAACTGCAACTACTAAAACTTCGCAAAGTTCTGTGCAAAAACAGTCTACTTCAACAAGTTCTACCAAAAGTTCAAATTCTTCAACACAAAAAGCTCAAACTACAACACAGCAAACTCAGCAAAAACAACAAACTGCTTCAGTTCAAGAAAAGACTGAACCTGTGCAAACTGTTACAAAACGGGAAGTTGTTTATCAAAAAAGTATTGAAGAACTTATGGCAGAAAATGCTAAAAAGAAAAAAGAAACTTCTACTTGGGATGATAGCATTTTTGGTGAAGAAAATTCTAATTCTTCTGTTGTGCAATCACAAAATAATACTACTCAAAACCTTGTTAAATCGCAAAATGATGTAGCGCAAACCTTTGAAGGTGTGGCAGCATCATCTTCGGAAAGTCAAACTGTACAAACTGCTTCTGAAAGTAGATTTTCGGGAACAACGCAGAATCAAGTTTCTTCGTCAACTTCAGACGCATTAAATAAAATATCTTCCACAACTTATGTTGCTAAAAATGGTTCTGAATCAATTTCTTACGAAACCTCTGGAGTTTTAGCACCTCGTCAATTACTTTATCCTTCTGAACCTTCAATCGTGATTTCGGAATCGTTAGAAGATAAAATTGCAAGAACTAAAACTGTTAAAATTAGTTTTGTTGTAAAATCAGATGGAAGTGTTGATACTAAAACAATTAAAATCGAACCAGTTGGAAGCCTTGTTCCAGAAATCGAAGCAGAGATAAAAGGGCAAATTTCATTATGGCGATTTGAAAGTGGAAAAAGTGATGGACAGGCTACCTTTAATTATAGTATAAATGTAAGGTGATGAAAGATATAGAAGCTATAGCATTTGATATTGATGGAACTCTTTACTCTGATATGAGCTTGTACATACGGATTTTACCGTATTTTTTGAAACGCTTACCTTTTTTTCTTGCGTATAATCGTGCAAGAAAGATTTTACACAGAACAGCTCCTTTAGCAGATTTTTATGAATATCAAGCACGACTTTTAGCTGAAGAACTAAAAATCGATTCAGCAAAAGCAAAACAGATGATTCAAGAAAATGTTTACGACGGAATGAAACCATTTTTCAAAAAGATTAAAACTTTCAAAGGTGTTCATCAATTATTTGAAGAATGTAAAAATCGTAACTTAAAAATAGGCATTCTTTCTGATTTTCCTCCAGAGCAAAAAGGCGATATTTGGGGATTAGCTTCTATGTGTGATGTTATTATGGGCTCAGAAGAATGTGGAGCATTAAAACCTTCAATTTATACATTTGGTTCATTTGCAAAAGCACTTGGCATTGAACCAGAAAAAATTCTGTATGTAGGCAATAGCATTAGAGCTGATATTACAGGTGCAAAGAGAGCCGGAATGAAAACTGCTTACATAATGCCATTTTGGCGAAAACTTTTTAACAGAAAGTTGGAACAAGCAGATATTTCATTTAAAAACTATCGCCAATTAAAGAAAATTGTGCTAGAATAGATATATATTTAATGTTTTTGGGTGGGGATTTATGATTACAATATTGATTTCTCTTTTGGTTTCACTTAGTGTTGCAGTATTTTTTAGATATTTAGATAGAAATAATCGTTCTTTAGACAAAGTAAAAAAATTTACAGATAAAATTAAGGCAGATTTTGACGAATATTTTAATCAGCAGCAACAAGGAATGAAAAATCAAGCGATTGATTTAGATGTTCAAAAAACTCAGGCCATAGCTTCTGTAAAAAGTTTACAAAATCTTCAACAAGAATTTACAGATAAAAAAAATACTTTAGACCAACAGATTTCTGCAATTACTCAAATGGGAGAAAAAATTTCAAAGTACGATTCTGCCCTAAAAGAATTAACAGAAATGTCATTAGCAGTAGAAGATAATCTTTCAAGAATAAAAAAAGAAGCAGGAATTATTGAAAAATTAGATTCCAAAATTGCTGAACAAAAACAATTATTAGATGTGCTTGAAAAACGCATTCCAGCAATAGAGCAAAATTTTGAAAAGAAAAATGCAGAACAACTTGGAGCAATCGGAAAAAATCTTTTACAAGAATATCAATCCAGAGCTGACGATATTGCATCTACAACATCCGAGGCTGTAAGACGCAACGAAGAAATTGTTTCTCAAATTACAGAATCATTTGATAATGTTTTTGCGATTGCCGCAGAAAAAGCAGAAAAATTAGAAGCAGATGCGTTTGAAAATTTGAAACAAAAAGCACAAGAACGAGCAATTAAATACAAAGATCTTTCTGATGAAAATATTACAACTCTAAAAGAAATGATAAAGTCAAATATTTTGACAACGCAAGAACAAATAAAAGCAGTTCAAACCGAAACAAATTCTTTATCTCAAAATATAAATGAAGAACTTGCTTTAGCAAATGAAAAACTTGCACAGATAAAGTCAAATTGTGAATCTGATATTTCTCAGTTTATAAAAGAAAACGACCAAAAATTAGCAGATATAAGAAGTAATTCTTTGCAACAAATTTCTCAATTAAAAGACGAAACTAACCAAAATATTGCAGAAATAAAACAAAGTTCTGCTAGTCAGATTGTACAGATAAAAGAAGATACAGAAAAAAATATTTCAAGTATCAAGCAAGATTCAGATGTAAAGATTTCAGATTTGATAAAGAGTGTTACTGAACAAATTGCTCAAGCTAACAACGCTTATAATTCATCTTTAAAAGCACTTTCTGATAATTATGAAAAAACAAGCAACTTGGCTTTCAATGATGCAAATACAAAACTTGAAGATTTGAAAAAAGATATGCTTTATCGTTATGACCGAATTGAAAAAACATCTTCTGATATTGATTTAATTGAAGGTGCTTTACGACAAGAAATGTCTGATATTCAAAAGCGAGTTGTTGGTGATTTTGAATTATTTTCAAAAGAGCAGAAAAAACATTATTCAGATTTCCAAAATGATATGAAAATTAAATCTGACGAGCTTACAATTAAAATGCAAAGTCTTGAAGGCGAACTTTCTGAACTTAAAGAAAGAGCCTACGATAATGTTTCTGATAAATTAAATATTTTTGAAGAAGATTTCTTTACAAATCTTAACAAGAGAGGTGAAAATCTAAATTCATCACTTGAAGAATGGAAAACTTCTTTTGATTCAAGATTAAATGAAATTACAGAAAATTATCAGCACAAACAACAACAAATCGAAAATGAATATACAGAATCGTTAAAAGAAAAAATTTCTTCTTTGCAAGTTAGTTTAGATGATAAATTTTCTAGACTTGATTCATCTTTTGAATCCAGAGAAAATTTACTTTCTAAAAAAGGTGAAGAAATTGAAACTAAAATCAAGGCATTTTCTCAAGATTATGAAAATCAACTTTCTGTTGCAAAGGCAGAATCTTCAAATTATCTAAAAGAAGAATTTGATAAATATATTCAGTCAATGAACGAACAAGTAAGTCAATTTGAACAAGAAATTACTCAACATTTATCTACAATATCTTCTGAAGTGGATAATTCAAAGGACCAGGCTGCAACAATTTTGGAAGCTATTAGAAATGACTTTGACACATGGAAAGGCAGAATCAATAATCAGTTTGAAGAAGCAAAAAATATTTACGATGATAAAATTGAAAGTTTTGGTCAAAGTGCACAGGATATAATTGAAAAGGTAAAATCTTCTTTTGAAAATGATTTTTCTATTTATGTTACTAAAACAAACGAAAGCAAAGATGAGATTCAACACGATATTGAAAAATTAACCAAAGAATCTGAAGATTTGTTAGGCAGACTTCATTCTTCGTATCAAGAAATGTTGGAAGAAACACAACAAAGAATCAATAAGCAAAATACAGATATTGAAAACTCATTAACAAAAGAAAAATCTACAATTCAAGAGATGGTGTTTAAATTACAAACCGATGCAACAAGCTTGAATAAATCAATGGATAGTATTGATAAACGATTATCAGATTTTATTGAACAATCTAAGGTTTTCACAAAAGCCGATGAATTAAAAGCAACATTAAAATCAGATATCGCTGAGCTTAACAATGAAATTGCCAAACTCTCAACTTTCAGTAAATCAGTTGATAGCATTCACAATGATTTTGAAAAAGTAAAGAAGGTTGAAGAAGAAATATCTCAACATCTCAAACATATAAACTCTGAACGCTCACGAATTGACTCAATAGAAGAAGATTTCAATACTTTGATAAATTTGTCTTCATCTATTGATTCAAAAATAAGAGATTTAGAAAATACAAATACAGATATGCAAAATTTGCAGTTTGATGTAAAGCGTTTCAAGGAAACATTGGGCGACATTTCTAATAGATACGATATTCTCGAAAAGAAAAATGAGATAATCGAAAAAACAGTCGCTGATGTTGATAAAGCGTTTGACAATCTTAAAGACATAGAACGCAGACTTGAAAATTGTAATCGTTCTACAGCTGATTTCCCAACTAAAATTACTGGATTAAAAAGTGATGTTGATAAAATTTTAGAGAATATTCCACGAGTAAAAGATGCTATTGATAAACTTGATTCTTTGGATGGAATTTTAAGTTCTTCAGAAAGACGATTTGAAATTTTAAAAGATGATGAAGAATGGCTTGCTAAAACTGAAAAGCGGTTGGATCAATTAAACAAAGATGTAACTGGCAAACTTAGAACTTTAGGAGAAGTTTCTAAATCATCAACAACAAGATTGCCTGGAACTAAAAATTCTGCAACAGCACCTGGTACACGAGAATCTGTAATTACATTGGCACATCAAGGTTGGACACCAGAAACCATAGCAAACAGACTTGGGCTTACTATTGGTGAAGTAGAACTTATTTTAGGAACTCAATAATTTTAACAAAGTTATTTAGAAAGAAGGCAAACTGTCCAGGCTGCAACTGCTTGGCTTTTGCCGATTTCGCCAATTTTTTCACCAGTTTTTGCTTTTACAAAAACTTGACTTTCTTCACATTCTAGAATTTCACAAACTGATTTTATAATTTGATTTCTGAAAGGCAAAACTTTTGGTTTTTCGATATTTATTACGCAATCTAGATTTTCTAATTTCCAGCCAGCTTTTGTAACTTCTTTCCAAGCAGTTTTTAGTAAAAATTTTGAATCAGCGTCTTTCCATCTTTCATCTGATGGCGGAAAAAATTCTCCAATGTCGCCTAATCCACTGGCGCCTAAAAGTGCATCTGTGATTGCGTGCAATAAAACATCTCCATCAGAATGACCTGCTTCCCCAAGTTCAAAAGGAATTTCAATTCCGCCCAACATCAATTTTCTATTTGGAACTAAAGTGTGTAAATCGTAGCCTAATCCAACTCTAATCATATTTTTTCCTTTCTAAATATCAGATTTATAAGTTATTTTTTTGTTTTGAACATCGCCTTCGCAGTAAAAAACTTTTTTGCCAGAAAAAACGCTCCAAATTTCAGTATCATCGGTAGAAAAAAAGTCATTTTCAAGGGCTTTTAAATTTGCTTGATACAATGTTTCAAAATCAAATGCTTGTGGAGTTTGAATTGCACCAAGTTTGCTTCTATCAAGATGTTGTTTTATGGAATTATCGGTAGCATCAATTTCTTTTAAAGTATCAACACAAGGAATAATCGGGGCTGCAGCACCTTTTTCTTTTGCTAGTTTAGAAATTTCGTAAATTAGTTCAGGTTTTATCCATGGACGAGCGCCATCATGAATTGTAACTTGTTCTGGAGAATGATTTGATTTTAGAAATTCAAGACAATTAAAAATGGATTTTTGTCTTGTATCATCGCCTGGAACAAAGCAAAGTTCAACATTCATTTTTTGTAAAAGTTCTTTTATTTTTTTTGACGAAAAAATTGCATCACGAACTTCTTTTTCTGCGTTTTGTGTTTGAGGAATTGCAATTATAATTGATTTTAATGTAAATTCAGGGGAGTTTTCAAATGAAACTAAAAAAGCTTGTATTACACAAGCCAAAACCGTAGTCTTTTTTTCTTTTGGAAATAAAACAGAAGGGAGTGGCAAAAATTCTTTTTTCTTACCAACTCCCATTCTTGTAGATGAACCAGCTGCGGGAATAACCACAGAAACTATCATTCGTCGTCATCCATCATGTCGTCATCGTCATCTTCTTCTTCGTCTTCTACTGGTGAATCTTCATCATCAAGGAAGTCTTCATCATCACCATCAATATAATCTTTGCTTATAGATGACTGTTGTTTTGCGTGCATTAGTCCAAGAGGTTCAAGTTTAGCATGAATCATTGCTTCAACTTCTTTGGATGTTTTTTCTAGTGAATAAGAAATTTCATCTTCTAAAAGTTTTTTTGCAGAATCATAAAGTTTGCGTTCTAAAATAGGCAATTCTTTTACTTTACTTCTGTGATAAAGACAGCGAACAATAGAAGCGATATCGTTTATGCTACCTTTTTTTAGCAAATCAAGATTCATCTGATATCTTAGTTTCCAGTCAGAAGTGATAGGTTCAAATTCTTGACCAATCATTTCGATTGCGTTTAAAGCTTCTTCTTTTGAAACGATTGCTCTAATTCCTAGTTCGTCACATTTTTCAACTGGAATCATAACTGTCATGTCAGAAACATCAAGATAAATTACATAGTAAAGAATCATCTGATCTTTAAATTTTTTTTCTTTGATTTCTTTGATTGTTCCTACGCCTTGGCTAGGATAAACAATCTTTTGGTCAACTTTATAGGCAGTATTTTTGTCACTCATATAAATTCCATTGTATCATAAAATTTAAATAAATTCTAGTTTATTTATATAACTTTCAAAACTGAAAAAATATATTTAGCAATTAAACTAATTGATTTTTACAATATTTGGGAAAGACATTTCTTTTTCCAAATAAATATATTTTAATGGATGAAAATTCAATGCATTTTCAAACCAACCTTTTACATAACTTGTATCAATTACATTTAATGAAACACTATGGGAAATTGGAATAATCATTCCTTGGTCAAGCAAATATTGTTCTGCTTCAGATAATTTTTTAAAACGGTCTTGTCCAGAAAGTGTAGCCGATTGCAATAACAAATTATCAAAAGTTTCATCTTTCCAACCACTAACATTCAAAGATGAGTCGCCTCTAAAAAGTTCTAAAAAAGCAACTGGATCTGCAAAGTCTCCTACCCAAGAGTATGTGAAAAGTTGTGCGTTCCATCCTGGAATGCTTTTTAAATATCTGTTTGCAGGAGTTTTTTGTATAATCAATTCTACACCAATTTTTTCCCAATAAGATTTCAATTTTTTTGCAAGTTCCATGCTGTATTCACTATCTTGAATTGCACAAATTAAAGATAAAGTTTGATTTTCAAAACCGGCCTGTTTTTTTAATTCTAAGGCTGAATCTAAATCGTATTCAGGTACTCCAAAAATCTGTGGATAATCAGCAACTGGAACGATAAAATTTGTTGCCTTTACCAAAGATTTTTCTTGAAATTCATTCCATGGAATTGCGCTTAAAAGTGCCATTCGTAAAGTTGGATTATTCCAAGGTTCTTGTAAAGGTTTGAAGAAAAAGTATTCTGTTCCAAACTGAGTTGATAAAAAAATGGTTTGTGGCTTTAATACTTTTTTGATTGTAAGCATATCCATCGCCCAATCAACTTTTCCTGTATTGTATAAAAAAGTATTTTCTTCTTCATTGTTACTAATTAAAATCTTTATTGAAGGAAGTGCAACATTTTGTGCATCCCAATAATTTTGATTTTTTTCTAAAATGATATAATCTTGTTGATATTCTTTTAGAACAAATGCACCAGAAAAACAATTTTCGTCGTTATTTACAACAGAAAATGCTTGTGTGCATAAAATGTTTATAAAATGTTCTGCTGGATTTAAAAGTTTTACTGAAATTGTTTTTTCGTCTTTTACTTTTATTCCAAGTTCGTCTTCTGTAATTTTTCCATTTTTAAAATCTGTTGCACCGCAAACAATATCAAACAAAGATGCAAAAGGCGCATTTGGATTTTTTAGAAGTTTAATCCATGAATCCAAAACATTTTGTGCTGTGATTTTAGTTCCATCGCTAAACATAACATTTTCTTTTAGCGTAAATGTCCAAGTTTTTTTGTCGCGAGAAAGTTTGTATGTATCACAAATTGCAGGAACAGGCTGCAAAGTTAATGGGTCGTAACTAAAAAGCCCCTCGTATAATCCATTTATAATTTGAATTTCTGAATTATAAGATGCTGTATGAGGATTTAAATCTGGATTAGGATGAGCAGATAAAATTACAAATTCTCGCTGATTTTCTGGATTAAATTGAGAAAAAACTGGCTGAAAGCAAATAAATAAAATCAACAAAATAAATTTATTTTTATTAAAAAAATTCATTAAATCAATCCTAATTTTTTCATTTGTTTTTGTTCTTCTATAATAGAAGAATATTCAGCTTTGCGTTGATTTGTTTTTATTATTGTATTTTTTAAAGATGAAATTTCCATCTTTATTCCTTTTATCTTACTTCTATCCAACGGAGTAACAGTTTCTTTGAAAAAATCATCAAGGGCAGAAAGAGTTCCAAGTAATCTTTGACATTCAGAAAGATTTTTTGAAATAAATTCAACAACCTTTTCATCTGACATAGCTTCAATTTTTTCATAACCTGGAGTTTTTCTTGTTGAAAATGACAAATAATATTTACATCGTTTTTGCAAACTTAAAATAAACTCATTAAAATCGATATGCTCGTAATGTTTGGATTGAGTCATGCTATCCACAAGAACTATTTTGTAAACAAGAGTTTTTTTATCAAGGTTAAAAGCTTTTTGGATAATTTCAATTAGTTTTGCCCAAAAAGATGTTTTTTCGTTTTCTAGCACTTCGCTGTTAGCTTGAAATTTAGTAATTATGGATTCTAACTGAGGAACAACGCCACCTAGTGAACGAACAGAATCCATCAAGATTTGCCGAGTATCAATTTGTTTTTCTTTTGCTTGCTTTGAAGATTTTTTTACAACTAACTTTGAAATTAAAGATTGTTGTTTTTCTTTAGCATTATCGCCGATTGTTTCTTCAATAATTTCGTCAATAAGTTCATTGTAAAAAGGTTTCTTAGTTGCAACTGCCTGAAACACTTTTTTTATTTGTGCAAGCATACTTTCTTTTGATTCAAAAACTTTATCAATTAAGAAAGATGGATGAGCCATAACTTCTCGGCGAATTTCAACCTTGTAAACTTCGCGTTGAAAATCTGCAAATTCTTTCAAAATTCCGTTGATGATTTCAACTGTTTTTGCTGCGTTACTTAAACTATCATTTAAAACACTTGTGGCGAGTGCATCAGTTCCTTGTCTAATTGGAACTAAACAATCGGAAAGACCTTTTGTGTTAGGACTTGAAGAAGTTGCAATTACAGAATGCCATTGAAATCCGTTGTTAAAGTCAACTAATTTTTTTATTCTATCTGCTTTGATATTTGAAACGGAAAAAGTAAAAAAGTTACAGATAAAATCCAACATCGATTCATAATCAGAAAGACGAGTTCCAATAACAAGATTGCGTTCGGATTCATTAAAAGGTTTATCAGAAATTGGCTTAATTTCAGAAATTTTCTTTTCAAGTTTGTATGGATCTGCTGAAATTGTACTTTTCTTTAAAAGAGTTGTATAAACATTTCCAACATGGGCAAGAAGTCTTCTATATTCTTCTAGCATTCTTGGAAGTTCTTCAGTATCGTACCACCGTACTTTTTCATCAAAAACTTCAAATAGTTCTTTTGTAAAATTCTCGTAATTTTCCATATAAATATTATCGGACAAAAAACTAATTTGGGCAAGGTTAAATTTTTATATTGATGTAAAATGTTAAAATTTATATACTATTTAGTAATAAACCACGGGATGTAGCCGTGAAGAAAAGGAACTTATATGATTCAACTAAAACCAGAAAAAGACAGCCAACTATCAAAAGTTAGACATAGTATGGCACATGTTATGGCAGAAGCAGTTTTCAAATTGTTTCCAGGTTCAAAAATTGCGATTGGGCCTTCAATCGACACAGGATTTTACTACGACTTTGAACTTACTCGTCCCATAACACAAGATGACCTTGCAGAAATCGAAAAAGAGATGCGCCGCATTGTAAGCGGGAATCACGATTTTGTTCGTAAGGAAGTTTCAAGAGAAGAAGCAAAACAAATTTTTGCTGACCAACCTTACAAATTAGAATTGATTGATGAACTTCCAGAAGATGAAGTTATCACAATTTACACACAAGATACATTTACTGA
>JAEIGA010007037.1_pt1 | contig 17114 bp, 12 predicted proteins | sample 9270691 | NCBI WGS metagenome assembly JAEIGA01 (sample SAMN17057246, study PRJNA624740) | gut metagenome | biome: biome; isolation source: fecal sample | host: Bos grunniens | place: China: Xizang | collected 2019
ACTACAAAAGATCCTAGACATTTTACTTATCTTTATGGATGTTGTAAAACTGTTGAAGGTTTATCTGGTAAATGGGCAACTAATAAAAAATATGCCGAATCAATTAAAAAATTGGTAAAAGAAATTCAAGATACCAAAGTAGATGCAGTGAATAACGAAGTAGAAAAACCAAAAGAAGAACAAGTTAAAGGAAAAGAAGTATATAAAAATGGAACTTATGATAAAAAAGGTAGAGTAACAGCAAGTTCATTAAATATAAGAAAAGGTAGACCAGGAACAGAAGGATATAATACAATAGTTGGACGATACAAAAAAGGAGAAGTTGTTGTTGTTAAATATTGTTTAAATAACTGGTTTGGTGTCATATATAAAGGTGAACAAGCATATATTTGTGGTGATTATATAGAATTATTATAATATTAAATGATTGATACACAACACATTGTGTATCAATCATTTTGTATTTACATTGCTAAAACAACATTATAAAGGAAAATAATTAAAAGGAGTTGAAATATGATATGGCTAAAAATAGAATAGTATCAGATAGACTGAGTACTTTTTTTACTAATAATAATATCATTGTAAGAGATTCCATTCCTACTGAAGGGACATTCAACACAGGTGACATTGTTGTTAACACTAGCGAAACAGCTGAGAAAGAGCCTATGTGGATCTGTGTTAAAGGAGGATCACCAGGTGAATGGAAACCTGTTGGTAGTGGTAATGGAAGTATAGCTGTTGTTGAAAATCATAAAACTATGATGAAGACAGAATCTGAAGTTGGTAATTTATATTATGTGTATTCAGATGAGACATCTGAAAATGAACCAGGATTCTATATAGTATTAACAGTTAAAGACAATGGCAATGGTGAAATGATACCAGATGTTGTTGATAGAATAAATAAAAAAGAAAATAATATACCATCATTAACATATGATCCTTCAATGCCTGAAGGGACTAAATTTTATTTAAAAGAAGATGAAGATTTAATATTAAGATTCAAATTCTCAAGTAATACTTATGGTGATGGTAAATATAGAGTATATCGTAATGGTGTGTTATTAAAATCATTTACTGCTGCAAAAGGTAATGTTATGTTAAATTTAGGACCATTAGTTAATGAAGGTACATTTGAAATAACAGTAACTGCAACAGATTACTTAACTGTACCTGCACCTGAAACATTAACATTTACTGCTATAGTGGGTGGAATGAAATTAACAAGTACATTCGATGAAACATTACTTACTGCAATATATGAAGAAGGAGATATAATCGGATTTCCTTATTCTGTAAGAGTAAGTGATGTTAATGCGATTCCTAAACTTAGAATAGTATTAAAAAATGAAAATGAAGATGTTGTTGATGAAGTTATTACATTAAATGGAACAAGTGTGACTTCATTATGGAAATCTCCTGCTATTGAAACTAGAGGTGTTTATACATTAGAAGCACAAGCTTATACAGGAGAAACTATAGATGATGAATCAGAAGGTGTATTTAAAACTGATAAACTTTCTTATACATTTAGGGTATTAAGAAAAAATGAAATAGGTATCATTGCTCAATTGAAATCAAACGAGATAGATAATAATACATATTTATCAATACCTTTTAAAGTAATCAGTAAAATCGCTAACTATTTCATAGTTAGAGGGGAACTGCTTAAATTCAATGAATTAGGTGAATGGTATACTGTAGCAGAAACTCCTGCAGCAGGTATAACAACTGCCGTAAATATATTAAACTATTGGTCTGTTGGTAAACTTGAAATAGGTACTTATAAATTCATATTAAAAGCATATACAGTGGATAATGGAGTAGAATCAATAGATCCAGCAGAAGAAACTATAGAAGTAATACAATCAACTTATAATAGAATAATGCCAATCAAAGCTAACTTGCTTGCTTGGTTTGATGCTAACGATAAGAGAAATACCGATGCTGAACCTAATGTTTGGTATAATAACTCATATGCAACAGGAGGAGATTATAGAATACTATTAGAAGGGTTAAACTATAACTCTAATGGATGGAAACATACAGATCCATCAGTTGAAGATAGTGCTGATGGTGAAATGATGCTTAAGATGAATGGTGAATCATATGGATATCTTGTAAAAGCTGATTACGATGGTTCTTTAAAAGCTTATAATCCTTTCTCTATATTTGAAAATAGTGGACAAAAAGGTATAACAATAGAAACAGCTATACGTACAAGATGTATAGGTGAAATGAACGCTAAAGTTTTTACATGTATGGAAGAAGAAACACTTGATACACCTGGTGCTGCTATAACATATGATACTATGTATTTAGGTTCAGACTCTCAAATAAATAAATTATCATTTATTGAAGATGAGTGGGTGCATGTTGCATTTGTTATTGATAATGATATAAGAAATTTAATTGACATTGGTCAAACAAATATAGAAAACTTAAACCAAACAAAAACAATGCGTATATACGTAAACGGAGTTTTATGTTCATGTAATACATACAAAAACGATAAATTCTTAGATGCAGCTGGAAATTCTTTCCCATTTATATTAAATGCAACATATAATAATTTATCTGCAGCTTTTGAAAACTTTGGTGAATGTGAAATAAAATTCATACGTTTATATAATAGCTATTTAACTTCAACTGAAGTATTAAATAACTACATAGCACATATATATGAACAACAAGAACAAATTGAAATAAATGAACGTAATAATGTAGATATCGCAGTATTACCGACTGTTACTTTTAGAAGAAAAACAGATAGTAATAATAAAACTACATTTGGTATCCTTAATGCAATAACTGATAAAGGTGAATCTAAAAAAACATGTGTTGACTGTGCTATGGAATTCAACGATGGTGCTGGTCAAATAATCGTATATGATAATGTCGATGTTTATCTACAAGGTACATCTTCATTACAATACCCTGTTAAAAACTATAAAATAAAAGCATATGATGACGTTGAGCGTACGTCAAAAAATAAATTTGTACCACCATCTAAAGAGGGTGATTGGGTTCCTGATTATACATATACATTAAAATGTGATTATATGGAACAGTCCCACATGAATAACACACCAATAGCATGTTTCTATGATAAAGTTATCGACTATATAGGAGGTAATTCACCAGCAAGAAATGATGGATATAGAGATAGTATAGACGGTTTCCCTTGTATAGTTTATTACAATGATGGCGATGAGAACGTGTTAGTCGGTAGTTTCATGTTTAATATAGATAAATCAGGAAATGAATTAGGATTCGAATGTGATATTTATGACGAAGAAGGAGAGAAAATCGGTAGTGGTAAAGATACGTGTGTATCATATGAAGGTACTGCCAATGCAAGTGATACTGCAGGATGTTTCTTTACATTAGATGAATCAATTGAAAATGTATACAAATACTATATTGATGATTCATATGTTGAATATTTAAACGAACATGGTCTTACTTCTGATGTATTCACAATGGGTCACTTTAAAGCAGGTATAGAAGACGGATCTATCGACTATTTAACATTCGAAGAATTTAAATTAGACTATAATGAAGTTGACTATGTAATGGCTGACTTCGAAGCAAGATATAGCTTCAATGAAGATGACGATGAAGCAACATATAGACCTATGGTTAATTTAGTTAACTGGGTTAGTAGATCTGTTAAAGACGGAACTTTTAAAAATGAGTTTGAAGAACATTTTGATTTAAAATATATGCTAGCATATTATTTGCAAATGCAATTGTTTGCTCAAGTGGATAACTGTGGTAAAAACTGTATGTGGGATACATGGGATGGAGTTAAATTCTACCCTCGTCCATACGATATGGATACATCTATGGGATTATCTAACACAGGTACTGAAACTATACGTGTTGATGCTGAAATATTACCTATAATATCTCCATTTAAAATTGAAGGTACACATGCAGGGTATTCTAACAACGATACAACTACAGATCTAAGATACTTATCATTCAATACAAAAACAAGTAAACTTTGGAATGCATTTGCAACTGAATTTAAACAAGAAATAGCAAATATGTATATTGCTTTAAGAAATGCTAAATTATATTCATTTGATACTATCATGAATCATATGAAATCTATGACATATGATGTCATTGGTGAAATATATTATAATAAAGATGCAGGTTCTAAATACCTATCACAAACAACTGATAAAAACTCAGAATATTTAAAAATGCTACATGGTAATAGACAACAAGTATACAAAAAATTCTTACAAGAAAGAATTACTTTCTTAGATACTGTATACGGATACAGTGAATCGGATGAACAACCTGATACACTTAATAGTACAATAACATTACGTTCAGATGCACTTTACGGACAACCAGCAACAGAAACTTTAAAATGTTATTTAGGTATATCAGTGTATTCACCACAGTATGTTACAATATCAGTAGGATCTGGTCAAGATGCTATCGTAACTGCTTATGTAGGTCCAGAATCGACATATGTTGATCCAGATACTGGTTATACGCATGAAGGTACATTATTCTCATTCCCAATAAGAGGTACAGATAAAGAGATAATCATAACTGGTGCAGGTAATATTAAACAATTGAACAAACTAGAACAACTTAACGTAAGGGACCTTACAATAACTAAGGCTGAAAAAATACTTGAACTTGACTTATCTTATTCAAGCCGTATGACAGGACTTACATTAGGTAATAATAAATACCTTAGAAAATTAGATTGTTCGAATTCATATTCACTTGGTACTAGTACAACTGGTCAAAGTTTAGATTTATCTAAATGTGCCAACTTAAAAGACTTAAATATTGCGTATACAAAAATAATTTCAATAACATTCCCACAAGATACTCAATTAAATAATATTAATGTTGCATATAGTACAATCAAAAATATTGAAATAGATGGTGCTGAATTCTTAAATGATATCAACATTGAGGGATGTGAATATATAAACAGATTTAAATTAAATAGATGTAATAAATTGACTACAGTTGACGTTACTAATTCGTCTATAAAAGAATTCATAGTAACTAACTGTGAAAATGTAGTTGAAGTAATATTGGATGGATGTAAATCTATCACAAACTTTGATATGACTAATAGTTATAATGTCATAACTTTACGAGCTACTAATAACTCAAGTCCATTTATGGAGGATTTACACTTATATTCATTATATAATTTAGAATATTTAGCAGTAAATCAATCATCTAGAGCTAACATAATACGTCTTCCTAAGTATTTAAATGCTGAAGAAGCAAATAAAGCTATGAATGGTGAAGAAGCTAAATTATGGGATAAACTGTTAGGATTAGATATATCTGAAAGTTCAGTTAGAAAAATACAATACGGATCAGCTGATGCTGAGGAAGATGTGCTTGATATGAGCCAATTAACTAACTTAGAATGGTTTAGCATATGGGCTAACACATCATGTACTGAAATAAAAAATATTTATTATAAATCTGAAGAAAATTGTAACTTAGAAGGTTTATTCTATGCATGTCATAGTTTGGAAAAAATATCTGGGTATTTATATGCAGAAGATAGTGTTAGCAGTATATTTGAAGAATGTATAGTGTTATCAGACATTTCTGAATTAGAACTGGATTTTGTTGATGTGTATGATGCAACTTATGCATTTTGTGCAACAGCAAGATCTACTACACCTATGGTTAAAAAACTTTTAACTGCATGTGGTGAGTCTCTAGTAGATGCTAGTTGGATATGTTATACATATACATTTACTGATATTAGTCCATATCTTGGAACTTCAAATGATACAACTACAAGAATACCGTCTGATTTATTTGAATTTAATCCTAATATCAAAAAACTAGATGGTGCATTTGAGTGTACTAAATATGTTTCGGTTGATGAGGGATTATTAGATCCTATGGCTAATTCTTTACAAACTGCAACATACATATTCGGTAGAATGGGTAAACTTGATTATGTTGGACCTGGTATATTTGCAAATAAACCTAAATTAACAGATGTTTCAAGAGCGTTTGTTTATGATTATGATCTAAGATTAATAGAAGATTTCCATACTATGTTTGAAGGATCATCAGCAATCACTAACACAAATGATATGTTTTATGAATGTGAGAACTTAGAAATAGGTGATTTAGGTGAAGTGATGTATCCATTAGTTAATTTGAAAACTTGTAATTATATGTTCTATTGGTGTTGTGGAATAACTAGTGTGCCTAATGGTTGTTTATCAAAAAATACTAAGCTTACAAATATAACTGGTTTATTCCAATGGTGTGAAAATATTCAAACATTACCAAGAAGTATATTTAGGGTGAATATTACTGATACGAATTCATTCCCTGAATTAATTGCAGTAAATAGTTTATTTAGTTTTTGTGAAAATATGACAGGTGTTGTAGATTCAACTTTCTTTGCAGGTGTAGAAAATGTGCTAGATGCAACAGCAGACCCTTATGGTAAAAGACCTTGGTCTACTAGCGATCATGACGCAGGTGGTGTATTTGAATATACTTCTATTACAGGATATCATGAGACGTTTTTACATAATCTTCCTAAATTAAACGATGTTGATAGAATGTTTTGCGATTGTACAGAATTGGAATATTGTTATTATTATGATGAATCTGGAGTATTACAGACAAGAGGTAACTCTGTAAGTCCTGTGTTATTTAGTGGTAATCCTAATATGGTATATACACAGGAATTCTTCTGTTGTTGCGGTAAACTTGTTGGTTGTATACCTGAGACTTTATTTGATTCATGTAAATCTACTATTAAAAAGGTTGATTGGATGTTTGAAAGTTGTGTTAAACTAACAGGAATTAACCTTGATTCACCTGATAATAGACTGGTAGGAATATCTAGTAATTGGTTTAAAGATGCTGTTAACTTAGAATCAATTAGTGGATTTTTGTATGATTGTTCTGAATATCAAGGTAATATCCCTGTAGATTTTATTGCTGATTGTACTAAAATATCTAATGTTTCATTTCTATTCTATAATTGTAAAAAAATTACAGGTAATATACCTGTTGAATTATTTAATAGCTGTAGAGAAAAATTAGTATATGTTAATCAAGCGTTTAGAAAATGTCATGGATTGGGTGGTGAACTTCCTAGAGGTGTTTATAATATTACTGAAGGTATAGTTAATTACGAGCTTGTTACTAAAGATACTGAAAATGCACTTCAAGTAGTTAATGAAATATCTGATCCATATAAACAAGTATTGTATGCCGATGTTATAGGTAAAGCACCAGGATTAGCTACTATAATAAACCCTAATGGAAATTATTATGTTACTACTGTCATTGGTGAAATTAAGGAAGTTGTGCAATTAGGTTTCTTGGCAAATTGTACAAATCTTTTAACCGCTGAATATTTATTTAATGAATGTAAGAATATTACAGGTAGTATACCTGATGATTTATTCTATACAGATTCCGCTCTTGTGCAATTTAAAAAACTTAGTGACGTATCAGGATTATTCGGTAACTGTGAAAAATTAGATGAAGCATACATTGAACCAGATACTGGTATTGCTTATTTATGTAGTCCAGCGTTATTTGAAAAATGTCCTGCTATAACAGATGTATGTAATTCATTTGAAAGATTATATACAATGCCTGCATGTAGAATACATCCAAGAATGACGGAAAAACAAAATAAAGTAACATGTGCTGATTATATGTTTAAAGATATATGGAATTTAACTGGTGAAATACCAGCTCAGTTATTTAAAAATTCAATAAATACTTTAGAACGTGCTATTGAGATGTTTTCATTTACTGATGTTACATCTGTAACAGCTGCGTTCCTGAACAATGGTACAGCTAATAGAAAACTTAAATATATTAAAGGTATATTCTATGATTGTACGTCTTTAGCTGGTACATCTCCTAGTTTCTGGGATGGAGACGTGTTTGGTGCAATAGAAGACTCTCAACAAGGATTCTGGGGAGCACTTTATGGTACACTTGTATCAAATAAAGATGAAGCAACTGCTATCAACTCTGAATGGACTGACCCTCAAGATATTTGGGCTTAAGATATATAAAAAGTTAAAGGATTTATTTCCTTTAACTTTTTATTTTTGTGTTAACATTATAATAATCTTAAGATAAAATGAACTTATTAACAAAAGCCAAATAATATTTATGATAATTATTTGGAGGGGTTTATTTTATATGAAAAAATATATGATAATTACACATACTGATTTAGATGGAATAGGAGCGATTGTGGTTGGTAAAACTATTTTAAATAAACAGCATATAGATATGAAATTTTGTGGATATTATAATGTAAATGAAACAGTCATAAATGCATTGGTTTCATCAGAAAATTATTCACATATATTTATTACAGATATTTCAGTAAATGAAAATACTGCAAATTATATAAACACATGTCATAAAGGTAGAGTAACTTTACTTGACCATCATTCGAATTTAGAATATTTAGATCAATATGATTGGGCAATCGTGAAACCTGGGGAAGAAGGAACTAAAGATAGAGAATGTGGTACTTCTCTTTTTTATAAATTTCTTAAAGACAAATTAAAATTCAAAACAAACCAAGCAATGGAAAATTTTGTTGAAAAAGTAAGAAGATACGATACATGGGATTGGCATGATTATTATAATGATAATGAAGCAAAACAATTAAATGATTATTTTGGAAAAATAGGATTCTTTGATTTTATAAATGAATATGTTTCTAAAATAAAAAGAAATGATAACGAATTATTTAGTGATTCGGCAAAGAAGATGTTAAAGAATTCTCAAAGAAATTTAAATCAATTAATTAAATCAAAAGAAAAACAAATGTGTACCAAGAATATAGATGGATATAATGTTGGATTTATATTCTCTGAAATATATCAGTCAGAAGTAGGAAACCAATTACTGGATTTACATCCAGAATTAGATGGGATTATTTTATATGATTTAAGCAAAAATAAAATGAGTATAAGAAGTAATGATAAATCAGATTTTGATTGTTCTTTAATAGCAAAGAACTGGTTTGGAAATGGTGGAGGAAGAAAGAATACTGGTGGTGCACAAATACCAGAAGAAATATTAATTCAAATACAAAATCTTTTATTTAATAAATTAGTGTAAAACATATTTTTTCAATTATATATTATAATACTGAATACAGATGTATATTATTCAGTATTATAATATATTTTATTGGAGGTATTATTATGAATAGAAAGACTTTAATTCTTATTTCTGATATATTACAAAATTTAGATAAAAATGCATCTGATATATTTATGATGTTAGATAATCTTAATCTAACTGAAGATGAAAAAGACAAAGTTATAAATTCAATAACTATAATAAATAATAAATTAATAGCAATGAGACAGTCAAAAATTTCAGAATTAGAAAATCATGTTGATATAGATTATTTGGATAATATAGGAGGTAATATATAATGAGATTTAAAGTGAATGATGTTGTTTTAATAGTTCATGATGATTTATTTAACGGATGTGAAGGAGTTATTGTAGAGGCATTTGATGAAGTTTGGGGAGGGAGTTATCTGATAGATTTATACCAAGGAAACGAAAGAATAACACAAGAAGAAATAGATGAATATTATATCTATTTCAACGATGAAAATTTAAAATTACTTAGAAGGGGGTAATAATATGGAAAAAGAATATTGTGTAATATATGGTGGAACTGATAAATATCCTGATCCTTTTATAATAGCAGTATCTGATAATCAAGATTTGATAAATGGATTCAGAGAAGAACATTATCATTTCTGTGTTCATGGTGAAGTCGTAAAAGGATATGATTATGATAAATTAGCACCTGATTTTGAAATAAGTTATAATTCAGGGCATTATGTAACACCAGTAATGATTACTGAGTTTATAAACTATTTAAACGCAGTTTTCAATCAAGCAAGTATGATAGTTGATAATATACAAAGAGATATTGAGTATTTAATATTCGATGATTATGAATCTGAAATATTAAATGAAGGTATGGATTTATTATATGATCATCTAACAGGTATGAGTTATACAATGAATATTGAAGTTCCATATAGTATGAATGTAATAGATGAAACTGTTTATGGAGATGTATTAAATGTTCCAAAGTGTTTAGATGATTTTATGAGCACTTATGAACCAAATAATGAAATAATTAATAACTATTTATAAGACCTTATAAAGGTCTTATTTTTTTCGTATTGATACAATAATATAAGAAAGGAGTGGTATAATGAGATTGGTACCTAAACAAATAGAAAGTTATAAGAATGACAGATTAATCGAAGAAGTTAATATGAGTGAAATTCCTGAGGTTGAGATGAAATATAACATTATAACTGAAAAAGATAAAGCAAAGACTGTAAAGACATGTGAGAGAATGATAAGATCTAGTTTAGAGTATAAAGATTATATTAGATATCTAAAAGATTATATAGATATGAATAAATGTAGTTTCTGGGGAAATGTTAAGATGGATCACTATAGCAAAGTTAAAATAGAAATCCATCATGCACCATTTACACTTTATGATATAACAATGACCGTTCTTCTTAAACACCTTGATCTTTATGGGGAAATTAACCTATTTGAAGTATCTGAGGAAGTAATGAAACTTCATTATCAATGTAGAGTTGGATTGATACCTCTATCTACTACAGTTCATAAATTAGTTCATAATGGTTCTATATTTATACCTGTTCAAAATGTTAGAGGAGATTGGTTATCTTTCTACAAAGAATATGAACCTTATATACCTCAAGATATGAAAGATAAATTAAAAGCAATAATAAGATTCTCTAAAGAGTGTCAAGACTATTCTTTATTAGAAACTAAATATACTTATATTGAAGTAGATGGATTTAGATCTTTATCATTAATAGGACAAGAAGAATTCATGAAACGCATCGTTACTGATCCTAGATAAAAAATCGAATAAATGAACAAATGATTAATAAAGTAACAAAGAAAGGAGAAGAACGATGGAGGAAATAAAATACTACCCCTATAAACAACTAGGGAAGTTAGTAAATGCTGATTTACGTAAAGTTACACATATGTTAATGTGTATGATGATATTAGAGATAAATGATGATCCGGACACTATCTCTATGTATAGACAACTATCAGTGACTGCTAAATTTAGAGCAACTGAAAAAGAGAATTATAAGAAATTCTTTAACGAAAGATTTTATTTTCAGGATGGTAGAGAGCATTATTCATTAGAAATCACTGATGCGTTTGTTGAATTTGTTATTGATAGAATAGAGAAAGTGGGTGAACATTATAATGTACAATTCAAATAAATATGTAACTTTAGAAACATTGTTAAATCATTTATATCAATTATTTGAATATGATTCACCTTTATATATCGATGACTTGGGGTATAAATGGTATAAATTAAATGTAGTATTAAAAACACTTGACATAGACGAAGATGAATATATCAATGGAGTTTATTTAATGGAAATTGAAGATAGTATGTTTATATCTGAAGAAGGTATAAATATGCTGTTAATAGAATACGATAATGAGTATCAAGACAATGTGAAAGATTTATTAGCAGGTGATATAATGCCTGATATTAAATCAGATGCAATGTACTTATCAAATCATTATTTAGATACTGTACAAAATATTTGTATGTATTATAATTTATACGGTGAGGATATTTCAGATCAGGAATTTAGAGTTTGTAATAAGGTCCAAAAATATACTAATAAAAAATTAAATAGAAAAGCACAAAGAGAAAAAAATTTGAAAAATGTAAATAAAAAATAATTTGTTCAACAAATTTATAGGGAGAAAATATATTTGAAGAAACGCCTGACTATATTAACTACATTTAATATAGGACTTGTAGATGATCTCACCACATGAGGCTAGTACAATATGTTTTCAACTAGGTGAACTCAATTAGTATATTTTCAAGGTAGTTAGATGATCATATGTAAATCTAGCAAGGTAGATTATGAATATTGACTAGCCGTATCGTATATTATGTAGAATGAGCGATATTAAGAAATAGTGTATTATATCAACGTGGATAAGGTATAATGCATTATTTTTATGTATATAAATAACATGGATGAATATAGAGAAATCATATCTCATATATTCATCCATGTTTTCCGTACAAAAAAATTAAATAAAAAATATATTTTATCAAATTTTTGGAGGTAAAATCCTAATAATCTCATAGAGTTATTAGAGTAGTCCTATGACTACTTATAATAATGTTTGTATTAAATAGTGCAAAAGATGATTATTTCAAAACTATATTATATATGTGAATATATAAAAATAGGAGAGTGATTATATGAAATCAATTATAATAACTACAGATGGATCTGCAGTAAGTAATTCAAATAATAAGTCTGGATATGATTCAGCATCTTGTTATGTGATAATAAAAAACAATCAAATTTCACATCAAGAAACTACAGTTCATAAAGATCATACTAATAACTACGCAGAAATGTATGCAATATATAAAGGAACTAAATATTGTATAGAAAATATTGACGTAACTAAATATGATAGAATCTTGATAATAACAGATTCTGATTTATGTAATAAATCATTATCAGTATGGATGAAAGGATGGATGAAACGTTCTGTAAATGAAACACTGATTGGATCTACAGGAGATAAAGTAAAAAATCAAGAACTAATCAAATCAACTTATATAAACATATTAACATTAATGTTAAATACTGATGTTTATATATGTCATGTAAACTCACATCAACCAGAAAGTAAAATTCCACAAATGTATGAGAAACTGAATAAGACTTTAACTGATTTAACGTATGATGAATTCATGTTAATGTATGAAGGAAATAAACATTGTGATGAATCAGCAAGAAAAGCACTTTATGAAATTTAATTGAAATTGCAACATTCTTATATGTTAAAATAATTAGGAGGTAATTAATTATGGGTCACTTAAAAGATTTTGTTATGATAGATGATAAGCAATATATGATTAGTACAACAAATACATTTGATGCAGGATTAGAAACGATGGTATTTGAATGTAAACGATTTGTAGTAATAAATTGGTGTGACTTATATGTTAGACATTATGAAACATGGCAAGAAGCAATAGATGGTCATCAAGAAATATTTGAAAATTTAGAGAAGTATTTATAAAATAAATATTGAGGAGGAATTTATTATGAAAAGAATAGATAAAGATATGTATTATATGAATATAGCAGTACAAGTAAGTTTAAGAAGTACATGTATGAGAAGAAGAGTGGGATCAATAATCGTAAAAGATAATAATATTTTAGCAACAGGATACAATGGTGCACCTAGTGGTCTACCTAACTGTATAGACGATTGTAATAGATGTTATAGAAGTGCAAATAATATTCCTTCGGGAGCAGAATTAGATAAATGTTTTGCCGTTCATAGTGAACAAAATGCAATTATGAATGCATTGAAATCAGGAGAAGATTTAAATGGAGCGAGTATATATGTAACAACATTCCCTTGTAGTACATGTGCAAAATTATGTATTCAAGCAGGAATAAAACATATATATTATATAGATTCATATGAAGATGTATTTACAAAGAAAATGTTACAAGAATCAAATGTTGAAACGCATGTTATAGACGGAAGTAGTTTCCAAGTACCAAATGGAACTTCTGTTACAACATCGAATGATTTAGATGTAATAGATCCATTAGTAAAAGAGATATATAAATACCAACCAGGAACTAAAGAATTCCAAGAAAATAGAGATAGAGTGTTTAAAGAAAATGGATTATATGAACGATATGATGAAACTATATTCTATACAGATTATAAATTCGATAAAGAAGTTATAGACTTCGATTATGATTTATTAATGGAAATGGATTTCAAAAAAGGAAATAGAAATGAATTAGAATATAATGGAGATCAATATAAACAACTTGTAGTTGGAGCGTTAGTTTATGACCCATTTAATAGTGTAACTTATTTACTAAAATGTAAAGGAGAAAGATTGGCAAATAAATTTACTATGATCCAAGGACATGTGTCTGCAGATATAGATATGCCAGATGAAATAGAAGGAAGAGAAACTAATATAATGGATTATATAGTAGAAAATTTATATAAAGAATTAGAAGAAGAAATAAACTTAAGTTATAAAGACGTAGAATGGTTTAGACCATTATACATGATACAAACCAACGATAATAAATTAAGTAGTGAACACGTTGGGATAATATTCGGAGTAGGAATAGATGAAAGATATAATGAAAGTAATTTAGTTAGTGGAGAACCAGATAAGCATTCTGTAGTTAGAATAGACGATGAATTATTATTTAATGATGAAGACTTTAGATCAAGATTAGACACTTGGTTATTCAAGTGTTCTGATAAACCTGAGTGTAAAGACGCATATTAAAATAAAGAGGGACTTCGATTCCCTCTTTATTTTTTTATACTGTAAAAAGGTCATTTTTCAATTATATATTATAGTAATGATAAAGAATGATTATAATATTGGGAGGTAATTTTATGGCGAAGAAAATTGATAGTAATGAGAAAAGAAGAAATTATAATATTGAACGTATAAGACAACCTATGGATAGAAGTGAATTGGATAAGATATATAGAGAAAATAAGTCAGAAGATGATTATGTTAACTATCATTTAGAGTTAGTTGAAGATACACCAAGAAAGAATATGGTAACTATAATGAATGTGGATTCATCATCACCTGTGAAGAATTCAAATGAAGATAGATCATATGGTTATATGAAACCTACAGAAGCATTAGAGTTTCTAACTAATTATATAGATGAAGGTAAAACTAATGGTAAAGCAAAACATGTAATGCAGAGTGGGTTTGGTAAGAAATCTGTAGATAAATATAAAGAGTTAGTAAGAAACGAAGAGGAGGAAGGATTTGAAATAAATGGATTTACAAAACCAACATTCGAAGATATCTTAAATAATAACTACGTCAACGTTTATAATGGTTCAACATATAATGAAAAAGAATCTGATCTTCCAGATGATTTAAGAGAGGATGTTGGAGTTATAATTCCAGGGTTAATAGAAAGTAAAGAAGAATATTTTGAGTTTGTTAAAAGACTTAAAGATAGAGGTAAAAATGGTTTAGGAAGAGCAGTATACGATAGATATGAAGATTATATAGAAGCAGTTGATTTGATTGAAACTTATAGACAAGCAATATTTAATAAGTATGGTGGTAAAGAAGAATTCTTTTGTGCAAAAGATATGGGTGGGATATTTGGTGCATATGAATATTATCCAACTATAAAACCTAGATTTAAGAAGACTTCAAGAAATATTAAATTAGACAGAGGAATAAACTTAAACCCATTAGCATTAGTAGAAGATATGGGTAGAAGAATTAGAGACGAACTTGATGAAGAGATTGATTGTATTGAAGTTAATCATGATTATACATTCTATGAAAATACACCTCCGAAGTTTATCGACCTTCCAGAAGATCTTAAAATGTTCTATACAAAGGATAAGAATGATTTCAATGGATTCTCTATAACAGATAATTTCATGTCACTAGATACGTATGCAACTAAATTAATAGCAACTAAAGATCCTGATAAGCAATATGAAGGATATAGAATAAAAGAAATGTTGGAGAATGAAAGAATAGCAAATCTTCCAGAATATGAATCAACATTTGTGTCAATAGCAGATGAAGAAGATCTTCCAGTAGATACATTAATAAGTCAATTAGAGTTTGATAAACTTATGTATGAAAATGGAAATAACGTTGAATATGTTAACTCAGTTGCAGATAACTTGGAGATAATAAAAGCATTTAAAGCATATGTCAAAGATCAAATAATTGAATTAAATGGTTGGGAACCTGATGATACAAGAGTAAATAAATTAGTTAATTATGCGTATGCATATACATTTGATGAAAGATTTAGAAAAGAAAAAGATGAAGAGAGTAAACTTAATTCAGTTGTTGATGTATTATATAGAGAACAGTCTGACAGTAGTTATGAATTCAATAAAGATGATAGAGTTAAATATAGAGCAGGTGAAAATAAACTTCAAGCATATGTTAGAGAGTTATCTAATGGTGTTAGAGATTCATTAAGTAACATGTATTCTGATGCAGATAATATAAATAAACAAAGACATGATAGAAATGTATCAACAGTTGATCTTCATGACATAACTGGTGCACAAACATTAGATAGTAAGATACAAGGATTTGATATAGGTAACGATCCTGATCAATTATTGAAATATATGAAAGATTTAAATCCATTAGCGAAGAAAATATATGAAATAAGTTCAGATACACAAAATGCAGATGAAGTATTTAGTGAAAGAATTGGCATAGACGAATTTTTAGATAATATATCAGAAGCAAGTAATCCAATGATCACGGAATTTATAATAAATAAAAATTTAAAATCTTGTAGAAAGGGTGAGTAATTATATGAAAACTAAATTAGTGAAAGTAAATGAAGTAGAAATAAAAAGTCTAATTAAGAAAAATTTCAGTAATGAATTTATGAAGAAAATATATGACATATATTCAGATGATTATATGAGTATAGTAGAGAAAACGATAAGATTTGATAAATTATTTACAGAAGAATTTGGTAATAGAAAAGATTATAGAAGGATTGGAGAGGGGACAAACAGATTCGTTTGTCTTCTTGATAATCATATTATAAAAGTAGCGTATAATTATTTAGCATATATAGACAATATGAATGAATTAGCACAAGCAAAATATAAACAAAAATATTTAGCACAAGCATATGAAACAAATGGTATTATATTAGTGAGTGAATATGTGACAGTAATGAGTACAGAAGAATTCTTGGAATGTCAATCTGAAATAGGATTGATATTAAAAATGTTAGAAAAGGATGTATTCGGTGATAAATCTGATAAGAATAAATATTATATATTAGGCGACATGGGTATGAGTAAAAAGAATTATGGTAACTGGGGAAGAAGAATGAATGGTGAAATAGTTATCTTAGATTATGTATATTTATATCAAATGACAGAACAAGAATGGAAAGAAAATGCAAAATGTCCAACTTGTGGTAG
>JAEIGA010007038.1_pt1 | contig 17112 bp, 5 predicted proteins | sample 9270691 | NCBI WGS metagenome assembly JAEIGA01 (sample SAMN17057246, study PRJNA624740) | gut metagenome | biome: biome; isolation source: fecal sample | host: Bos grunniens | place: China: Xizang | collected 2019
AGGATTTGCGCCTGAATGGTAACGTCGAGCGCCGTTGTCGGCTCGTCTGCGATAATCAAACGGGGTTCGCCAGCAAGCGCCATAGCAATCATAACACGTTGACGCATACCGCCCGAAAGCTCGTGCGGGTAGGACGCATACACACGTTCGGGCATAGCGATACCTACGAGGTTGAGCATTTCGATACTGCGCGATTTTGCAAATTCCGCCGTCGCGCCGGGTACGTGCAACAAAGTAACTTCGTCCAACTGGTTACCGATCGTAAAGACGGGGTTGAGCGAGGTCATGGGTTCTTGGAAAACCATGGACATTTGTCTGCCTCTCAAACGATACATATGTTTGATGGGCATTTTCGCAATATCCACAACCTTTTCTTCCTGTTCGAAAACGCCGATACCGTGCGCGTCCTTCAACTGCTTGGGGCGCATCATGGGTTCGCCGTTTTTATCCAGCTTTTGTTCCCCTTTCTTGTTCAAGACGGGTTCGGTAATAATCTTACCGTTTTCGTCCGTTTCATATACGGGGATAGGGTTGCCTTTTTCGTCGCGCTTGTAATCGCTTACCTTGAAACGAATCGCACCTTCGACGATTTGACCAGAAGGGCCTTGCAAAAGACGCATAATGGACATGGACGTAACGCTTTTACCGCATCCCGATTCCCCTACGACGCCCACCGTCGAGTTGGAAGGAATGTTAAAAGATACGCCGTTGACCGCCTTAACAACACCTTGGTCGGTGAAGAAATACGAGTGTAAACCTTCGACTTCCAAAATGTTGTTGGGGTCTTTCATTTGCGTGGTGTATTCGGACGGGTCGGCGTTGCGATATTTTTCCTTTTCCAAACGGCGCATTTCTACGGCGTTGGCTTTGGCAATCGCGCGGACTTCTTTACCCGTCAGGTAATGCGCGCTCGTACCGCTTTTGCTTGCGGGTTTTACTTCTTTCTCTTTCTTTAAAAATTTCAAACCCATAGCTTATCTCCTTTGACGAGGGTCAAGCGCGTCGCGCAAACCGTCGCCGATAAAGTTAAACCCAAGCACGGCGATAATGATACAAATTCCGGGCGGTACCCAAACGTGGAATTGCGCCTGCATGATGTCCGTACGCTTGGAAATGATTTCCAACATCGTACCCCAAGAAGGGAAAGGCACTTTTACACCCAAGCCCAAGTAGGACAAGGTGGATTCATACAAAATCATACTACCGAGGGACATGGTCATGGAAACCAAAATTTGAGGCAATACGTTGGGGATAAGATGTTTGAAAATTCTTCTCGCCGTCGAATACCCCATCGCTTCCGCCGCAACCATGTATTCTTGCTCGCGAAGGAACAAAATTTGACCGCGAACAAGTCGCGCCATACCAGGCCACGAGAACAGGGACAAAATCCCCATCAGCAAATAGATATACCATTCGGCAGGGACGTTTCTTTCCCGTAGCACCGTACCGATAATCAACATCAACGGCAGCGTCGGTAAACACATCAAAATATCGCAAATACGCATGATGATACCGTCCACTTTTCCGCCGTAGAACCCAGCCAAACCGCCTAGAACAATCCCCAGGAAGGAGGTCAAGAATACGGACAGAAAGCTGACGATAAGCGACACTCTGCCGCCGTACATCAAACGGGTAAATACGTCCATACCCTTTTCGTCCGTACCCAAAAGGTGGTCGATAGAAGGCTTCGCCAACGCGTTGATATCGTTGTTGGTAACGATAAGCTGGTTAAACGTTCCGTTTACCCCTTCTACGTCATCAAAGGTTTCGTATTCCGTCGCACCGTTATAGTCCGTTTCGATTTTATCCCATTGACGATATACGACAGGGCCAAACCAACAAAAGGCGAACAAGGTAATCAACATTACCAAGCCTACAATAGACAGCTTCGAACGGAAAAACCGACGAAGCAACATTCTACCGGGGGAGAGCAAGCGCACGTTTTTATCAAGCGGGGTTTCCGTATCTTCCACCTCTACGCTTGCCTGCGTTTGCGTTTCTACCACTTCTTCAACGCTCGTTTCCACTTCCGTTTCTTCGGGGGCGATTTCAAGATTTTTATTTTCTTCCATACTTTCTTACCTCCTTTACGCAAGTTTGACGCGCGGGTCAACGATACCGTACATCAAGTCGGACATCAATACGCCCAAAACAGCCAACGCCGCCAAGAACATATTGTACGTCATAATTACGGGGATATCCCCTGTGTTCATTGCATTCAGAGCATACTGACCGATACCGGGCAAGTCGAATACTTGTTCGGTAATCATCGCGCCCGAGAACAGGGAAGGAATCAACCCTGCCAACCCCGTAACGAGAGGAATCATGGTATTTCTAAAGGCATGCTTATAGATAACTTTGTTTTCGGACAAACCCTTTGCGCGCGCCGTACGAATGTAGTCGGAGTTCAATACTTCGAGCATATTCGTTCTCGTCGTTCTCATACGAGGGCCGATGCTCAAAATAACAACCGTGAACACGGGCAAAATCATGTGTCTGAAGTAATCGACAACGGCATCCCAGCCCGTGTAATTGTAACCGGCGCTGGTAACACCCGAAATAGCAAACCAATCCAACTTGAACGCGAACGCGTATTGCAATGTACGTCCAAAGAAGAAGGAAGGCAGGGAAATACCCATAATAACCAACACGGTTACGACGTAATCGCGTACGGAATATTGATGGGTTGCCGCCGTGATCCCAAGCGGAATCGCTATCATAAATTCGAATACGGTAGCGATCGCCGCAATGGAGAAGGACGTCCCCATTCTATCCGGATCAAATATTTCTTTTGCAACGTCAAGCCCACTGTTAAAGCTGGTGCCGAAATTCCCTTGAAGGGCATTTTTTAACCAGTTAAAATACCCTTCGAGGATGCTCCCGTCCAAACCGTACGTCTTATACAGCAATTCGATTTGTTCCGGGCTGATTGTCGCGCCCGTCGCGGAGATTTCGAGAATCTTTTGCTTTACAACGTCTGTCGGCATACAACGCAGCAACGTGTACAGAATAACGGATACGCCTAACAAAATGAGTACGGCAATACCTATTCTTTTGAGTATATACTTAAACATTTTTACACCTATCGCTGAACGTTATGCAAGTTCAACTTCCCAAATCTTTTCCAAAGGAGAGGTATAAGGATTTACCGAATCGGTAAGGCCTTTAATCGTCTTGTTGTTGTACGCATACAACGTTTTACGTTGATATACGGGCATTTCTACCGCCAAGTCAAGTACAAGGCTCATCGCTTCTTCATACATAGACGTTCTTTGTGCTTGGTCCATAATCGAACGTGCGTCGTCGATAATTTCACTCAACTGATTGATAACGCCCATTTCATAGCTGTACGTTGCGGTGTCTTTCTTGATTTCACGGTAACCCCAAGCGAATACGGAGGTCGCCTTGGAATTCTTGTGGTAAACTTGGTACATATCAGGGTCAACCGTCGAACCCCAAGCTGCTGCCCATACCGAAAGCGCGCCTTGAGAAAGCTTGGTAAGCGCTTGCGAGTCAGCATCTACCTCGATATCCCAACCCAAATCGTTCAAGATTTCCGAAGCTTGCTTAAATACGGGATAGGTAGGGTGTTCGGTAATCGAAGCGCCTGCAATCGTGAACTTGATGGAAAGTTGCGAATCGCCCGCTTGGATGCCGCCTTCTTTCATGAGCGCTTCAACCTTAGCCTTCGCCGCTTCTTTACCCGTCCATTGCGTGTAGGTATGACCGTTGGGCTTCGAGGTTACGCCGTCGTCTTCGAAAGGATAAGCCCAGCTTACCGTGGACATAGGCCAGTCGATCGTCTTACAGGTACCCGTTTGATAGAATTCAAGCGCAAGAGAGGTTTGCATTGCCGCCATAATTGCACGACGAACGTAAACGTTAGGCACTTTGCCTGCGTTGATACCGATATAACCATAACCGAGTTGCCACGAATCGAGTTGGGTAAAGCCCTTCTTCGACATCGTCTTCAAACGGTCTGCATTCGCTTTGGTGAATTGAGGGGTGATGTAGTCGATTTCGCCCTTTTCCAACTTATCGATTGCGTTGGAAGCGCTAACAACTTGCAAACGAAGTCTGTCTGCTTTTACGTCGAACATGAAGTTTTCGTTCTTCTTGAAGTAAACGATGTTGCTCTTCACGAAATCTTCACCCTTAGGGTTGGTGTTATCGTCTTTATCCGTCGCTTGGAACGCGCCTGCGCCTACGGGCACTTTAACGTGTTGTTGCGACTTGATTACCTTGCTTTGGAAGTTGTTGCTTGCAAATTCTACACCGAACTTGTTACCTGCGATATCGATAGGTCTGCCGTTGGGATATTGACTATCCGCCGTGTAGTAATGTGCGGGCGCAACGGTGAAACCAAAGTTATAAATTGCTTTGGGGTCGGTACCGTTTACGGTGATTTGCAATACGTCGTATTCGTTTGCGTTTACGGGCGTACCGTCTGCGTTATGGTCGTGCGCTACCTTGTAGGTTACGCCGTCGATAACAACGCTTTCCGTGTTGGTGGTATGACCAAGAGATACGATACCTTCAATGTTGGGATACAACAACGAGCCGTCGTCCTTCATGTTGTTATGTAACAATACGTCGATAGCCGCCGCCGTGTATTCCGTCGCCAAAGTACCAGCCGTACCCCAGCCCGTCAAAATACCGTTCAAGCCCGTTTTTACGGTGTCGTTGTAAACTCTGTTGATAGCCTTTTCTTGCGTATCACAGGTCTTCAAAATTTCCGTACCGTTAAACTTCAAAATCTTCGTTCTATCTACTTTACCTTGAATTTTGTTGTATTCAGGGGTGATGTAGCCTTCGTACAAGAAGAATTTGAATATTTCGTTGGACAATTCTTTTGCCCATTCCTTATAAGGTTCGGTCGTAACGTCGTAGGATTCCTTTGCCGCTTTGTAGTCGGATTCCAACTCTTCCTTAAAGGTCTTCAAGGTGAGTTTATAGTCTTCCAAAAGCATTGCTTGATAATCTTCTTCCGTCATCGTCGCTTGTTCTCTGTTGGAAGCCACCGCAAGCTTGTAACCGTCGCTAACGTACCAGTTGGAAATTGCTTCTTGCATTTCCGCTTCGGACATGCTGTACGAAGAATCGGAACCTTCTACCAAACCTTCCGTTTCGTAGAGGGTAATCAATTCCAAAATACGCAAGTTTGCATACGCTGCCGCTTGGTTGGAAAGTTCTGCGTCCACGTCGCTGCCGCCGCTGGAATAGTTGGTTTGCGTTCTGTATTGCGAAAGACCCTTGATATCGATAGAGTACATCGTCGAAGAACCGGTATAAACGGGGTCGAGATATTCGTACATGTTGAAAAGTACGTCGTTCATCGTAAGCGCATGGCCATCCGAGAATTTCAAACCGTTTTTAATAACGAAGGTATATACGGTTTCCGCTTCTTCACCAGAACCTTTGGTTTCGAAATTAAACGCCTTGGTAACGGTAGGCAAATCGTCGCCTGCCGCAGGCAAACCTTGGTTATCCGTGGATAACATACCGATTTGCGTCATGCCTACTACGTCCATATCTGCGCCAGACGTCGCGTAGAAAGGGTTAAACAAACCGCTCAATTCTTCCGTCATAATGGTGATACTTGCTTTCTTTTTGTTGCCACCGCCGCAGCTTGCGAGGGGTGCCGCCACAGGAAGCGCCATTACCGCACAGAGCGATACGCTCAATGCGCGAACTAATTTTTTCTTGTTCATTTCTATTCTTCCTCCAAATTATTGTATTTCGTATTCCGCATTGTCAGCATCGTAGCTGGTCTTATCATGCGTCAATAAAACATTACCTTTTTCATCAATTTGCACGTTTGCAGGGTCAAAGGTGTACTTGTAATACTTCAACGCGCCATAGTTGTCGCCGTGTACCACAAGCTTAATCGCCTTCGCGTCCGCCGTTACGCCCGTCAAATCGCCGTTTGCTACAAGGTGCAAAGCCGCGCCGCCGATACGCACTTCTCTCAAATGGAAGCTTGCGTTTTGCACGGTCACGGAAAGTTTCGCCCCTTCCGCAATTTCCCCTGCGAGCAACCCGAACATACCGTCCGCCGAACGACAGTTTACTTTTACGTAATCCATCGTCACACCGTCAAATACGACGTTTTGCATTACCGCATCTTTGGAAATTTTACCAAACATACCGCCCATCGTACCGTTCGTCGCGCTAAATTGCACGGAAACGTTCGAGAAGGTCAACGTATCTTTCTTGGGGATAAACTTCCCGGAGAATTCGCTGTTTGTAAACTTTGCAGGCCATTTCAAGGTATCCGTGAATTCTAACTTATCAGTATAGAATTCATAAATCCCTTTCGGGTTGGCATTGTTTATAAATTGTTCCGTGTTTTCGATTTTGTAGCGTTCGCCTTGCTCTACGACCACGTAAACGTTTTGTACACGGTTGATGGCTTTTGCCGTCGCAACGTCCAACGTACCGGGGTGTTCTAACGAACCTTCGATAGGCTGGGTACAAGCTTCGTCCAAATACGCTTTCGTAAAGGTCGTGTCGGCAATTTTCGGGAAGCTGTATTCGTTACCGTCTTGATAGGAATACGTGTAGTTCATAGCCCCGTCTTTCCAGTCAGGCGTCCAAATGGTGTCTTTGTCCGCCTTCGCTTCGTTCGCATTTACCGTCTTGTAGTCGAAGCTGGAAGTGCCGTACTTCGTCCAAACGCCCTTTTCTTGATAATAATAATCAAACTGATAATAAGGAACCCAACCTGCGTACAACGTCAAGGTTTTCTTTTCATTAGAATCCGCGTCGTAAACGAGAGGTTTTTCAAAATCCCAACGCTCGGAATAGTTGTACGCGGGGATTGCCTCTTTTTTGGTTTTGCCTTCTTCTAACGAATCGGCGTAATAGTAAACGCCTTCCACCTCTTTAATGATTTTCCCGTCTTCGGAAAGCACGTTTTGTTTTTCGTCCTTTTGCAATTCTCTCTTTGCATACCAACCCGCAAAGAAATGATCGGCAAACGTCAACGTCATTTTATCCGAACCGCCGGTAGGACGTCTAGGATCGGTAGGTTCTAACAAATAGATATTTACGTTCCCGTTTTCGTCCGTTTCATAGTTGGAAGGATTAAACATATCCATCAGGTTTACGCCCGGGCGGTTCAAGAAAGAACCGCCGTTCGAGTCGTAAATAACAGATATTTTATTACCTTGTTCCTCATATTTTTCCACCGCGGTCTTTTTCCCGCAAGCGGTTAATCCCAAGCACAAACAAGCAACACTCGCAAGGCTCAAAACCAACGTTAATTTTTTCTTCATTTTCTTTTGCCCATTCAGTAAAAGCTTACTTATCCTTTCTAGTATTCTTGACTTCGCCGTTTTCGTCGATTGCGTCTTCTTTTTTGCCTTTTACCAACGCAAAGCCAACTGCAAGCAGGCTAAGTGCTCCGAAACCGCCGCCCACGATACTATTACAGCCGCCGCAACCCTTCTCATCGGGGGTTTCTACGTCTGCAGGCGTATCCGGTTGTTCGTTTCTCGTTTTCAAATACACAATCGTTTCTTCCGCGCTGACCAACTTCGAATAGTTGCTTACCAACGCTTGTTGTTCGATATTCGGCAACTTGTTATACGCTTCGCGCGCCGCGATAACCGCTTTTTCGTCGTCAAGCGTAATCGAGTTCGGCAATGCGTTGATCATCGCGATAACGTTGATCGTTACGTCCATCATTGCATTGTTGCCGTTTACACTCGCCGAGAAGTATTGCGAGAAGATGAAGCTGTCGTAGTTTTTACCGTTTGCAGGTTTTACCATAAGCAGCTTGCCTGCGTTTTCATGACCGATATAATCTACGAAGTTCGCGCCGAAATAGAAGTTGGTGTAGTTGGACGTTACGTTCCACATATAGTACTTGGAAATACCCAAGCCTTCGTATTCACCCATACGGCCCGTGAAAGGCAAGTTGGAAAGAAGGAGATAATTTTCATCATATTCTTCTTCCAACAAAGGTGCGTCGTAGCTGGTAAAGATAACCGCAGCCAAGTTATTGCAGCCGTAGAACGCCTTATCGCCCAACGCCTTTACCGTGGAAGCGATGGTAACGTTTTCTACAAGCGCGCCGCTAAACGCTCTTGCGGAAACGCGTACCGTACCCTCTTCGATAACGTACGAGCTGTCCGTCTTTGCCATGGGATAGGAAACGAGTTCTAACCCGTTCGGTACAACCTGATACAAAACGCCGTCGATTACTTTCACCGTCGCGCTGATGTTGTAGGTTTCTACCAACTGCTTTCCGATTGCATTCCCATTAAATATAACCGATTTTTTCTTACCAAAGCTTGCAATCTTACAACCGTAGAAAGGATTTTCCCCAAGTTTCTTTAATTTATCACTGCAACGAACGCTTTCTACCGCCGATTGACCGAACGCGTAGTCGCCTACGTATTCCGCTTTGCCTAAAGCAACTTCCTTCAAAGCCGTACCAAAGAATGCTCCATCGTCAATGTAAGATACCAAAGACAAATAGTTTACTTCCTTCAAGTTTTCACAATACGCAAACGCATATTTACCAATAACAGCGTTATCCTTCAAATTTACCTTAGTCAAAGGCGTTTTTGCAAACGCGTAGTCGCCTATTTTATCTACCGAAGTAAGGTAGATCTTCTTTACGCCGGAGCTGAAGAATGCGTAGTTGCCAAGTTCGGTTACCGTGCTAGGCAATTCCGCTTTTTCAATCTTCGTACCTGCGAATGCGTAATCGGAAATCGTCGTCAAGCCTTCCGCAAAGGATACTTCTTTCAACGAACCGTTAAATGCAAACGCGCCGGTGCCGATGCTCGTCGCGCTCGTAAGCGTTGCACTTTCAATGAGGGGTGCGTAGCTTACGTAGCAATAATCAATCGCTACCACTTCGCCGTTTACGTATTCTCTCGTGAAGGCGTAGCTCAACGTTTTACCGTTCCACCACAAGTCTTGCATTCTCGTACCCGAGAAAGCGTATTCCCCAATGCTCTTCACGCCCGACAAATCTACGTTTGCAAGCTTTGCAGAGTTAAAGAATGCGAAATCGCCCAAAACGACGCCGTTACCGATAATCAATTCCGTCAAGTTCGCTTGGATTGCGATATCTTGGTTGTAACGGAGATATTCGTAGGATTCGATTACGTTGCCTTGCTCGTCTTTTACCTCATAGATATAAGGCGAGTAATAATAATCGATATACGGTTTCATGTTTTCGTACAAGTAATCGGCATAAACGATATCGTCGTCATCCTCTTCTTTGTACGCCTTTTGGATAATTTCAATCAACTTGTTCAAATCCAACGTCTGCAAGGGGCAATAGAACGCGCCTTCGCCAACTACGACGTCGTCGCCAAGCGTAACGCTGGTCAAGTTGGTGATGAAACCGAATGCATAATCGCCAACCGTCGCGCCCTCTGCAACCTCTACCGTGCTGAGTTTGGTGAGTGCAAACGCTCTCGAACCGATATACGTTACGTTGGAAAGGTCGGGGGTTACCGACAATTCCGTCGAAGCAAACGCAAAATCACCGATTTTTACAAGATTTTCCATCGTTACCGTATCCAACTCGATACAGTTATAGAACGCGTAATCGCCGATCGTTTCCGCTTTCGGCATATTGACCGTTTGCAAGTTGGTACAATCTGCAAACGCATACGAACCAACCGTCGTTACTTGCGGAGCGTTGATGTTGAAAATCAACGTACTGCCCGCGAACGCGCCCGACGCAATCGAAGTTGCGTTGGTGGTCAACGTGTTTCTTTCAAAACGATATGCAGGCGCAACCAAAACGAGTTCGTTATTCTTCAACAACAACGTACCGTTTTCTTCCGTGTGGAAGGTTTCGTTGCTAGGCGATACGTCAAACGCCGTGACGCCCGTACCCGCAAACGCGTATTCGCCGATAACCGCAACGTCTTGACCCAAGGTTACCTTCGTCAAAGACGAACAGTTGTGGAACGCATAAGAGGTGATAACCGCTGCATTGACGTCGATACGAACCAACGAAGAGCATTCCGCAAACGCATACGTACCAAGCTTAATCTTGGAAGCGTTGAAGACTACGCTGGTCATATCCTCGTTGCCATAGAACGCGCCAACGCCAAGCGATTGCGAGGATTCGGGCAAGGTCAAGCCCGTCAATTTACAGTATGCAAAGGAATAGTCACCGATAGCAACGATAGAGCTCAAATCGATTTCTTCCAAAGCGCAGCCTGCGTAATATCCGTCGATTACCTTATCGTTTTCGTCTTTCACTTCTTTCCAAGGACCGCTGAACGCATTTTTGTTGATAAACTTGACGTTTTCCAAATTGATTTTCTTCAAGTTTTCACAGCCGTAGAACGCGCCAACGCCGATGTTGATAAGGGTCGAAGGCAAGACAACTTCCTCGAGTGCCGTCAAGTTTGCAAACGCGTATTCGTTAATATGCGTTACGCCTTCGGGAATAATAACTTTGGTAATCGTATCTTCACCGATATACCATTGTTTGATGTAATAAGGGTCTTCCTTGTCGATAACGTCGCCTGCTTCCAAGTCCTTATCGATATATTCGTACCCAGAGAACGCAAATGCGTAAATCGTCGTGATACCGCGATCGGCAGGGATTTCAACCGTTCCGCCTAACCCACGATAATTCATCAGGTAAATACTGCTCGTCGTAAACGGATCCTTTACCTTGATAGCAACACGGCCGGAGTAAAGCGTCGATTTGCCTTCGAACATTACGTTAACCGTAACGATGGTCGTACCTTCTTGCAACGCCGTAATCGTACCGTTTTCATCTACCGACGCAATCTTGCTGTTACCAACTTTGTAGGTAACCGAAGTGCTGTCAGGGAAGTAGGAATCCAAAACGTAGTTGAGCGTTACGCTTTCGGAAGGGAACATATTTAACGTGTATTCACCGCCAAAATCGTATTTCCCGTCCGTCACACCGATTTCACGTTCTTCACTGGAAATGTGATAATACGCTTTGTTTACCGTATAGCCTGTCAATTTGAAGGTGTTTACTTCGGGAACGGTATATCCGCCGACGTATCCTTCGTCACCGGGCGAAAGTACTTTTACTTGCAATTCCGCCGTCTTCTTATTGCCGTCCTTGTCGTAACCGATTGCCGTAATCGTCGCCGTGTTCACGCCGTCTGCGCCAACGGGTTTCGCAAGCAAGGTTTGGTTAACGATATCTACAAGGTCGGGGTTCGAGGATTCGAAATCCAAAACCTGCAACCAGCTTTCCGCAGGGAATACTTCCAAAATCGTGGAAAGATCCAACGTTTCGTTGGGGCTGAGGTTGACACTCTCTTCCGTGAAATACATGGCAAGGATTTCGTCAGGCAAACGGATTTCGTACGTTGCCGAGTTCATTGCATAGTCGTAACAAGAAGCAATAAACGAATTGTTGCCATATACGATCGAATATTCACCGTTTTCGTCGTAATGAATACCCGCCGAGTTTTTAATCTTGGATACGTAATCCGTCAATTCAATCGTAACCGTCGAAGTGGAGTTGAACGAGGAATATACAGGGGTTACGTATTTGCCGAAGGAGCTGAGCGAGAAGGAATATCCCGATTCAGGGTCGGCAGGAATGATTTGACCGATTTGCATACCCATTGCGTAATGGTTGTCATATACGTTCAAATCTGCGAACAACTTGGTTTTCTTCGTCGTTCTATCATATTCCGTACGATAAATAACGTCGGTAATGACAGGTGCTTCGAAGTCGATATACAAGGGGAACTCAAACGTGTTTCTTACGTTGTTTTGTTCGGAGTATTCACCGTAGTCAATATACGAACTTACCGTTACCGTATATTTCGTATTGTTCTTCAAGTTATATGCCTGCGAACCGAATTCCACGTCGATGCTCGACATAGAAACGCTGCCGCCGCGGCTGTACGATTTACGTTGGTTGTAATTCGTTCTGTTGAATACCTCTCTGCCCGTAGCGTCTTCTACGATAGAGATATTCACTTCTTTCGCGTTTCTCAAAAGACCTGCCCAAATCGTATCGATGCTGCTAATCGTTGCCGAATATTCATCGCCTTGGTTGGACATAGCAATATGTTCTTTGCTTGCCGCAATTTGCGTTGCCGCGGGGTCTTGCGCGAAATAGTACGTACCCATCGTCGCGATATAATCGCTGTACAACTGACCGATTACGCGCGTTGCATACCCGTCCGCCATCAATTTGTCTTCGGGGTCGATTGCCGCGTTCACTTCGTCCTTGTGGGTGTCGTAATATTCTTCGTCGAAGATGGGTGCTTCCGTCCAGTCGCCGTAGAATGCAAGCATAGGTACGTTCATATCTACGTTCGTGCCGCTTTGCGCGTCCAAACGAATGAACCCTTCTACGTACATACCGTGCGCGAACGAATCGTTCAAATATTTTTTATCCGCGTCGGAAAGGGTAATCTTGACCGTTACGGTCGCCGTAGCGTTTGCATTCACCGTAACGACGTTGCTGGTGCTTGCCGAGCCGTTGACTGCCGTTACCGCCGTCGTCGTACCTGCTAACAAGTACCCGTCTTGCGTTACCGTCGTGTCGCCGTGGCTGGTGTACGTCGTGCTGACGCCTTCCGTAATCAAAAGGGAATCAATCGCATAAGAAATGCTTGCATCCGTGATGTTGTGGATGGCGAAGGTCATTTCGTAAACGCCCGTCTTTTCCTTGTCGTCGCCAAGTTCCAACTTGGTTTTATCCATTACGTCGCCGTTTTTATCGAAGGTGGTAATATACCCTGCCGACGTCGTTGCTTTGGTGATGTTGACAAGACCCGAACCTTGCTTTCTTACCGCGTAAGGAAGTCCGTTCTTATTCTTTACGATATCCGTCGTGGACATCATAAGTTGGTTGACAAGCGCGGTAATTTCACGCGCGTCTTCCGCGGTGTCGGCAAACGTACCGAATTCGCCACTGTATTTTACGTATTGACGGATAAGCGCCGCTGCACCCGCTTGGTTGGGCGCTGCCATGGACGTACCCGACAAACGGTCGTAGGCTTGACCGGGAACCGCGGACAAAATTTCACCGCCGTGCGCCGTGATTTCGGGTTTGATTTGCAAATCGGAAGTAGGACCCCACGAGGAGAACTCGCTCATGAAAGGACCTGCCACTTGACTTTTGCTAATCGTAATGATACCCGTACCTTGTTCCGCGAGCATTTCCCCTTCGTCTTGGGAGATGGAGCATACCGCGCCAACGTCCGCGCCGACGGACATCGAAATGATACCGGAAACGTTATTATAAATAATGATACCTGCCGCGCCCTTTTCTTTCAATGCAACACGAACCTTATCTTCGAAGGTCGTCGTACCACGTTTTACGAGTACGATTTTGCCGTGATAGAAGTCCGCTTCTTCAGGATAGTCGGACGAACGGCCGATACCGGGAATGGTTACGTATTCGAAATCGTGGCTTTGTACGTTATCCCCTAACGTCTTCAAAATATCGTCCACGAAATGTTTTTGTTCTGCCGAAGAGGTCGTCGCTTCGTTGAAATAAATGATTTGTTCGTTATATTTCAAATAAGGAGTCTTTACACCGTCAACGGAAGCTACGGACAACGAAGCCGCATACGTCGAAGGCGAACCTACCGTACCAGAGTCGGGGTTGGAGGTCAAGCCGAGCGAACCGTTCTTTTCCGAGCTGAACGTTGCGTTGTAATCGTTCGACGCTGCCGCGATCAAGGAAATACCCGCATCGCGAATGCTGTCGTAAATTTCGTTTACGCGCACTTCATCCACTTCACGAGCGAACCCGCAAGAGGAACCGAGGGACATGTTGATAACGTCCACGCCCAAGGTAACGCAGTCTTCAAGCGCCGCCAAAATCCAAGAGGATTTCGCGCCTTGTTGGGTATCCGAGAACACTTTCATAATCGCGAGCTGCGCGTTGGGCGCAACACCCGTAATCACGTCGTCGTCCCCTGCGATAACGCCGGCTACGTGCGTACCGTGTTCGGAGTTAATGGGCAATACGTCGGGGTCTTTATCCGCATAGTCGTATGCGAAAGGTACCTTTCTATTGAGGTAAACGTCTTCCCCCGTCAAGCCTTTGGTATAAGAAGCCGCCGCCGTTTTATTGACCAACGACGAAACGCTTTGCAACGTGAATGCGTCGTGCGTAGAGTTATAATTGTCCGCGCTGAACGCCGTATGCGTATAGTCCAAACCGGTATCCAAAACCGCTACGACTACGCCGTCCCCTTGGTAGGCGCAATTCGAGCTGTCGAAAATACCCGTTTCATATACTTCGACGTCGTTGTGTACGATATCCGTCGTTGCCGCGGGTAAATATTCTTCGCCCACAATCAAAGTCGCTTGCTTAGACAAGAGTTTGTTTACCTGGTCGAAGTCCTTTGCCTTGATGGTGATTTCGAAACCGCTGAGAATGGTATCGTAGCGTTGCCCCAAGGTATAGGGAATTTTCGAATTCATCAACGTAGCAATCAAATCGTTTTGCTTGGATTTGATTTTGGATGCGATGGCGTTCGCTTCCTTGGATTTCACGTATTCGTTCAACGGCTTTTGGGTGTTTGCCGCTTCGTATGCGTCCATCAACGTATCCGTACCCATTGCAACGATAACGGAAATTTCCTCGTTCTTGGATACCGTTTCAGGCAATTTATATACAACGTTTTCATCGTAAAAATCTTCTTGGTTGGTTTGCAGCGAAGCGTTTACCTTGTTGATAAGCGCCCTTTCTTCTATTTTCCCGCCGATGGCCGCTTTGGGCGAAGTAAAGCTTTCAATACCAAACCCCGTCAACAAGCATGCGGACGCGGAAAGCGCCACAATTTTTATCATTCTATTTTTTACTGATTTTTTCATTTTAAACATAGTTTCTCTTCCTATATCGAACGGCTTGGGAAAGGGAGCAGTTCTCCCTTCCCCTGCACCGTCGTTTTTTTACGCATCTTCGGATTCTTCCGAATCTTCTTCCGTTTCGACTACTTCCGTAATCGTAACCTTTTCATTTCCTTCCACTGTTTCTACGGTTACTACGTATTTCTTCTCGTTGAGTAACGTAATCGTGTAGCCCGTACCTTCTTCATAAACGCTTTCTACGATTGTGTTCGACGTACCGTTTGCATTATACAACGTAACGCCTTCCGTTTCGCTGATATCCACAAAGGATTTCCCGTCTTCCGTATATACCGTCTTAATTGTTTCTTCCGTAATTTCTACCTTGCTGTAGGTGGGGATAACTTTCGTTTCTTCCTCTTCACCGCCAACAGAACCAGACGAATCGGAGCCTTCTTCCGTAAAGAACAACTTGTAGTACTTCGTCGAAGTGATTACACCGTCTTCCGTCTTTTCACGAACGATATAATATACGTAGTTGTCTTTGAGCATAATCGTTTCCGATTCAATCGCTTCGCCGTCTTTGCTCAACGTTACGTTGAAGACGTTGCCAACCTTCACCGAGCTTTCGCTGCCGATTACTCTTTCGACAACCACTTCGTAGCCGTCTGCCGTCGTCAACGTTTCTTCACGGGTGAGCGCATATACTCTGTAACCGAACGTGTTTTTGAACGCGTTGTGTTGTTGAATCATGAAGTAGAAGTGATAGGTGTAACCGTCTTTGCCTACGAAGGTCGATTGATAATAGTTCGCCCAATCCTTATAAGGTTCGTAGCTGCCCTTTTCAATCGAGATGATTTCGCCGAGCGTATCGTACGTTGCCGTACCTTCCAAGAACTTACTTTCTACGAAGATTTCGCCGCTTTCGCCGTCTGCCGTGAACTCTTGGTTCAAATACAACATACCGATGTTGTTTTCAAACGATTGCGCGTACGAAGCCCCGAAGAAGCTGTAATAGAGATAGTACGTTTGCAAGTATTGATAGGAATAGATGGAACGAATCCACTTCATACCAACCACTTTGTAGCTGTTGAATTCTTTGCCTTCATCTTCTTCCAGTTCTTGCTTATCTTCGCCCGTATAGGTCAATTCGATATCGAAACGATAATAACCCATATTTGCCGCAAGCAACACGTACGTTTCTACGTTGCCGTCTTCGTCGATTTCACGTACCGCCGTACCTTGAACGTTCATACCGTTCAACTTCACGATACAGTTCACTTCGAATTCGCCGTCGCCCGAGGGAGTGAAGATAAGGTCGCCCAAAGGTTTCTTGTCTTCACCAACCGAAACGGGATATTCTTCTTGCGTGCTTTCTTCACGCGTGAAGGTAATCGAGTAACCGGTGTTTTGATAATACCAAGTTTCGTTGTACCACTTTTTGTCTGCCAAAGGCCCGAAGTTTTCTTGTACGAAACCGTAGTCGTTTGCCTTTTCGTTGGTGGGATCTTGACGATAGATGAGATAATCGCTGTTTACGATTTCGTAATAGTAATAATCCTTACCATTGAAGATTGCAAAGCCGTATTGCGAGAAGAGCAAGGATTCCAAATCCTTCGTGAAGTACCCTACTGCCGTGAAGGAGCTTTGGATTGCTTCGCCCGTTGCTTTATCATAATTATAGATACATGCGTCGGTAGCGGTGTCGTTGATGAAATACAACATATTATCCGTAATGATGGTGTATTTACCCGTATCCTTTCTGCCGTTGCCGTCGTATTTCGTCGCGTTGCCGATATCATCCAAAATCAATACCGACCAGTCTTCTTCGTTTACATATACTTGAACGACTTCTTTATGGCTTACCAAGAACGCGCGGAATACGTAACCGCTGTTTTTCCAAAGCCCGATTTCGCCGAACAAGGTAACTTCTTCCGCGCCGTTCTTATACTTAAGGGTATATACGTCGCCGTCGATTTCGTACGTACCGTTTACGTCCACGTCCACACGTACGGATTCTTCTGCGTTATCTTGTATTTCCGTCTTATAAACGGTCAACTTGCCGTAACCGTCCATTTCCAAATACAAGCCTTGGAAGAGTTGGTTATCCACCAAAACGTAGGTCAAAGCTTCTTGACCGCGAAGGGTGAATTCTCTGTTTTCGAAATCCATATCGAAGTACCAGGTTTCTTCTTCGTAAAGGAAGTTGATAACCGCGTTTTCTTCGTCGATGGTGTATCTGCCGTCATATACGTTACCGTCGTTTGCGGTAAATTTCGCCATAAAGCCGAAGCCGTCCAACTCTAAAATACCGTCATCCGATTC